>Ga0316217_10001092_pt1 | contig 36699 bp, 18 predicted proteins | sample 1anoAmetaG_FD_203633 | JGI IMG/M metagenome (GOLD analysis project Ga0316217, IMG submission 203633) | Freshwater microbial communities from Trout Bog Lake, Wisconsin, USA - 1anoA | ecosystem: Environmental > Aquatic > Freshwater > Lake > Hypolimnion/Profundal zone | place: USA: Wisconsin...
TGCTTCCGCCCATCTTCCCTGCTTGTATCGCACAACACCTAACTCAGCAACGGCAGTTTGGTAATTCGGATCATTTTTGATTTCAGCCGAGAATTCTTTCTCTGCATCGTCTATTTTGCCTTGTTGAAGGTCGTATATTCCAAGAAAAGTGTGAGCCCCTCTCACTTTTGGTTCAATTTCCAATGCTCGATGCAGATTGCGCAGTCCATTTGCCGTGTCTCCCATATATAAGTAGAGCGCTCCAATTAGAAAGTTGGGATGTCCGGGCGTCTCTGACAATCCTTTGGCGCTATTCTTGAATAACTTCAACGCCGCATCTTCACGATGGCCGGTTAATAACTGCCGAGCCTGGTCCCAAACAGCCTTGTCTTCCTCGGTACCCAGCGCAGATGCGGAAAATGACATTTGCTCCATCATCTTATGATGAAGATCTGCCTGGTGCTGCGCTTCTGCTTCATTGCCTAACCTGGCATAGGCCCTGGACAGATAGTAGTGAGCCAGTATCCTTGACGGATCAATATTCAGCAATTGGTTCAATGTATCAATTGCGTTTTGGTAGCTTTTCAGCTCCAGTTCGCAATGGCCCAAGCCGAGCATTGCATCCGGATCATCTTTTTTCAAAGCTAGTATTTGTTCGTAAACTACCGTCGCATCCTGCCACTTCGACAACTTGCTCTCGGCGGATGCCAGCACACCGAGCGCGTCGGCATCATCAGGTTGAATCCGCACAGCCCTCCTGGAATACATTTCCGCATTCTGTAAATCCATGTTGTTCAGGCTGGCAATGCCAAGGTCGAGATCAATGCGAGCAAGATTCGAGTCTGCTTTTTGAGCCTTTAGCAACCAATTAATTCCTGTCTCGCTGTCGCCGGAGCTACAAAGCAACTCCCCATACTTTTGCATAACTGAGGGATTTTCCGGCTCATACTTCATGCACTGCTGTATGGCTTTCAGCGCCAGGTCATCCCGGCCCGTCAGGTGATACGCCTGAGCCAGGTAATAGTTGGCATCGCCATCATTTGGTACGATCCGGAGATAGTGAAGCAATAGGGAGATAGCTTGCATCTTGTCTCCCGCTACCAGCTGATATATGCCAACCTTATATAACAGGTCGGCATCGTTGGGCGCTAACTGGAGGCCTTTTTGATAGAACTCCGCGGCCTCTTCCCGCTGTCCCGCATCCTCCAGCAACATACCTTTCAATTTCAGCGCAGGAGCAAAATTCGGATGTTGTTCAAGCAGTTGGTTCGTCAGTTCGAGGGCCTTTTGACGACTGCCATGCTCGACCATATCCAGCGCCTGATGCAATTGTTGCGCAGCCGGCTGAAGCGCAGGCGCCGGCTTTTGAGCCGAAGACAGTGTAATTGCACAAACCAGAGAGACCGTCAAAACGGCATGACGGCCAACACAAACGCACTTAACTAATCTACTTATCATTCGGGTTATCACCGGGATTAATCTCGCTGGAATGCGCCGGGGGCGGTGCTACCTTCAACTGCTTGTACACCGTCTGCAACTTTTCTTTCATAGCCTTGTATTTTTTGTATAACTCCAACTCCTGTTTCGCATCTTCTTTCTTTCCCTCCTGCCATAACAATCTGCTCAGCAGGTAATGCGCCGTCTCGTTGGCAGGCTCCAGTTGCACTACCTTTTCCAGAATCGGCCGGGCCTGATCATTCTGGTTCAGGCGAATCATGGTGTGCGCCAGGCCCAGATTCGCATCGATATCCGCAGGCGAAAGCTTGACCGCCAGTGAATACTCAGTCAAGGCCTGCTGCAAATTGTTGCGGGCTACGTCGAGGTCGCCGAGCCGGCACTCAGACTTCACATCGCCGGGATTCATAGCCAGCGCCTGCTTGTACTCGTTCTCCGCCTCCGCCTTGTCGGCAGGGTTGAGCGAATCGCTGAGCGCCTCTGCCAACTCGTAATGAATGCCGGGCAACCTAGGATCAACCTTGATGGCAGCGCGGTATTGCGCGATTGCCTTCTCTGTATCGCCAAAGCGAATCGTCTCGCGGGCCATAACCTCGTGCATCTCAGCCGAGCCGGGATCAGCCAGAGAAATATCCAGCATCGCTTCGTCGGCCAATTGCGAATAAAGACGATAGGCCGTGTAAAGCACGCGGACGTTGGTCGGATTGTGCGCCCGCAACACACCGATAACACCGGCGGCTTTCTCTATATCGCCGTTGTCCATATAGAGACCGATCAGTTCGAGCCCTGCCTGCAGGCGAATCTTCTCATCGTCCAGGTGCGGGAAGGCCGACTCAAAGTCGGAGCGGGCACTCGCAGAGTCTCCCAGTTTGCGTTCGCAAAGGCCGAGCAGGACCTGGATTCGCCACAACTCAGCATGCTGCGCTGTCGCGGCACGCAACTGGGGAACAGCATCGCTGCAATCGCCTTTGAAGAAGAGCAGGACTCCCAAATTCCCGCGCGCATCTGTGTTATCCGGATCAAGCGCGACCAAAGCCTGCAACTCCGGAATCGCCAGATCGGGCCGCTTCTCCCCGAGATATTGCTTGATCTTCTGGTTGAGTGCGGCGATCTGCTGTTGCCTGTCGCCCGTTTGCTGCCCAACGCAAAGGGTTGATGCCAAAAGCAGGCTGCATCCGAACCAGTAACCGGCACGTTTCAGATTCATCACAGTCTCATTTTAGTCCAGGAGCAGATTACAAGGTCCATAAATAGAGGAGAGGCAGCCCGTGGGCCGCCTCTCCGGTTCAATGAAACTCCCAGTTGAGTTAGAAGTTCAGACGCAGCATAAACTGCATCGCGCGTCCGTTTACGGTAAGCGAAGTAACTGATTTTCCGGCTCCGGCTGCCGTCGAGGTGTAGGGCGTACCCGGCCCCGCGGATTCCTGCAACTGCGCGCCACTGCCAGGAACGTCGAAGCTTGGATGGTTGAAGGCATTCTGCACATCGGCGCGGAACTGCACCTTGATCGGATGCTGCCACAGGTCCGCCACGGCAAACTCCTTGTGAGCCGAGAGATTAAATACATCGATTCCCGGACCATAGATGGAGTTTCTTCCCGAGTTGCCGAAGGTTCCGTTGGCCGGCTGGATAAAGGCGCCGGGGTTGATCCAGTTGTTGATGTTCCGGTTGGCCGGCTTCACGCTGGCTGTTCCTCGATTCGGATAGGAGCCGCCGCCGTTGGCATAGGTCGGGTGATTGTCGGTGACTGTGAAGGGATGGCCGGTGGAAAGCACCACGGTGCCGGAGATCTCCCAGCCGCCAACTGCCTCGTCAAGCAGTTTGCTGTTGTTCAGGAACTGCTTGCCCTTGCCAAACGGCAACTGGTAAACGGCGTAGCCCTTGAATGCCTGGCGAACGTCGAAGTTGGAGCTGGCGTAGTTAGCTCCCGGGTTGTAGGTGTTCTGGTACGCCGCGGGACCGGCATGGCCGCCCCAACCGGAGCTGTCCATGTTGTCGAGCATATGCGACCAGACGTAGTTGAAGTTGAAGCTCAGGCCGTTGGACAAGCGCCGGGTAACCTGGGCCTGGAGCGAATTGTAATTGGAGACCGCGTTATCCGAATAACCATTGATTGCGGCGTAGTTCGGATAGGGAATCGCAGCCGTGTTCACGCCGGTCGAGAGGAGCTTGCCGGCAGGAATCTGGTTGAAATTTGCCGACCAGATCAGGTTGTAGGTGTGGCTGCCCACATAGGAAGCTTCAACCGTTGTGTTCGGGGCCACCTCGCGCTGAACTGATAAATTCCACTGCGCGATGGTAGGAACCTTTGTGTCGTAAGGGATGTAGGGAACGTTGGTTCCCAACATTGACGCCTGGCTCGGAGTGGCCCACGGAATCGGCGTTCCGGTCTGATAGTTGGTGCCGGTTCCATCGATCTGAATGATGGGCTTGACGCCGACACGCAGACCGGGAGTTCCGTTAACTCCGTCCTGAATCTGGCCCGTGCCGCCCAGGGCTGAGCCAAGGCCGGCGCCGTAGTTGTCAAGGCTCCAGTCATAGGAGTAAAGGCCAAAGCCTCCGCGCACGGTGGTCTTGGCATTCATCAGCCAGGAGAAACCAGCACGCGGCAGGAAGACGTTGTTTACGTTCGCTTCCAGATTGGTACGGGAAGAGCCGCCGTTGGCGAACCACACGTTGCCCAGCGTGCCGGGAGCCGCGCAGTTGGGGGTTGCGCTGGTGCAGCTATTCATCAATGTCGGGTCAAAGTCGATGATATTCTTGTGCACTTCGCTCCAGCCGCGATTGATCTGGTAGCGGAAGCCAAGGTTGACGGTCAGCCGCGGAGTGATTTTGTAGTCGTCCTGAATGAACATCTGGGGCGACTTCAGGCGCGCGCCAAACTCCGGAGAGCTGGTAGCATCCCACTCAGTTGCATCGCCGAGCATGAAGTCGGCCATCGCCCAGCCGGTATTCATGTTGAGGCTGGAGTTGTTGTTGCTGTCCAAAGTCCACTGCGCGGTATAGTTGTCGTTGCAGCAATTCCACCAGCCTACGCCGCCAAAGAAGAACTCGCCCGATTGGTGCGACGCGCTCCACAGCAGCGAATCGTCGCGGTGGATGAGCACTTCACCGCCGAAGTGGAGGATGTGCTTGCCCTTGATGAGGGTCACGACATCAGAGGGATCAAAGACATGTTCTTTATACAGGTTGCCGCCGCCGTCCTGCTTGTTGATCCAGGCTGGAGCCCAGTCGCCGTCAGCAAAGTCGATATCCGGAAAGTCATCGCCCTCGGGGAACTTCCAGCCCAGATACTGGGGCAGGCCCTGGCCATGGGAGATGTCGCCGAGGCTGCTCTCCTGGTAGGTGTAGCCCAAACGGGCTTCATTGACCAGGCGTGAGTTGATGGTCCAGACGTCGGTAATCTGTGCGTTGTTGTTCTGAATGTAACTGCCCTGATCGCCAATCAACGGAATCGAAACGCCGCTGTTGTTGTGCAGGTCCGTGTTATCAGATTCCGTGTCGGACATCGTAATTCTGTTCTTCGACGTGATGTCGTAGTCCAGGCGTCCGAAGTACCGGACGGTCGGGTTCATGCTTGGCACCGCAGAAGCCCAGTTCTGATTTGGCTCGCCGTGGCCGGTGGTTTTGCAAAGAGGCAGCCCGTTTGCCGCGGAGGCATAATCCGCTTGTTCCTGCGCGGTTACGCAAACAAACTTTCCGTAAGGAATGTTGTTGCCGTAGATATTGCCGAGCGTCGGATACCACTGCATGAACTTCTTGGCGACGGAACTCAACTCCGTCGAGGGTATCTTGTTATTGGCGATAGCAGAGCGCTGTGCATATGTCTTTCCGCTGGCGTCTGTATGCAGCGTCTGTGTGGTCGGATCATAGAGCTGAGTAGTGCCTATGATCGAGCTGAAGTCGCCGGTCATCATCTCGTTGGTGGGGATGGTGTACAAGTTGGTGCCGCCATTGCTCCCATTGTCGATGATCTTGTCGTAGTTGAAGTAGAAGAAGGCCTTCTTGACCTTGTTGACCGGGCCGCTCACCGATCCGCCGAAGTTGTTGTAGTGCAAGGCTGGTAGCGGACTGCCCGGCGCGCCGAAATTGTAGGAATGCGCGGTGCCCAGGCCCTGGTTCTGGATAAAGTCATAGCCCGTGCCGTGGTAAACCTTGCCGCCGCTCTTGGTGATCTGGTCGAAGATGGCGCCACCGATGCCATACTGCGCGGAAAACGCCGAAGTGCTGATCTTGAGTTCGGCGACGTTTTCAAAGGTCGTAGGGTTGGTGTTCATGCTCTGGCCGAGAGTGGTGGAAGCACCGTCGGAGAGGAAGCTGCTGTAGGGCAGGTTGCCATTGACCGAAGCGAGCTGGCCGGGGCTTGAGGTGGTGCCGCCCATGCCGCCCGCGCCCGAGACGCCGGGCAGCAGGATGACAAAGTTCTCCCAGGTTTGCGTAACCTGAGGCAGCTCATCCATCGACCTGGCATCCAAAACAGTGGACTGTTCGCCGGTTTCCGTCGAAAGCAACGGAACATCCGTGGTGACTGTTACTTGCTCACTCGTCGAACCGACCTTCAGCTCGGCGTTGACCGTGGTAAAGCCGACCTCCAGTGTAATGGGGCCGCGCACCAGCCTCTCAAAGCCGTCGTGCGAGAAGGTAAGGGTGTAGTGGCCGGGCACGATCGAGTTGGTGTCGTATACGCCCGCCTGGTTGGTGCTGAAATTCTTAGATACCCCGGTATCTACATTCAGCACGGTGATTTTGACCCCGGGAATCAGCGCCCCCGATGGATCGGTTACGCTGCCGCGAATGTCGCCAGCGTTGATACTTTGTGCCAGACAAGCCCCGCTTCCAATAAGCAGAAGCAATGGCAGCACCCACCGCATTCCTATTCTCATGAACTGCCTCCAGAATTGCTAACCGTTAAAACTGTCCCGCCTCAACCGCCTGGTCAGAGCTTTGAGGGTCCGTAGTCGTCGCTTGATACGCATGCCACCGGTGCTTATTGCCGCTCACGTGTTTAGACAAACCCTTGTGTAGCGAAAAACTGCGCCTGATTTTTGCACGCGAGAGGATTGAAACAAACCTCAATAACCGTTGTCAAGCAGAATTAATTATATTTTCACCTAGACAAGCGGTTTGTCTGCGGATAGAGTGGGTGGAGGCTGTCGTAGGCAGCGAAGCCGTCTTGCGCTGCCGCGCGACTGCCGGAACGTTCGCCGCCGGACAGCGTAACTTCAGGAAAACGCTTGTCTTGCCCGGATTTCGATTACGCAGGGTGGCGGCAAGGATTTGGGTGGGCGATTCATGAATATCAGCTCTCGTCGAGTATTTATTAAACAGGCTGCAACTGCCGCCGCTGTATTAACTTACGCCAGAGGACCGGCTGGCTGGGGCCTGGCAAATACCGCCTCCTCCAAACTCCATGCCTGGATCACTACCGGCGAAGATCGATTCAAGGAGTTGGTTGTTGAGCCGTGGCGGGCGGCAACCGCAGCCGCTTTCTCGGGAGTCGAAATTGACCCTTCCCGGCGATTTCAAAGCATTCTTGGATTCGGAGGAGCCTTCACAGACGCCTCCTGTTATCTCTTGAGCCGGATGGAGCCGGAACCAAGAAAAGTTTTACTCGAAGAGCTGGTAGGCGCCCAGGGACTCCAGCTCTCTGTGGGCCGCACCTGCATCGGTTCCAGCGACTACTCCCGCAGCGCATACAGCTTTGATGACTCAACGGCCCCGGATCCTGAGCTGAAGAACTTCAGCATCGCGCACGACCGGGAGTACATTTTGCCCATGCTCCGCGAAGCCTTGCAGGCTAACCCGGAGTTGTTCTTCTTTTCTTCTCCGTGGAGCCCGCCTGAATGGATGAAATCCGGTAACTCGCTTCTGGGCGGGTCCATGCGCAAGCAGTATTTCGCCTCATATGCGCAGTATTTCATTAAATTTCTTGAGGCCTATCGATCTGAAGGGGTGAAGGTCGGGGCAGTGACCACCCAGAACGAAGTGGACACCGACCAGGACGGCCGTATGCCGGCTACTCTCTGGGGGCAGGAATACGAGGGAGGGTTTATCAAGGAGTTCCTGGGGCCGGCTCTGCACAAGGCATCGCTCGATACCAAAATATGGCTCTTGGACCACAATTATGATCTTTGGGGGCGGGTCGAGGATCAACTCAGCGATCCGCTTCTCGCCCAGTACATCGATGGCGTTGCATGGCACGGATACGCCGGCACTCCGGACGCGATGACCAGGGTGCACAGTGCCTTTCCCTCCAAGAACGCATATTGGACCGAGGGCGGCCCGGATATCACGGCCCCGGACTACGCGACCGATTGGGCAAAGTGGTCTGCCACCTATGCCGGAATCCTGAACAACTGGGCGCGCACGGTAGTCGCCTGGAATCTTGTCCTCGATGAAAACGGAAACCCGAATATCGGCCCTTTCAAGTGCGGCGGAGTTGTCACCCTCGACTCCAAGACGCAGAGGATCACGCGCAGCGGCCAGTACTGGGCATTTGCCCACTACTCGAAAGCGGTGCGCCGCGGCGCGCGCGTGATAGCCACCAAGGGAACTTTGCCGGGGATTAAGCACGCAGCGTTCGCCAACCCGGATGGAAGCTATGTACTTGTTGTCACCAACCAGGGAGAAGAGCGGGAGGCCGGCTTCCGGTTTGAAGGCAGTACCTTGAATCTGAACCTGCCTCGGAATTCCATCATCACTTTGCAGTGGAGTTGAATTGAAGGCCGCAGTTTTCATCCGCCATGATGGAAAAAAGCTACGGCCTGTTTTCCGCCGGCCTTTCCGCTTCGACTACTGAAACTGGAACCAGTTGACGTTGGCGATGCTGTTGGTTGACCCGCCTCCGCCAAAGACAACATACAAGTCATGCACTCCGGAAGCGCCGGCAACGGTTGCGCTGACTGTCGTCCAGGTTTGCCATCCTCCGGTCACCGGCAGCGTCGCGGTCGCAATTGGCGAACCTGTCATGTTGTCGAGATAGAACTTAGCGGTGCCGCCGTTGCCGCCACTCGCGGCGCGCACGGTCACTTCGCTGACGGAAGCGCCAAAATCGACATTCTTGTAGAGAGCGTAACCTCCGGCTGTCAGATAACCCAGATCATATTGGCCGGTCGAGTCGCTGGTGGCTTCCGTTTCCAATCCGCTCTCGCTGCTGAAACTGGAGCCTTGTATCTGCGCAGTGGCTGCAACCGGGGGCGTGCTGCCGCTCTCTGTTCCGCTCCACGTGAACGTAGCTGCGGACAAAGACGGGAGCGTGTAAGAAAACGACTGCGTTCCCCACTGTACCTGGAAACTCTGGCTGGAGCTGGAGCTGTTGAATGCGATTAACGCCGTTGAGCCATCTGTATTGAGGAAGGCAACGCTGGCAATGGCAGGCGTGTTGCTGGAGTAAATGCGCACTGCGCCCGGCAATACAAATTTGCTGTAGTGTCCCAGGGTATAAAACTCAATGTCTTTGGTAATCGCGCCCGTCGAGCTGTTGACTGTCACAATCGGCGTGCAGGTATTGCATCCTCCCAGGCCGGCATTTTGCGTCAGGTCAGGACCCAGGTTCTGATTCAGAGCGAGACTCCACTTCACATAAGATTTTGCCGAGTTGCGCATCACCTGTGTAATCTCCAGGAAATCGCCCGTGAACTGATCGGAGTTCCAGGTGCCGCCGCTGCACTCGGTCTCCCACGCGCCTTTGGCCGGGAAGATATTCTGCACAAGCTGCTGGGCGCCGGGGGCGCCCGCGTAACAATGCCATGCCGTGCCCGCCACCTGGGTCAGTTGCGGCGCCGTCAGTCCGCCCAGAATATACTCCGGGTACGACGGCGTATCCCAGTTGTGGTCATAGACAAAGACTTTGGTGGTAAGACTGTTGGCCGTCAGCGCGGGCAGAACGTAGCCCTGCAGCAGGGCCAACTGCACACTGTCGCTCATTCCCATGCTCGGATAAGCCGTGGTGATATTCAGCGGCTCGTTTTGCAGAGAGATGTAATCGATGTTTACTCCAGCATTCTTGTACGCCTGTATGAACTTGACGAAGTAGTTGGCGAAGGCCGTTTCGTTTGTGCCGGTCAGCAGCAGCGTACCACCCAGCATAGAGACCGGGCTCATCGATGCCGGATCCTTCATCCATCCCGGGGCGCTCCAGGGATTGGCCATGAGCTTCATCTCCGGATTCAGCGTTTTGGCTTGCAAAATAATCGGCAGAATGTCGGTTTGATCGTGAGCGATGGAAAAATTCGCCAGCGTCGGATCGGTTTGCCCCACTGCCATATCGTCGTACGAATAGACGGAGCGCGCGATGTCGGAGGCGCCCATGGGAATGCGCATGAAGCTGAGGCCGATTCCGTTTCCGTTCCGCGTGAACAGATCGCTCATGACGCCGGGAAGCTGGCTTGACTGCGCCACTTCATTCAGAAGATAGGCCGCGGAATCGGTGAACGCCGCGCCGAAACCTTCCACTGCCTGATACTGCTGCGCGGCATCGACGGCAATTGTATTTGTTAGTACATCCGTCGTACTGGTGGAGAAGCTGATGCTGGGCTGGGCCGCCATCAACTGGCTCTGGTTATGCGTGCTGAGAAACACGGCCACTGAGCCGGGAATCAAATAAGTGCCGGTGGCAACAGCGCTGGTCGAGTAGCCCGCAGCCACGGCAATTGCTTCGATGGTTTCACTGGTTGAAACGGCAATCGGCTTTGAAGATGAGTACAGGGTGGACGCGGTTGTAGGCGCTGTTCCGTTGGTAGTGTAATAGATTGCGGCCCCTGCGGTGGTGTCGGAAAAAGTCACCGTTTGCGCTGCGGAAAAGGTTCCGGGCGAGGGAGAAAACGTTGGCATGGCGGCGGCCGGCAGGTTGATGGTGTATGTGCCGGATGCGACGCCGCTGGTCAAATAGCCCGATGCAACCGCAATCGCTTCGATTGTTGTCGTGGATGAAACGGCGATGGGCGCGGAAGCCGAGTAAAGCGTCGAAGCCGTGGTGGGCGCCGTGCCGTTGGTTGTGTAGTAAATCGAGGCCCCGGGGGTTGTGTCGGAGAGAGCCACGCTCTGGATAGAGGAAAAGGTCCCGGGACTGGGACTGAACGACGGCGTCGCCGCGGTAGGGGTCACCGGCTGTGTTGTTCCTCCGCCTCCGCCTCCGCATCCCACGATCAGAAAAGCGGTGAGAGCAACTGCGAAAACACCTCTGCGCATAAACATTCAACCCTCCCCGGCCTGCCGCATGAAACTTCCCATACAAATCGCATAAAAGACAACCGTTTTCCTAAATGCTCAAAAAGCCTGGCAATCCGGTTACGGGAATGAATTATCGGTTGCCGAGAGGATCATTGTCAAAGACACGGTTTCAACTTGTTTTTAAGGCTAACGTTTGTCTTTGCCGAAGGCCAGCCTCCGCGCATTGAGGCGCATAAAAACAAAGACCGCAACGGGCCTGGAAAAAGCGGCTGGAAAATCAAATGCGCGGAGATGCGCCGGGAACCGAAGAGCCTGATGAACGAAGACTTAGCGGCAACAGCGCGATCATAAGGAGAGCGGCGGCGCAGGGAGCAACGAGTCCAAGCCTCAGCGATCCGAAGTGTGCCGAAAAGAGCCCGGTGAGCCAGGGAAAGAGCGCCGACCCCAACCCGGCAACAGAAAAAATCCATCCGCGCGGCGAGCGCTCCAGGATGTAGGAAAGCAGCAGCGGATAGAGCGGGCCGATGAACAGGCCTGCTATCCCCGACGCAGCCCTGATCGGCACAGGCGCATGAGCGGCCATCAGCAGAACAACGGAAAGCGCGACGCCCGAAAGCGCGCCAAGGAGAACATTGCGCCTGCCAATGATCGCCAGCAGCCGGGTCGAAAACACCAATCGGCTCAGCATGACGCCGAGCCAGAAAAGCGAAGTGGCAAGCGCCGCCCAGCCCAGGTTCGCAGGGTCGGCGCGATGCGTATAGGTGGTCAGCCACCCGCTTAGCGAGCTTTCCACGCCGACGGCGCACATGGCCATGGCTACCAGGGGCAGCAAAAAAAGCAACGGCGCCGGCCCTTGCAGCTGCAATGCAATCGAGTTCAACCTCATAACAGGAGCCAATAGCCGCTCCCGAAAAAACACCCAAACCAACAGCAACAGAAACATCCCCTGAAAAGTGAAGAAAAGTGAGCCAAGGCTCCCTTTTTGCAAAAACGGCAGAAACAGCATGGGAGCGGCCGTGGCGCCGGCAGACCAGGCGAAATTAAGCCGCTCCAAAATGGCAGCCCTTTCGTCGCCATACCGGTCAGAAAACAGCAGGCTGGTCGCGGTCATCGCCATGCCGAGGCCCAGGCCGAAGAAAAAGAAGACGGCAAACGAAAGAATCGGGCCGGCAAACGCCAGCGCGCCGGCGCTCGCCACCAACACTCCGTACCCAACGAGCAGCGCATGCACGCGATTAGCGCCGGTCAGCAGCGCGCCCAGCGACGACCCAAGAAACTGCAAGAAGAAGAGAAAACCGGCTGCGTCATCCCGCAACCCCCACCGTTGCGACAGCACCGGCAGCAGTACGCCCAGCATGACAGTTCCCGCTCCGGTGAGAGCAAAGCCCGTGCCCAGGACAAGGCTCGACACCATCCTCCGGCGAGAAAAAACCCCTACTGCGGAATTATTTTGATTCGTCATGCATCCTCGGCATCGCCTGCTTTTGAAAAGCTGCATCGGCGGCAAAATCAATTTTGACTCCCATGGATCTTCGCCGCTTCTGCCAGTCCTCGAATGATAACCTCAGCCAAAATGAAAATCGCGGCCGATCAAGGCTTCCAGACAAATGTGGCCACCGAGCCGGCAGGAATCGTTGTTGTTGCGATCTTTCCGTGGAAACCAATTCGCAACTCCTGGCTGGCGGTTCCGGCGTTCACCATGTAAAGCACAACCGCCCCGTCGGGATTGCGGAAGGCAACGTCCTTCAAAGTGCCCCCGGCCGGCTCGTCCGACGCTATGCGCACGACGCCAGGCGCCAGGAATTTGCTGGCCTGGCCCAGCACATAATAGTCCACTTCCGGCTTCACAACGGGTTTCGCGGGATCGGTCAGGTCTATGGTGACCAGGCCCCGGCAAGTGTCGCAACCGCCCACAAATGGTCCGTGCTTTTGATCCGTCGCCAGCGCCCAAAGAACGTAACTCTTTGACCAGTTGCGCGTGACGGCGACCAGCTCCGTTGCCTCTTCGACAAGAATGTTGCCTTTTTGCCAAGCGCCGCCGCTGGACTCGGTCACCCACTCGTCTTTTTGCGGAAATTCATCGTGAATTTTCGTCATCACGGATGGATCGCCGGCATAGTGATGCCATGCGGTTCCGGCAGCCAGCGCTCCGGCCCTGGGGTCTTTCAAAACAGCTTCGGGATAGTCGGGCCGGTCCCAGTTGTGGTCGTAAGCCATGATTTTGGGATTGAGGCGCGCCGCGGCCAGCGCCGGCCCAAGGTGGTTTGCAAAAAACTCTGCCTGTTCAGTGGCCAGCATCTGCATGCCGCTGTATGTGGACGGCGCGTAGAGCGGCTCATTCTCCACGCTGAGGGCATACACCGGCACTCCGGCGGCCTGGTAGCCGGCAATGGTTTTCACCAGATAGTTGGCGAAAGCGGGATCAAACTCCGGCCGCAGGCTCGATGGCTGCTTGCCATCCGCGCTCGATCCCAGCATCGACCCGGAGGTCTTCATCCAACCCGGAGCGCTCCAGGGCGTCAGCATGACGCGAATCTCGGGATTCAAGGCCAGCGCTTTGTTGAGCAGCGGCAGAATGTAATCCTGGTCGTGCGCCAGCGAGTAGTGGTCGAGGTTGGGGTCGGAGACGCCGGCGGGAGTTGTGCAGGCCCTGGCTGCCTGTAGGCATAAATCGTCGTAGGAAAAAAAAGTCGCAGCCAGGTCCGACGAGCCGATCGGCTGACGCAAAAAGCTCAGCGCGATGCCGCCCTTCCGGCTGAAGAGCATTTTGAAAGCCGCGCCGGTCTGCGCCGGAGTGAGTTTCTTTGCAAACAGCCATGCGGCCGCATCGGTAAGCGAAGCGCCAAAGCCGTCGATGGTCTGGAACCGCTGGCTGTCGTCCACTTTAACCAACGGAGCAGTTGCACCCGGGGCGGCTTTGGCGGAGAAATGCAGCTTTTGATGCTGTGAAAGCGCCTCGCGCAGATCCGGCGAAGTCAGATAAACGGAAACGGACTGGGCTCCAGCCCCGGCAGCAGCAAGAGCAAGGCAGGCAGTGAAAAATATAATGCGCGGCATAAGCACCCTTCTGATGGAAAAATATCGGCACATGAACCGGAACCCGGGAAATGCGCTCAAGGTTGACCAAACGACACTATAATTCCCGATGGAGGAAAGAACCATGGCTGTCTGTACTATATGCGGCAACCAGAACGACTCCGGACTGAAGTTTTGCACGTCTTGTGGCAAGCCTCTCGCCGTTACGGCACCACCAACCCCGCCACCTGCAGTCGCCGGGCGGAGTTGTCCCGCGTGCGGGGCTTCAAATTCGGAAGCCGCCAGGTTTTGCGTTCAATGCGGAAAAAACATATTGCAAGAGGCTCCGCTTCCGCCTGTTGCAACTCCGCCGCCACCACCAATCGCCCCACCAACCCCGGCCGTGGCCGCCGAGCCGCCAGCCTGGAAAACAGTCGCTGCTCCGTCCAGCAGGCCAGCCGCAACGCAACCCCCGCCCGCTCCGGCTCCATTCGTTGCTGCCCCGTCCGCTATGGCTGCCGAAGCGCAACCCGCACCCGCTCCGGCGCCATACGTCGCTGCTCCCCTCCCTGCCAAGGGCAAGTCAAAGACCGCATTGGTTTTGATTATCCTGGCAATCGTTTTACTTGCGGCACTGGGCGGGACCGGCTATTACGGCTATTCGCTATGGAAGAAATATAAGACGGCCACTCAGCCATCGGCGGAACAGCAACCCGCCCAGTCCTTTGCGCCGCTGCCTGAACCATCGGCGAACCCCGATGCTCAACCTGCACAGAATGCCGCTGTCCCGGCACCCGCCAACTCCGCAATTCCATCCGGCAACCTGGCTGCTCCTGAGGACACTGGAACAAGCGGTCAACAGACTGCGTCGCAGCAGCCTGAGCCGCCACCGCCGCCACCGACATCCAGCGCGGGCGCTACCTCCCCTAAAACCAGCACTCAGGCCGCTGTCCTGATTAAGAAGGTCCAGCCGAAGTACCCCCTGCTGGCAAAGATGTCGCATGTCAGCGGAATAGTGAAGCTGCGCGTGGTGATTGCTCCCGATGGCTCGGTGAAGGGCGTGACTGTAATCTCAGGCCCGAAGCTGCTGACAAAGTCCGCCACGGACGCAGTCAAGCAGTGGCGCTACAAGCCTTACATGGTCAACGGCAAACCGGCGCAAGCCATAACCGAGACGTTTATTAATTTCAAGCTGGGCGCGCAATAAAACTGCTCTACGTCTGAGCAAGCAAACACCGGCCAGTGGGCGAGATACCACCCACTGGCCGGTTTTGCCTCAACTGCCAGACGCATCTTTCCACCCCGGCAGCTATCTTTCACGCCAACTGCATGAACCGCGTGTCGTCATGCGGTCGGCCTGCGTCCCTCTGCTCAGAATCTCACCAGCGCAAAGATCAGAAGCGGTGAAAGCAGCATCATGGCCACCACTGTGATGGCGCCGCCAATGAGGGTAAAGATAATCACCTTTCCCGTATCCGCCCCGCTGATCTCGCGCACCGCCGCAATCGATGTGGGAATTCTCCATAAGCCAATCAGCACGCCCAAAACCGGGATGAATCCAAAGAACGCCGCCCCTTGCGCATAGGAAAGCGCGCGCATCAACTGGCCGGCGCTCAGGCTCACACCCAGCAGGCTCTTTGAAAGCAACGACAGGATAAAAATTGAAGCGACCAGGCCGATGACCGCGATCACCACCGTACTGATCAATACGGCGTGAAAGTAAGAACTGCCGTAGTAGTACGAGCCGAAACCAAATCTGTTCCCAACCAGCAGCAAGTAGAGCCAGGCCGGGACCAACGCGATGGCAAACGCAACAATGGCGGCCCCGTTTCCGTTATTGTCCAGCGCTGCCTGCCGGGCGACGCGCGGATCAAGAAATGTGGAGCGAATGATCCACGCAAGCACCTTCATAAAGCCGCTGGGATTGCTGCCCAGCGACGCGGCCAGATTTTCGCCTGTGGGCACCATCGATTTTTGAAAATCCCACAGCGGCGGCGAGGGAGGCAGCCCATCGCCACCTGCGGCGTAGGGGTTGTATCCTGCATCAGCGCCTGCTGCCGGAGCAGCTTCAGCCTGGTAGCCAGGCGGCGGCGGCGTAGAAGGCGGTGGAACCGAATTCCATGCTGGTGGTTGAGACGCATTGGCCGGTGGTGGCGGCTGTGGAGGCGGCGCAGAAGCCGCTACTGCGGGCGCTTCCGTCTTAGTTCCACACGCGCCGCAAAAACCCGCTCCGTCCCGGAGAGGCGATCCGCAATTCCCGCAAAACTTTCCCATGGAAATCTCCTTCTGAAATACTTGCCTGCCTTTCAACAATCCCTGTCAGAAGGCTTCCGGCATCAATTTTGACCATCCGGTTAGCTGCTCTCGCGTTTTACCCCGGCGTGTTTACCGCACACAAAATAGAAGTCACAACTTGTGAGGAAGACGTTTTCGCTTAGCCATGTTCGCCTCCCTGACTTACAAAGCTGGAACAGGCCGGGGGACTCAATTCAGGGTAAGGAATGAGCCTTTAGACGAGAGCTATAAATTGATCGGCTTCCCGTCTGGCAACTGGCCGCCTAGCTCAACCTGCTTTGCAACCACAGATAGCCTGAATAACTTGCTGTGAAATACTAGCATCGCGCAACTGGAATTTTCAACAATAAAAGTAACGGGAAAACCAGGGGGACGGCAGGCGAAATTCAGCCGCTTTTTGCGCGAAACCGTTTTTTCAGCAACGTTAAATTCCGCACCGCACCCTGTTTTCTGCATATGAGCCTTTACAGTTGTTCTGCCGTTGCGGTAGCTTTTTTATATCTACTTTGCAACAAACGCAGTCAAGCCGAAGAGCCGCTGAAGAGCCTCCTTGGTCATGTGGTTTTTTGCATGCAATTTTGTTTATGGCATCGCGCGACGGCTTGGCGAATCCAGGACTGAAAACGGGTGTGATCCTATGGCGACTGTAATTTCTACCCAACGCGGCCTCAACAAGCTTTACCCCGATGCGCGCTCGGCGCTTGACGGCGTTGTCCGCGACGGCATGTTGCTGGCCATCGGCGGATTCGGCCTGTGCGGCATTCCAGAAACGCTGATCCACGCGCTGCGCGACACCGGAGCGCGCAACCTCACCGTTGCCAGCAACAATGCGGGCGTGGATGATTGGGGCCTGGGCCTGCTGCTCCAGACGCGCCAAATCAAAAAAATGATTTCCAGCTACGTGGGCGAGAATGCGGAGTTCGAGCGGCAGTTCCTTGCCGGCGAGCTCGAAGTCGAGTTCAGCCCCCAGGGCACGCTCGCCGAACGGATGCGCGCGGGCGGCGCGGGCATTCCCGGCTTCTACACGCGCAGTGGCGTGGGCACCATGATTGCCGAGGGCAAAGAGCACAAGGAATTCGACGGCGCCACCTACATCCTCGAGCGCGGCATTCAAGCCGACGTGGCGCTGGTCAAGGCCTGGAAGGCCGATACGCAGGGCAACCTGGTTTATCGCCGCACCGCGCGCAACTTCAATCCCAACGCCGCCACATGCGGAAAGCTCACCATCGCTGAAGCGGAGATTGTCGTTGAGCCAGGCGAGCTTGACCCCGACGAAATTCACACGCCGGGCATCTTTGTTCATCGCCTGGTCCACAATCCGCATCCGGAAAAGCGCATCGAGCGCAGAACTGTTCGCGAAAGCTGATTGCCGTTTACTGAAAACTTTTTTAATTACCAGGCCTCGACGACACGAACGAGGCTAAGAGCTAGAAGCTAGGAGTCGCAACCATGCCCTGGACCCGTCAGCAAATGGCCGCACGCGCCGCCCTTGAATTGCAGGACGGCTACTACGTCAATCTCGGCATCGGCATTCCCACGCTGGTAGCCAGCAATATTCCCGCGGGAATCACGGTCGCGCTGCAATCGGAAAACGGGTTGCTTGGCCTCGGCCCCTTTCCGCTCGAATCTGAAGTAGACGCCGACATGATTAACGCCGGCAAGGAAACCGTGACCTGCGTCCCCGGCTCTTCCATCTTTTCCAGCGCCGATTCCTTCGCGATGATTCGCGGCGGCCACATCGATCTCGCCATTTTGGGAGCCATGGAAGTCTCCGAGCAAGGCGACCTCGCCAACTGGATGATTCCCGGCAAGCGCGTCAAAGGCATGGGCGGAGCCATGGATCTGGTCGCAGGCGTGCGCCGCGTAATCGTGATCATGGAGCACACCGGGCCCGGCGGAAGCGCAAAACTGCTGCGCGAGTGCTCGCTGCCGCTCACCGGCAAGGGCGTCGTCAATCGCGTCATCACCGATCTCTGCGTGCTCGACATCACGCCCGCTGGATTTGAAGTGGTGGAACTTGCCGATGGGGTCACGCGCGAAACCGTCGAGCAGCGCACCGGCGCGCCGGTTCATTTTCGATAGCCTGCTGGTTGGCGCGAATTAGGGAGTTACCTTGCCCGGCGCGTTGAACAGCGCTGTCACCGCAGGCTTCACAACCTTACTCATGGCGTTGCGCGGAAGCGCGTCCAGCACCAGAAGCTGAGAAGGAAGTTTGTGCGCAGAGAGCAGTTCCCTGGCCCAACTCCGCAGAGAGGCCAGGTCGAGCGAAGCTCCGGCGCGCAACACAACCGCGGCGGCAACGCGCTGTCCCCACTCCGCATCGGGAACGCCTACTACGGCACATTCGGCAATATCAGGATGCTGCAGCAGAACCTCTTCAATCTCCAGCGCCGAAACTTTGTGGCCGCCTGTCTTTAGAATGTCGATGCTGGTTCGGCCGAGAATGCGATAGACACCGTTTTCGACGACCGCCGTATCGCCGGTGCGAAGCCAACCGTCGCGAAAAGCTTCTCGTGTCGCCTCGGGCTTGCCCCAATACTCTGCAAAAACACTCGGGCCTCGCACTTCGATTTCGCCGGGAAGGCCCGGCGCTGCCAGTTCATTGTCTTCCCCAACCAATTGAACCTGAACTGAAGGCAGCGGCGTGCCAACGCTTCCCGGAACGCGTTTGCCATGCAACGGATTGCTGAGCGCCATGCCAATCTCGGTCATGCCGTATCGCTCCAGCAGAATGTGTCCGCTGATCTCCTTCCAGCGCTCCAGCGTGCTCACCGGGAGCGCCGCCGAACCGGAGACCATCAGGCGCAACTGCGCAGCGGCCCGGCTCAATTCCGCTTGCCGCTCGGGCGAAGCGGCCTCCCACGCGGCGATGAGACGAAGATAAATCGTGGGCACCGCCATGAATACGGTGATGGCTCCGCCGGCAATCCGATCCCAAACCGCTGCTGCATCGAAGCGCGGCAGCATCTCGCATCTTGCGCCAGACCACAGAGCGCAGCTGACGACGTTGATGATTCCATGCACATGGTGCAGCGGCAGGCACAGCAGGGTGCGGTCATCGGCGCTCCACTCCCAGGCCTCCACCAGGGTCGCGATCTGCGCCGCGATATTCGCGTGGGTTGTCACCACGCCCTTGGGGCGGTTCGTCGTGCCGCTGGTGTAGAGAATCATGGCGCGGCGTTCGATAGCTACGCTGGGCAGTTCGATCTCCTCCCCGAATGCACCATATAAAAATGTGCGAATGCCCTGCGCTGCGGCAATTGGTTCAATATTCGCAGCAGTTGTCGAATCAAACAACAGCACAGAAGCGCCTGTGTCGCTGATGAAATACTCCAGCTCCGGCCGCGCCGCGCCAAGCGGCAAAGGAACAGCCACGCCCCCCGCGCGCCAGATGGCCCACAGCGTAACGATCCACGGGATTCCGGGCGGCAGCAGAAACGCCACGCGCTCCTCATGCAGATCGTCGCGCCCCGCGAGCAACGCCGCCGACAGCCGCGCAGACGCATCCAATAATTCTCTGTAAGTGAAGGCTCCCTGCTCGCCAATCGCGGCAATTCGTACGGCATTGTGCTGAGCATTGGCAATAATTGGCAGTTGGCTTGGTTGGTCTTTCACAAGCCACACTTTACTTTGCGCTTGCTAAAATGTCTATCACCCCCGCCGGCTGCAAAGGAAAGCCGCATCCTCGGATAATCGGCCCGGTTACAACGTCGGATGATCATGAAGCGCCGTAATCCCTGGCTGGCAGGCGCCAGTAACGGTTACAAACCCGCCGTAACTTGTGGAACAAGAGCCTAAGAGAGACGCTGATGCCAACAGATAACAACCAGCGCCAATCGGAGGTTCCGCCATGCAATCTTTTTCGCGACTCGAATCGATAATCCTGTCAGTTTTGTTCTTTTCCCTTTTCTCCTGTCTCAATTTGACTGGAAGCGCCCAGGGCGCTCCTTCGGGCGACGTAACGATCTCCTCCAGCGTCTCCTGGCCTTCAGGAACTTACTCTTTGAGCAGTCTTACAGTGAACGGCGGAGCCGCGCTGACCATCGGCGGAGGTTCGACGGTCACTGTCTCCGGAGTTGTTGAGGTTACGGCCAACTCCGCGATCGTCCTGCAGGCAGCGAACAACGCCGCGCAGGTCAATGGGCAGTGGGCGGGCGCGGGAAGCACCATCACGGCGGGCAGTGTCGAGGTGGATCAGGGTTCGTCGATCAATGCCGACGGACAGGGATACACTGGCGGCGCCAGCGCTCCGGGCAATGGTCCGGGCGGCGGCAGCTCGGGCGGGTTTGGCGGCAGCTACGGCGGAGCGGGCAGCGGCAACGCGGCCTCTACGACTTACGGCTCGCCTTTGCAGCCAGTCGATCTGGGTTCCGCAGGCAGCGGCTGGTGCAGTTACGGCTGCTACAGCAGCGGAGCGGGCGGTGGCGCCATCCGGCTGATCGTTACCGGCAATCTCACCAATCATGGCGTAATCTCGGCCAACGGCGCCGCAAGCTGGAGCGGAGGCGCGGGCGGATCGGTCTGGGTCACCGCCGGCACTCTGGCCGGCAGCGGAGTCTTCAGCGCCAGCGGAGGCAGCGGAAGCAGCGGGAGCAGTGGCGGCGGCGGCGGACGCATTGCTGTCTATTACACGGCCAATAATAGCTACTCAGGCTTTAATTCCTCCACGGCGGCAGGTGGTGTCTCCGGCGGCGGAGCAGGCACGGTGGTTTTCGTAGACTCCTCGAAGGCGAGCGGCGACCTGTATATCTATCAGACGTTTGCGACCAACGCCAATACCGTAGCAACCTTCGACGCGATCACAGTGTCAAACGGCGCCTTGCTCACGGTTGGCGGAGGTTCCAGCATTACTATCGCCGGCGCGCTGACCGTGACCGGAAATTCGAGTGTGATTGTTCAATCGGCGAACAACACCGCGCAGGTCAACGGGCAGTGGGCGGGAGGGGGAGCAACAATCACGGCCGGCAGCGTGGAAGTGGACCAGGGTTCGTCGATCAATGCCGACGGACAGGGATACAGCGGCGGGGCGGTCACTCCGGGCAACGGTCCAGGCGGGGGCAGTTCGAACGGCTCGGGCGGCAGCTACGGCGGGGTAGGGGGCGTCAACGCGGCTTCCACGGCTTACGGTTCGCCTTTGCAGCCGGTCGATCTGGGTTCCGCGGGAGGCGGCGGGTGCGTGGCCGGCTATTGTCAATACGCAGGCGCGGGCGGCGGCGCGATCCGGCTGATTGTCACCGGCGCTCTGACCAATAACGGCGTCATTTCGGCCAACGGAATCAACGGCAGCGGCCCTTACGGCGCGGGCGGAGGCGCGGGCGGTTCGGTCTACGTGACTGCGGCGACTCTCACCGGAGGCGGAGTCTTCACCGCCAATGGCGGCAGCGGCAGCGGCGCTTATGGCGGCGGCGGCGGACGCGTGGCCGTCTATTACACAAGCAACAATAACTTTTCAGGATTTACAACATCGACAGCCGCCGGTGGCTCATTAGCAGGCGGCGCGGGGACAGTGGTCTTTGCCGATTCTTCAAAGCCTGGCAACGATCTTCATATGTATCAGCCGTTCACCTTCAACTCGGGCACAAACGCGAGTTTTGGCGCAATCACAGTCAGCAACGGCGCCCCGCTGACCATTGGCGGCAACTCCAGCATCACCCTGACCGGCGCGCTTACCGTGACCGGAAATTCCACGGTCTATGTGCAATCCACGAACAACACCGGAATGACGAACGGCCAGTGGGCTGGAGCGGGAAGCACCCTCCAGGCGGCGAGCGTTCAGATCGATCCCGGTTCGGCGATCAGCGCCGATGGGCAAGGATATACCGGCGGCAACAGCAGTCCGGGCAAAGGGCCCGGCGGCGGCGTGGGAGGCGGAAGCTACGGAGGCGCAGGGGGAAACAATAACGCGGCTGCGTATGGCGCCAGCTACGCCCCACTTGATATCGGCTCCTCGGGCGCAGGATGGTGCGGCGCTGGTTATTGTATGGGCGGCGGCGCGGGCGGCGGCGCCATCCGCATGGTGATAACCGGAACACTGACGAATAACGGCACAATTTCGGCTAACGGCGCGGGCGGCAGCGATGCCAGCGGAGCCGGCGGATCTATTTATGTTTCCGCCATAACCATTGCGGGCAGCGGCGTCTACACCGCCAATGGCGGAGCCGGCGGCAACGGTGGAGGAGGAGGGCGGGTCGCGGTCTATTATGTATTGGACAATGGCGTCACCGCAGCATCTCTCAGCGCCATTGGCGGCCAGTCGAATGGTGGAGCGGGCACGACGGTCTTCACAAATACTCCGCAGTATCTTTGGCTGAAGCCCGCGAGTTCCATCTTCCACGGAACAGAGCAACTGCAATGGACGGCCGACGCCGTCGATCCCACGGAAACCACCGTGGATGTCGATGTGGCCGGCAAGGATGCCTTCACACTTGCGTCCGGACAGTTTCCTATCTCCAGCCTGAACTGGGATACGGCCGCGGTCGCCGACAGCCGCTATAATTTGCAGCTTGTCTTTCGTGATTCAACCGGGGCGATTCTGACCCAATTGCCGCGCAATATTCTGGTAAATAATGCCATCGCCTGGCATTCGGGAGTGCTCGAGAGCAACCAGACATGGACGGCTGATCGCGTAAACGGCATTGACGGCAATGTCTTCGTTCCCGCCGGCGTCACACTGACGATCGCGCCTGGGGCCATTGTAAAAGTTGCGGCTGGCTGCTCCATCATCGTTCAAGACGGCGGCATTCTGAATGCCCAGGGCACGGATACGCAAAAAGTCATTTTCACAACGCTGGAAGATGACAGCGTGGGCGGCGACAGCAATCTGGACGGCAACTTATCCATGCCCGCACCGGGAGAGTGGCCGGGAGTAGTCACACAAGGCAGTGGACAATTCAACACCAACGCGGACACCCTGGAACTCTACACTCTGGCCAGCGAGGGAGGAAGCCTAGCCGCCAGTCAGACATGGATGGGCGCCCAGCTCTACCACGTCACCAGCGACATCACCGTCCCCAGCGGCGTCACTCTGACTATCCAGCCCGGCGCTGTGTTGAAATTCGATCCGAACACCAGCCTTATTGTCTCTCCCGGCGGCCATCTGGTTGCGCAAGGAACTGTGGCGCAGCCAATCTACTTCACTTCCATCAGGGACGACTCTATCGGCGGAGACACCAACGGCGACGGCAACAGCACGTCTCCGGCCCCCGGCGACTGGCGGCAGATCTATGTGGACGATCAGGCTGCCGCGACGCTCAATCATGTCTACATTCTCTACGGCGGCGCAGCCGGCAACGGAAGTTGGGACGCGATGGTCCGCACCAACGGATCACCCACCGTAACCATTTCGAACAGCTTCATCCAGCAGTCGCTCTACGACGGCATTTTGACCATGGGAGGAACGCTCTCCCTGGTCAGCTCGGTTGTGACTGGAACCGATCGCGCTCTCAATGCGCAAGGGAATTCGGTCATGCATGTTCTCAACAGCACCATCGACAACAACAATACGGGAGTCCTGGTGCATGGCGGCACGGTGGATGTTGCCAACAGCATCGTCTCGAATCAGAAGGCAGTTGGAATCACCCTTTGTTGTTCCGGTGTTCTGACCTCAGTGAGCTATACCGATGTGTGGACTTCGGTGGCCGGCGTTCCAAACTACAGTGCGACTCCCGATGTGACTGGTCAATTTGGCAACATATCCGCAAACCCCAATTTCCTCAACCAGCCGCAAGGCGACTATCGCCTCGGTTATCTTTCACCAGCAATCGACGCGGCCAACGGCGCAGTGGCTCCGGCAAACGATATCATGGGCGCGCCCCGCTACAGCGACCCCAGGACAGCAACCAAGACAGGCACGCAGTCAGCGAACGGTGCCTATCCGGATATGGGCGCTTACGAGTTTGTCGAGACTGCCGCATCCAACATTGATTTTGCAGTCACCACGGTGCAAGGCCCGGTAGCCGCATTGGCCGGCGGCTCGGCGAAGATTAACTGGACCATTACCAACATCGGCAGCGGTTTTGCCGTGGGTCCATGGCACGACGACGTCTACCTGGTGCGCAATCCCGGCGCCGATCCGGTGGAGATCTTCGCGGGAGACGTTCTCAGCGGGACCGGAGTCACGCTCGGGCCGGGACAAAGCTACAACGGCTCGGCCACCATTCGGGTTCCGGGAAGCGTAGTTGGAAACCATAGCTGGGAGGTGAAAACCAACACGCACGGCGATATCTTTGAGGGGCAGAACACGGCAAACAATACAGGCATATCGCAAGACACCGTCTTTCTCGACCTGCCGGAACTCATACCGGGAGCAGCGCCACTGCCTTACACATTCGCCTCGGCCGGGCAATCCTGGTGGTACAAGATCAACGCCGGAGCGGGGCATGCCGTAGAGACAGACCTCGCGCTGGCTAAGGGATCATCCGGCAGCGTGGAGCTATTCATCGGTCAGGGGTATCTTCCGGAGGCTGCGAAGAACGACTTCGCACAGAGCCAATGGAACTCAGCCTCGGTTAGCGCGGTGATTCCCGGCACTACCAGTGAAACGTACTACGTGACCGCCTGCGCGCAGACGCTGGCAAGCACTTCGGCCCCATTCACTATCGCGGCGAAGTCGCTTCCTTTCTCGCTCATTTCCATCAACCCAACCGCAGTCGGTAACGGCGCGCCGGCAACTATCGAGTTCATCGGCGCGCAACTGGCAAGCAGCGGAATTTACCAGATTGTCGGGCCGGACGGCACAGCTCATAACGCATCCTCTGTGAACGTGCAGGACGAAGGGCATGTATTTGCCACCTTCGCCATGGCCGGATGGCCCGCGGGAAGCTACGCGGCCAGCGTGACAGAGAATGCTTCTACGGTGAGCCTGGCCAACGCTATCGCCGTATCCTCGACCGCAAGCAATCAAGACTCCGGACCTATTCAATACAGCGTCGATTCACCGGCTGAAGTCCGCGCCGGATATGGCGGCAATATCACCATCCACTACCAGAACATCTCCGGCGACGATGTGATGGCTCCGCTGATGTGGATCACGGCAGACACCGCCAACCTCAGCCTGATTCCGCCGCCCTGCTCGAGTTGTTCGTCCTATTTCCCGTTGCAGTATCAAAACAGCGGCGCTGCGGAATTCCTGCTGGGCATCAATCAATCCGGGCCCGCGGGGATTTTGCCCGCCGGCGCATCGGGCCAGTTGACTATCTACGAGGCCCCCACCATCGGCAACGGAGTCACCAACTTCACCTTGACGACCTTCACTGATCCGGACGCCGGCATCGACTGGGCTTCGTATCAAAGCGCGCTTCAGCCGGCCTATGTGCCGAATGCGGCCTGGGCGGCTGCCTACGCCAATTTCATGGCAGTCGTGGGCGCCACTGCCGGCCAGTACAATGGCCTCCTCGCGCAGGACGCCACTTACCTGGGCAGGCAGGGAAACTACGAATACCTGGGCAGCGCCCTGATGGCCTTCGAATTTGAAAAGGCGGGGCTTTCTACCTTCACGCGGCGCTACACGCTGGGCGCCATGGGCATGGGCATGAGCCACCCCTACGACATCTTTGGCGACGCAGGCGCGCTGGGAATCGCCATTCATTATCCGGTGGGTAAAACCCGGATATTCACAATGGATCCTGCCTCAGAGAATCACTACATTGGCGGGGAAGGCGACTATGGTTCTTTGACGGTGAATTCGACCGATGGCACATGGACGCTCACCGAACAGAGCGGCATGGTCTTTCACCTTGCTCCCGATCCAAATACCTCTGGGCGTTTTCGGCTGGACTACATCAAGGATCTGGACGGAAACCAGATCAACCTGTCGTACGCCGGCAGCCAGTTGACCAGCGTGACTGACTCCCACAACGACACGCTCACTTACACCTGGAACAGCCAGGGTCTTATTTCGCAGATGACCGACCCGGTGGGCCGCACAACTTCGTACACCTACGACACGGGCAACCATCTGCTCACCATGGCCGATGCCAGAGGCACGAAAAGCCTGACCTGGATCACTGGCCAGGGCGCGGCGGTTGAGAATGCCATCAGCTCCATCGGCTATCCGAATGGCAGCCATGTCAATTTCGAATATGACAGCCAGGGACGAACCGTACATGTCTACCGCGACGGCGGCGCGGACTCCACGACGATTGCCTACGACGCCTCCGGCGGAGCCACCGTCACAAACGCCAGCGGGGCGAGCTATACGCTGGCCTTCACCGAGATTGGGCAGCTTGCTCAACTCACCGACCCGCTCGCCTCGACCCTGCTGCTTGGATATGACCCGGAAGGCAAAATCACGAGTGCTCTGGCGCCCGACGGCTCTGCCTCGTTTGGCAGCTACGACGGCCAGGGAAATCCATCCTCGGTGCGCGACCAGCTGGGCAACCAGATCAACATTGTCTATGGCGCGGCAGGCCGGATGCTGTCTTTCACAGACAGACTTGATAACGCGACAACCTTCACTCTTGACAGCAACCAAAACACGACCGCCATCACGTATGCCGATGGAACCAGCGAGCAGGCTGCGCGCGACATACACGGACGCGTAACGAGCTACACGAATCGCCGCGGGCATCAAACCACAATGAGTTATAACGGCAAGGGACTGCTGACGAATAAAACCTACGCGGACGGCACACAGATCAACTATTCCTATGACAGCCATCGCAATCTGATTGGAACCACGGTTTCAGGCAGCGCCACAACCCTTGTTCGCCGCGGCCGGACGCTGGCGCGGGCATTCTCGCGGCCGCTCTCCAGCGCCTCGTCGGCAGCGCCAAATGGGACGACCAGTTTTACCTACGACGCCGCTGACAGAGTTACAAGCGTCACTTATCCCAGCGGCGGATCTCTCCAATACACCTATAACTCCAGCGGGCAACGCGCCAGCATGACCGACCAGGCGGGTAACAAAGTCAACTACGCCTACGACCAGGCGGGCCGCCTGAGCCAGATTACCAACGCAGCGAATTCCCTGATAGTTGCTTATACCTACGATGCAACGGGGCGAATCACGCGCACTGACTTCGGCAACCACACCTACTCAACTTTCGCTTACGATGCCGCCGGTCATCTTCTGCATCGGGTGAACTACGCCGCCAGCGGCGCCGTCAGCAGCCGCTACGATTACACTTACGACGCCAACGGGCGGCGGATCTCAATGTCTACCCTGGACGGAGTCTGGACTTATCAATACGACGTCAAGGGTCAGGTCATCGCGGAAAACCTTCCCAACGGCAGCTCCATTCTCTTCACTTATGACGCCGAGGGCAATCGCACTTCAGCCAACTACTATGGCCGCAATACGCAGTACAACGTCAACAATCTTAATCAATATACTTCGGCTGGCGACAGCGGATTCACTTACGACGCCGACGGCGACATGACCTCGCAATCCGGCAGCACCGGCACAACGACCTACACCTACGACGACGACGGCAATATGCTGAGCGCGACCAATGCGACGGGCACGACGACCTATGAATATGACCCGCTCGGCAATCTCAGCGGACAGGCCTCGGCCAGCGGCTCCGCCGAGTATGTCAACGATCCGGGCTTCCTCAGCGGAGCGGCCGGGCTGGCCGCCAGCGCGCAGGTTGCCGGAGCGCTTGACGGCTCGGGCAACATGACCTCGTACGTGCAGGGGCTGGATATCGCTGCGTCCATCGCAGCAAGCGGCATCGCCAATTTCTACCAGACAGACAGCACGCCGGGGGATCCGCAAGGCAACGTTGCGCAAGTAACAGGCTCGAACGGCAACGTGCTCGACAATTACTCCTACGATCTCAACGGAGTCCAGAGCAGTACCGTAACCTCATCCCAGCCCTTCGACTTCCAAAGCAACGTCAACACGGGCGGCGGCGCCAACTCCACGGATGGCGGTGTTTACAGCCAGGAGTGGGCGCGCGCCCTGCAACCCTCCCCGGCCATCGACCCTGACAGCCCCGAATACAATCCCCAGTTCAAGAATCCGCTTGACTACGTGAATTACAACTATTCCGGGAACACCCTGTCCAACGTCACGTCGGCGGTGTTGGCAATGCCCGTAGGAAAGATTGGATCTTCGCTGCAAACTGTTTCCACCGGGATTCAGGACGGTAATTTCATCATCAGAAATTCGAACTACATCACTTCTCCGGCGAGCACCAGCTACAAGGTGATCAAAACGACCACCGGCAGCAGGTTCTTCACAAATACAGGGAATGTCCTCACGGTAATTTCGACCGGTACTGACGCCTGGAATGTAGGCGACTCGCTCTACAACAGGAATTACCTCGAGGCCCTGAAAAATACAGGATTCCTGGGCGCCGATTTTCTGGGAACTGTGCCGGGGTTGGAGTGGGTTCCCGCATTGGCATACACCGCAGACCACGGCAGCCAGATTGGATTCGAGGCTCTCTTCAAGTGGTACTACCACATTGACCCCACCGCTGTGCCCGGATACAAGGTCGCTCACGGCAAGTACTACTTCCTGGAGCATGACCTGGCCAGCAAGGATCCCAACGGCAAGATGACCGTCGGCTATGGCGACCAGGGATTCATTCCGCCCGGAATGCCCATCGATTACACCATCTACTTTGAAAATCAATCCACTGCATCCGCTCCGGCGGCAATGGTTGTGATTACCGATACACTCGACGCAAACCTGGATCTCTCCACCGTACAGCTCAAGCAGATCGCCTTTAACAGCGCCGCACTGACTCTGCCGGCGAATAACCAGAGCTATTCAATACAGACCAGCGTCTCCACCAATCCGGATCCGGTTACGGTAAACGCGGCTCTCGACCCCTCCAGCGGAGCCATTACATGGACGATGCAATCCGTCGATCCCTCCACCGGATCGCTTCCCACTGACCCGCTGGCCGGCTTCCTGCCACCTGACAATTCCTCACATAGCGGCGAGGGTTTTGTCACCTTCTCGGTGACGCCAAAATCCGGACTGGCCAATGGCACGGTTATCTCCAACACCGCACGCATTGTCTTCGATGTCAATGCAGCCATCAACACCAATACTGTCACGAACACGCTCGACTCGACTTATCCCGCCAGCGCGGTGAATGCGCTGCCGGCTCTCACCCCGACCCCCACCTTTACCGTAAGCTGGAGCGGGAGCGACCCCAGCGGCGCGGGCATTCAGAGTTACGACATCTGGGTCTCGGTGGATGGCGGGCCGTATGCGCTATGGTTACCGGCAACCACGCTCACCTTATCGGCCTACGGCGGAGCTACCGGGCACAGCTACTCGTTCTACAGCCTGGCTACCAGCAATACAGGGCGCCGCCAGCCGACTCCCGGCGCCGCGGCAACTACCCTCGTCTCGGCCTCCCAACCCAGCCAGACAACTCTGGCAGCCAACCCATCGACAGCGGCATTTGGTGCAGCCGTGACCTTTACGGCAACCGTAACCGGCAGCGGGAGCCTGATTCCAACAGGATCAATCAACTTTCTCGATGGAGCCAACACGATTGGAACGGTTACATTAAACGCCGCCGGATCGGCCACGCTTGCCATTACAACCCTTGCTTCCGGACAGCACTCTGTGATTGCCCAATATTCGGGCGACACCGGCTTTACCGCAAGCTCTTCCGCCGCTGTCACTGTCACTGTAAATGCGCCGGACTTCACCTTGTCCAGCGCGTCTGCCACAATGTTTGTCAATCACGGAATCAGCGCAATTATGGCGCTGACTGTTACCCCGCAAAAGGCCTTCAATCTGCCCATCAGCTTCTCGTGTTCCAGCCTGACATCTGAAATAACTTGCAGCTTTTCGCCCGCGAGTGTGACGCCTCAGTCTGCCGTCGCCACAACCACTATGACTGTGACAGCCAGCTCGACAGTTGCCTCCCTGGGGCATCGTTCACTGCCGTGGAGCAGCGGGGGCGCGCTCTTTGCCGCCTCTCTGTTTTTCATGCTGGGACGAAAGCGGAGATATGTGATCACATTCATGCTGTCCATAGCGATCATGGCATTCGGGCTTCTATCCACGGGATGCAGCGGGGGGTGGACGCCTTACGTTTCCGCAATCCAGGTGACCGCAACCTCCGGGACTGTGCAGCACTCGGTGAACATAACGGTGACGGTTGAATAAGCCAGGAAACCGGTAGTATCCGCTGGCACACACTGAAACCAATTCACAAGCAACGGCCGCCGAGATGTACCCCGGCGGCCGTTGCTGTTTACTGATTCATGATTTTCGAGTTCACGTTTTTCTAAATGCATTTCCACTGCAAAAAGATGGAAAGCGCTGCAAACAGGCCTGATTTCAGCAGGCGGGATCGATCGTGAGCGGATAACGCGGATCATAGCTGCCCAGCTTGAATCCAATTGCATCGCCGCCCAGCGCAACAAAGGCTACGCAAACTTGTACCCTCTTCCCATCGATCTCCTGCCATGCCTCGGGCGAGGATTCGGTAACCGGACCGGCAGGAAAAAGGAAGCGTCGCGTGCCGTCTTCGCGAATCTCAACAGCCACGCTGTAGCGCAGCCGGATCTTCGATACATCAGCGCCTTTTGCCAAAACATACGTGACCTCGGCGCCGCCTGCCGGATTAAGGCCGAAGATGAGCTTGATGCCCGGCCAGAGTTCCTCGTAAACCACTCTTCGCGCATAGGAGCCGGCGGCCCGCATCGCGTCTTTTTCTGCCATGAGTCTGGGCTTGACTTCCGCCGCGCCAAGGTACTCGACTTTGACGCTGTGTCCGCCCATCACAAGGCAGCTTCCAACACTTGTAAATCGAGCCACTGCGCTTCCATCCGTGAGCTGCACCATTCCGGGAGCGATTCGGCAGCCGCCTTCAGGCAGCGCGGAAGGCTGCTTCTGCTTCTGACAAAATCCGGGCGAGCCTTCGGGAATCAGCCCCGCCGCTAGAAGAAGTTGAAGGAAGATAATCGATTTAGATTGCAGCATATGTACCCCTTTCCACTGCTGCTATTGCTTTGTCAATTCAAACTTTGAACCAGTTGCCGGCCCGTCACAAGTCACCGTTGGTTAAGTAACCGTTACCGGCCTTTACATCGATCGCTGCAGTCGCTGACAGCCTCGTGCTAGACTTGCTGCCGTAAACTGGATAGGAAATGCCCGACGCGAATCCAGCCACAGCAACTGATCGGCATGCTCCATCAGCCGCCGAAGTCGAGGAAGAGCTGCGAAAGATTCTTGGCTCGCAGCGCTTTTTCAAGGTTGACGCGCTGAAGATTTTTCTTGGCTTCATCGTCGAGCGGACACTTCAGGGCCATGGAGATGAGCTGAAGGAAGCGGTGATTGCAATTGACGCTTTCAAGCGGGGAGCATCTTTCGATTCGCGTCTCGATGCATTCGTCAGGGTTCAGGCGGGGCGTTTGCGGGCCGCTCTCGCCGAGTACTACAGCACCGAAGGCGCCGGCGATCCGATTCTGATCGAGATCCCCAAAGGCAGCTACACGCCAGTCTTCATGCAGCGCAATATCCCCATTGCTGCTGAGCTGAAGAGTTCATCGGCCGGAAGACGCCGGTTCCTCCTTTTCACCGGCATTGCATTTTTTCTGCTGGCCCTTGCTTTCATTCAGGTCTTCCATGCCAGTCTTTTTTCCCGGCTGCATCCGGGCAGCCGGCTTCTGTCCGCGAAGGACACTATTGTCGTTGCAGGCTTTGCCAACTCAACGGGCGATCCGGTCTTCGACGACACCATCCGCCAGGCATTGCTTATGGATCTTGATCAATCGCCATTCCTGAACGTTCTTCCCGAGCGTGAAGTGCAGGAGATGCGTCGCCTAATGGCGCGCCCCCTTACGGAACCGTTCACGCTCGAACTGGCGCGCGAGCTGTGCCAGCGCGCCGGCGGCACGGTCGTTCTATCGGGTTCCATCGCCAGCCTGGGACGGCTCTATGTGATTGGGATGACGGCGACTAATTGCGACTCCGGCGAAGCTTTCATCCGCGAACAGGTTCGAGCCGAAAGCAAGGAACAGGTTTTGCAGGCACTCGATCAAGCCGTTGTCGATCTTCGCGGCAAACTTGGGGAGTCGCTGGCTAATTTGCAAAAGTACAACCTGCCGCTGGAGCGGGTTACCACGCCCTCGCTGAAAGCCCTGCAAGCCTACAGCAACGCGATGTTCATGCGCAATACGCAGGGAGACCCGGCCAGCTTGCCCTATTTTCAGCGCGCCATCGAACTCGATCCCTCCTTTGCCATGGCATACAGCGGCCTGGGCGGCGCGTATTACGACATGATGCAATTCGACCTGGCCCAGGAAATGTACCGCAAGGCGTACGCGCTACGGAGCCGGGTCAGCCAGCGGGAGAGATACTATATCGAGTCCCGGTACCAGCACTTTGTCGCTGCCGACCTGGAGAAGGCGTTGCACGTCTACCAGAACTGGCAAGTTGAGTTTCCCGGCGATTCAGTTCCCTTTACCGGCGCCGGCATGATTTATGTCGCCGTTGGAGACTACGAAAAAGCGCTCCAGAACTTCGAGTCTGCCCTGCAAAAAAATCCAAATGCGGCTTATAACTATACGAATCCGGCTGAGACGCTGCTCAACCTGAATCGCCGCGCGGAGGCGCGCGAAATTCTCCGGCAGATGCAGAGTCGCAATCTCGAAGAAGCCGATCAGTTCATCGTCGCCTATCAACTCGCTTTTCTGGATGGCGACGCCGCGGAGATGCAACGGCAAATTTCTCTTTCCGCCGGCGCGCCGGAAGCAAATGAAATTCTTGAAATCTTTCAGGCGCAGGTCGCAGCAGGACAGGGTCGAATGAATGAGGCGCGCCGTCATGTGAAACAGGCTGTAAGCGCGGCTGTCAGTTCTCAAGTGAATCCAAGTGCGGCCATTTGGCAGGCGCAAGGCGCGCTCTTTGAAGCGGAGTTTGCCGGACGCCGGCAGGCCGCCGCCCAGACGCAAGCCGCCCTTCGCTTGTCTGAGAACAAAGATGTCCGCATTCTTGCCGCACTGGCGCTGGCGCGTTCCGGTGACGCAGCGGGCGCGCGCAAGATCTCCGGCGAATTAAAGCGCATTTCTCCCGACGACACCATTCTGCTCAACTACTGGCTTCCATGCATCGACGCAGCCATTGACTTGCAATCTGCCAACGCCGCCCAGGCTCTCGAAAGACTGGAGCTGACGCGCCCCTACGAATTAGGCCAGCCTTCTGCGTTTCAGGTTGTTTCACTGGCTCCGCTATATCCCATACTGCTGCGGGGAGAAGCCCTGCTCAACACAGGCCGGAACGCAGAAGCTGCAAAGGAATTTGACAAGCTTCAAATGCACCCTGGGATCATCCTGAGCTATCCGCTCGCCAGTCTTGCCCGCCTTGAACGAGCGCGGGCCCTGATCGCGGACGGCAAATCGTCTCAGGCCGCCCAGTCCTATCGCGAGTTTCTAAGTTTGTGGAAAGATGCCGACCCAGATATGCCCCTTCTCAAAGAAGCTCGCAGGGAAGCAGCACGGATTACCGCTCCCTAGCTGCCGGCTTCCAGTACTTCGGCAGCGGCAGCGTTGAGGCATGCCTGAACCGCACTGGTGGCAGCCTTTGCAGCTCACATCTCAATGAATCAACCAATGCGCCAAAATTAACCGGCAAAGCTGATACCGGCTCTGCCGCTGATAGGATTGTCCGGCGCAATGTGCACAAAGCACGCGTCAGATGAAAACAGCCTCTCGTTTCCGAAAGGCTATTCTTTCATATATCTCATTATTATTGTATTGCTTAGCGTGGAGCCGAAGATCGGACTTGAACCGATGACCTGCTGATTACGAATCAGCTGCTCTACCAACTGAGCTACTTCGGCCTTCCCTCTTGAGATTGTACCGTTGCGCCTTCATTCGGTAAAGTTTCAGGCAAAAATCCCTTCGCACGGGGCCACGGCGAGCCTCAAGGCTGGCTCTCAAGGTAAAATCGGCTGCGTGAGCCACTCCTTTGAAATTGGTCCGGTCCATGTGGGCGAGGGCCGGCTTTTCCTCATCGCCGGCCCTTGCGTCATCGAATCCGAGGCCCATGCGCGGCGCATGGCCGAGGCCATCCAGCGCATCACGGCAGATCTCGGCATTCCCTACATCTTCAAAGCCAGCTACGACAAGGCCAACCGCACCAGCGTCAAAAGCTTTCGCGGTCCCGGCCTGGTCGAAGGCACGCGCATCCTCGCCCGCCTGGCCAAAGACACCGGCCTGCCCGTTCTCACCGACGTGCATGAGCCGTCCCACTGCGCCGTCGCCGCCGAGGCCGTGGATGTGCTGCAGATTCCCGCCTTCCTCTGCCGCCAAACCGACCTGCTGGTGGCCGCCGGCAAGACCGGCCGCGCCGTCAACATCAAGAAAGGCCAGTTCGTCGCCCCGTGGGATATGGCCCACTGCGTGGAAAAACTCCGCTCCACCGGCAACGAGCGCGTCTCGCTCACCGAGCGCGGCTCGAGCTTCGGCTATAACACCCTGGTAGTCGATTTCCGCTCGCTGCCGGTGATGCGCAAGTTCGCCCCGGTCATCTTTGACGGCACGCACTCTGTGCAGCAGCCTTCAGCCGCAGGCGGAGTGAGCGGCGGCCAGCCGGAGTTCATCCCGTTGCTCGCGCGCGCCGCCGTCGCCGCCGGCATCGATGGATTATTTCTGGAAGTCCACGACGACCCCGCCAACGCCAAATCCGACGGCGCAAATGCCCTGGATTTGAAGCTGCTCAAGCCGCTGCTGGAGAGGCTGTTGGCAATACATCGGGCGGCGGGAGTGGATTAATCTCAGATTCGTTGTTTTCGCCCACACAAAAAACACGCCGCAAGGTAGAATATCTGGTAGTCTTGATAACGAGGATATTTGGAATGTATCCAGATGTTTTTATTTCTTCATTTTCTGCGCGCCTTGACAATCTCACCTGCATCAATCTTATCGGTAAGTCTAACGATCGCATAATCGGCAGTGTCATCTACATAACAACTGTCTTCACTACGAAAAGCTTTATAAAACTTGCCAATAGGAGCATTGAGAGCGACCATCCTTAGTAGTGTCTGGTCAGTAAGTCGACAGACTGCATCGCGCCTGACATCCCCATGCTTATCTTCAATCGCGATTTTGGCAAGCAATGTCTGATCCGAAAGATTTTTGACAGCATATTGGCGTGACAAACAAGAAATAGCTTCAGTCGCAATCTTGGTTAGCAGAACCTCATCCGGATGATTCAATTTTTCGAAAGCATAAGGACCGATAGCCCCGTCTTCTATCGCAATCTTGGCCAGTAGCGCCTGATCCGTGATTTTCATTACAGCAGCTTCACGAACATCAACAGCCTTGTCTTCAATCGCTACCTTGGCAAGCACTGTCTGCTCCGTGAGCTTCTCGACAGCAGCTTTACGGACAGTGCAGTCCTTGTCTTCAACCGCGACTTTGGCCAGCAGTATCTGATCCGTGACCTTATCGACAGCGGATTTGCGCACATTTGCCATCTTGGCCTCGGTCACCACCTTGGCTAGTAGAACTTGATCTGTGAGTTTGTTGACGGCTTCTTGTACCATAAAGGCATTTTTTAGGGCGATCTTGGCGTAGGAAGCTTGATTGAGGGACCGATCAGTCAACTTATCAGCTGCAGCTATACAGACTTTATCGTGTCTAGCTTCACTCGCTACTTTATCAAGCTGTCTCTGATCGGTGAGTTGAGAGACTGCCGTTAAACTGGTTTCCTCGTGCTTGGCTTCAATCGCTACTTTAGCCAGCAGAGTCTGACTAGTGAGTTGACGAACCGCTGTACGGATAACAGATATATGTTTATCTTCAATAGCTATCTTGGCCAGTAGCATCTGATCTGTGAGTTTCATAACTGATGCTTCACGGGCTTGATAGTCATTGTCCTCCAACGCTATACTAGCTAGCACTCCCTGATCAGTGAGCTTCGCAATAGCTGCCACGCGTACGTCTAACGAAGAATGCTTCCAACTGGGCTGAAAAATATCCCTTATGCTCATCGTGATACTCCCCGGCTGTTGTACTGACCGTAGCGAATCGATATTTCAACATAACCATAGCACTACTTAATTAACTGAGTAAAGACTCCGTATGTGAGGTAAGGTACCCCAAACTTCGCGCACTTTGTAGAAAATAGGATCACTCTAAACCACTCGCATCTCCAGCGTCTTTCCCAGCGCCTTGAGCGCGACGGCGATGCCGTCGATCTTGGTGGCGTGGTGAACGTCAATCAGCCGGGTCACCTCCTGCGGCGTTATCTTCAACCGTCGCGCCAACTGCGCAGGGCGAACCTTCTGGCCGGACATTTCATTCAGAAGCAGAACCTTTGCGGCAACGCTGGCCGGCAGCTCTACGGTGTGCTGGCCACGCTTGGGCTTGGACGGAGCCGGAACCGGGCGTTTGTCATCGAGATAGAAGTCCATAGCTGACTCCAATGCGTCCTTGGCATGGTAAAGAGCGTCCTCGATACTTTCGCCGCAGGTGATCGCCTCTGGAATATCAGGAAACGTAACCGTATAGCCGCCTTCAGGTTCTTTGCTGAGTTTGACAGGGAATTGCATCGCGTCTCCTTCGCTACTTCAATCCGAGCTGCTTTTTGATAGCCTCGACTGTCCCGGTCGGAATGTCCTTCTGATGCATGGGGATTATCGATTGCTTTTTGTTCAGGTACACGTGGAAATGAGAGCCTTTGGCCGGAGTGAATTTCGCTCCTAGCCCCGCCAGCCATCGTTTGAACTCGCTGCTCTTCACGTGCGAACCACAGTCGGGATTTCGAGCCACTCTTGAATAAATAAAATATAAGCATTTTTGTTTATATTGTCAATTGCCTCCGCGGAGCCATCACCTCTCCGTGCAGCGCAACATCTTTGT
>Ga0316217_10001093_pt1 | contig 36663 bp, 35 predicted proteins | sample 1anoAmetaG_FD_203633 | JGI IMG/M metagenome (GOLD analysis project Ga0316217, IMG submission 203633) | Freshwater microbial communities from Trout Bog Lake, Wisconsin, USA - 1anoA | ecosystem: Environmental > Aquatic > Freshwater > Lake > Hypolimnion/Profundal zone | place: USA: Wisconsin...
GCTGTGGCGGACGACGCAACATTGCCGGAAGCCGGCGGCTGGTTGGTTTTCACTGCCGCCATCTGGGCGGCATAATACGCGCGCCATTTGTCCACCTCGTCCTGCAACTGCCGGTTCTTGTCGGCAAACTGCTGGAGCTGCTGCTGCGCCGCAGGCGAACTGGGCAGTTGCAGCACGTCGGTGGCAAGCTGCTGCTTGCAGGTATTGATGTGCTGGTTGACGATGTCGGCGTTGGGTGCCTTCGGGTCAAACCGGAGGTATTGCTGGTAATGATAAATGGCGGCGGCGGGATTGGATTCCTTCTCGCTGTAAAGCATGGCGAGTTGGTAGTGCGCCGCCGCCGAATGCGGATTCGCCTCCAGCGACTCCTCAAACGCCTCGACCGCCCCCGCATAATCCATCGCGTTGACGCGGTTCTGGCCGAGCACGAAATGGGGTTCCTTCTCGTCATCCGCCGTGCTTGAACCCGACGGCTCACACCCCGCCAGCGTGACGCCGAGGCAAACGGCGCAGACGCCAAAGACGGTGCGGTTCCAAAAATCCATGCGCGAGGTTAAACGAAATTTGGCCGGCGTGCAATTGCGCCGTGTAAATGGAGGCTTGAGATTCACGCGTGCCCGGCGCAATTTATTGCCGGCGGCGCGCGTGGTGGAATTGGCAGACACGCCAGACTTAGGATTAAATAAGTGTGGTGGACTCAAGTGGAAACGCATTGCCTGCAATGGTCTCGCCGAACGGTTTTCAAAAACTCAAAGACTCGTTTGGACGGTTTTGGCCTCCTTTTCAAGCACGCGGGATACAAAAAGGGATACAAAGACACGCCAGACTTTAATCTGAATGTGTCTGACATTCCACGAAACAAATACGCATCTGTTTTTGGTTCAAAATCAGGCCGCCGTTTGAAACAATTCCGCGACCAAAGTGAAAGTCATTCTTGATAAAAAGGGGGAGTCGTATCAAATCACCGTTTCAGATGATGACCTCGGTCCTTCGTTTCATCTCAAGTTCCAAGATCCAAAAATTCAGCACAGTTATATCGGTTTCGCAAATTTTCTCTGGGACTGCGAAACCACGCTCTTGTTGGCCGACATCCGGCTGAATGATAAAGGGATTGTCATTTATCCAAGCACGGGATGGTTTCGTTGGTTAAAACGGGCAAGACGGGAGGAGAAAAATTTTCAGCGGAATGGAATTGGCACCCAACTTTTATATTATGCACTTGAAACCGTAAAAGGAATGGGCGTCAAACGTGTCATTGGCAAAATCAAACGCCATGATTTTGAGAAAAATCCGAATCTTCCCAAGTGGTATGCCGATCTTGGCTTTACGGTGACGATGGAGAACGGCAATTCAACCGTGGTGGCGCAGATTTCAAAGGATTTATAATATTTTAGTTATCCCCAAAATACGCAAAGTGTTTTGCATTGCCTCAATCGCCGATTGGCCTACGATTGTTTCCCATTATGCCACGGCTAAACACATTAGGGAAAACCGCTGGTGGCACAGTTAATTTTCGCCCCCCACAATCTCATGTTTGAACAAGCTTTCAGAAATATCGACGACGTGCTTCGCAAGGAGGCCGGTTGCACCACGGAACTTGATTACACAGAACAATCCTCATGGCTCCTGTTTCTGAAATATCTTGCCGGCCTCGAAGAAGACAAGGCCACCGAAGCGCAACTTGAGGGCAAGAAATACGCCTACATCCTCGACAAACCATATCGCTGGGAAACTTGGGCCGCGCCGAAAGACAAGGACGGCAAGCTTGACCACAACATCAAGGCGTTGCTATGACGCTGGGATGGCCAATCAAGACGTTGGGAGATGTCTGCGGATTTGTTCGTGGGCCATTCGGTGGAAGCTTGAAGAAGTCAATCTTCGTTAGGGATGGATTTGCTGTTTATGAACAGCAACACGCCATTTACAACCAGTTTGAGGAAATCCGTTACTTCATTGATGATGCCAAGTTTGAGGAAATGCGCCGGTTCGAGCTACTGCCAAATGATTTAATCATGAGTTGCTCTGGAACAATGGGGAAGGTTGCCATCGTTCCAGAAAGCATTCGACGGGGGATCATCAACCAAGCATTGTTGAAACTCACGCCGTCAAATGGGGTTTCGCCGGAATTCCTTAAATACTGGATGGATAGCACCGATTTTCAAGACAGCTTGAAAGAGCAGTCTGGTGGTGCGGCAATTCAGAACGTCGCTTCAGTTATTATCGAAGTTATAGACGACGCACCACCCGGGCCAAGCCTCATGCAAGATGATCAGCAGCCCCCCGATGGGCAAGAAGTTATCGCCTGCAAATTCACTGATGGGGGAAAAAGTCTCGGCCGAGGAATCATATTTTACACTAGCCCAAGAATGGGGAAATCTCAACTTTCCCCCAAGGTCTTGCGGAAAATTGATCTAAAAGAGTATACGCTCCCAAAGCTCCGCGAGGAACTGACATCACCACGACTAGGATCGATTGTGGAAATCAGACCCGGCATGCCAATTAACATTCAGGTAAAAGCAAAAGAGTTCAAAGGAGTAACCGCCACCAAGGAACAGGCAGGAAAGTATGTCATTACCGGCTCGGATAATAATCTTGGAATGCAGCCCGAAATGAATGGCACAAGTTGCCAGCGTGGCGGAGAATGGCTTTATGCAGGCAGACTGATCGGAACCGATAAGGTAGGGCAGACGCAAATCATTTCTGATTTTGTTTGGACAACAGAAACGCCGCCACATTCCAAAGGTTTGGACAATGGAAGCGGCAATTGGAGAGTGTGTGAAAATGTGGGTAGTGAGTTTCGTTAGTGGGTTTGGACAATGGAAGTGTTTAAGGTTTGGACTTTAGATGCGTTTTACAGGGAGTTTATGGACAACGGATGCGTTTGATGAAATTCCTTTGGACTTTGGATGCGTTGCCTTGCCGTAGAAATTACACAACTCACTGACCAACATAGAATATCGTAAATCACTTTCCCCCCTCCCCTTTAATGATTCCCCATCTAATGATATTCCATTGGAGGAAATGCGATAAACATCAAGGTTCAAACAGCCGTAATCATCAACGAGACACTGCGGACACCTAAAATCCGGTGCTACACTTGTTACTATGAAGTTCAAACCATCCCCCCAACTCTTCTACTTCGTGCTGATTGCCCTGTTTCTTCAGGATGCGGCAATTTTCACCCTCGACGCTATTATCGCAAAGAAAGAAAAAGAGCTCCGCGCATACTACAAGGTGTTAATCCACCCCATACACCTGGTTGCCCCACATTCCAGCGTGCCTGCCAGAAAAGCTTAGAAACATTTATGAAAACCGTAAAAACAATCAGAGCCTTCTCGCTGATCGAACTACTTGTGGCGCTTTCGGTGCTTGCAGTGGTGGTGGCGCTGGTTGTGCCCAAATATTTGACCGTGCAAAGCCAAGCCAAAGACACGATCGTTCAGCAGATTGCCGGCGAGCTGAACAATACCTATGCGAACTGGAAGGCCAGCGGCGGAGTTATAAATTCCCCGGTTGCGACCTCCGATATTTTAAGCATTTTAACCTCCTCAAGTCCGCAGGCGGTGGTGACGACACATGTCAACGGGCAAAACGGCCGCGTGGGTGATGCGGGGCAGTCCGCCAATGTTCGCCTTGGCAGCCTAGCCAACATTGCGGTGGCGTTACCGCCTGCCGGCAGCGCAAACCCACAGCAAATCGTGCAGTCGGGCAATTTCGCTATTTATTTTGACAGCGCCGGGGAACGGTTTTATTCCGGTATGGCTCCCGGCGGCGGCTCTGGCGGATTGGTGTATGTAACAACAGCAAACTCAAGTGATCCAGAATCACCAGACTTTGGGATAGAATTTGGGAACTATAAATTTCAGTTTCCGCTCGTGCCCAATAGAAGTGGTGTTGTCTTCGGCCAGGCTTCCCTTGGTGTAAATGGTCTGGTGGTTTATAATACCGGGAAAACCCTCGATGAGGACGGCAATGTTGTTTGGAGCGCGGATTTTTATAAGTTACCGTAAGAGCGCTTCACTTGTCTTTGAACTCGGCCGGCAGGTAATTTTGTATTGCCCTCCCCTCGGTTTTCGCTTTAGAAACGGTGCTATAAAACATGCCGCGTCGCGCTGCCTTTACCCTCGTTGAACTTCTTTCCGTCATTGCGATCGTTGCGGTGCTGGCCACCGCCGCCGTTTATTTTACTGCCAGTTATGTGCAATGGAGCAAAAACGTCGCCGACCAACGCACGCTCTTGGTTCTTAACGACGCGATAACGCGATACAAAACCGAGGGCGGTGGCACCAGTTCCTTTACCGTCGGAGCGCCCATCGGGAATGTTATTGCACGGCTGCAATCCGTCATTACCTATGGCGGTCAAGGCCACCAGGTAATGCAAGCCGGTGTCACCTATCCGGCGCGTTCCATCTCCGCCATGGGCACCGGCGCTCAATACCAGTTTTACCGCTATAACACTTCCGCCTCGCAAACTCCCTCGGCCTCCACCCCCACCAGCGACTATCCCCACGGCCAGTTAGTTGGCACTATGGGTAACGGTGGGGGCCCCTACAACGGAATTTCAATAACCTCAAGTAGCGGTTACTGGAGCTGCCAGCCCTCAGGCGGCGGGGCGGTGCAAACTTATTCCTCTGGTTCCCATAATTTAAGCGCTGCCAACTCTTATTCCTTTTGGGCTTCTGACGCCAGCGGCAACCCCAGCGGAAATATAAGCACGGTCAACTGCAACAATAACTACTTAACCTCTCTAGACGTAAGCAAGTTGACAAGTATCACCTCTCTTGATTGCAGTTACAATTCTCTGACCTCCATTAATGTGACTCCGCTTACCAGCCTAAGTTTTATGAATTGCATGTATAACCAGATTACTTCCTTAAATGTTTCCGGACTGACGAACTTAAGCACTTTAGTTTGTTTTTACAACAAGCTCGGCCCGATTTACCTGGGCGGCCATACCCCGGGCACCTTTCCCTATACGCCGCAAACCGGCACAACCCCGTCTTTGCAGTGATTCGATAGATTTGAGACATAAATTCCAATGTTTTATTCCATTGAAACCCAAATGCGGCGGCCCGTCGGATTTTCGTTGATCGAATTATTGGTATCGCTTGCCATCCTGGCAGTGGTGGCGGCGCTGATTGTGCCCAGGTTCTTGAATATTCGCTCCCAGGCAGAAATCACACTGGCAAATCAAGCCGTCGGCGAGCTCAACAACACCTACAACCAGTGGATTTCTTTGGGTGGGAGGACTGACCCTTCTTGGTGGACTGGAGACCCCGTGGGCGATTTATGGATCGTCTCTCTTGTCTTTCCGTGTATTTGCGAACCCGGAGTCAATGGCATAAAACCCTCCGGCACACACCGAGCGACAGCCGGGGCTGATGGAAACGCCCCCCCTTTTCTTGATACCTATGGTGCTTCAGGTTCCTGGACGATTGCCTTTTATCCTAACGCAGTGTTTCCATCGAATCCCGAGGATATGATAAACGGCACGGGCGCCCCGGTGAGCATAACTAAATCCTCGCCTGATGGATTTTATCTTAATTCCGGTCTTCCTTCACCTACCTGGAACATTTATTACAAGGCCGGGAATACGGCTTATTGCGTGTATTTTGAACCCCCCGGCGTCGGCTCAAGTAAAACCGGGTTTTGGATCAATAAGTCAGACCCTAACAACATCACCTTCTAGGTATTTATGAGCAGCTCAAACATCAAACCGACAATCTTGGAAATGCTCATCATATCCGTCATTACGGCACTGGTGGGATTTATAGTTGTATGCCATTTCTCTGAAAAATCAGGTGGTTCCAAAGTTGCAACTACCGTTTCATCCTCGCCTGCCGCCCCTGTCGCGTCAGCTAACGACAATCCTCCCTCGTCTGACGCAGCTTCGACACCAACAGCCTCAACACCAACTTCCGCCAGCCCCGCGCCCTCAGGCCAAACCGTCCGTGAGAGAATTTTTGCCCGGCGTGCCGCCGCCCAACAGTTGAATAACCCTGCCAAGGAATAATTGTGTGCGGCGGTTTATATTTGCGCAGACCGCGTCATTCGCTTTAGAAAGGCTGCGTTAAATGCACCGCCGTCCCGCCGCCGCCTTTACTCTTGTTGAACTGCTCTCGATCATCGCAATCATCGCGGCACTGACAGCGGCAGTGATGTTTTTTACAGTCAGCTATGTGCAGTGGAGCAAAACAATTTCCGACCAGCGCACACTTCTTGTTCTCAATGACGCCCTCAACCGTTACAAGACCGAGGGCGGCGGAGTGGCAGGGCTCACCGCCAACGCCACCCTCAGCCGAATATTGACGGCGCTTCAATCCACCATTACCTATGGCAACCACGGTCATAATGTTATGCAGGCAGGCGTCACCTTCCGTGGAAAATCAATTGGCTCCACCGGAACAGGAGCCCAATATCATTTCTCGCGCTTTAACTCCTACGCCGACGGCTCGGGTGACGCCACCAACGGCACCGGCGGCGGCGTTGCCGCACCCTCTAATGCTGTTGCCAATGGAGGTTTTGAGACGGGCGACTTGAGCGGGTGGACAACAGACGGACAGGAATCAATTGTTACAAGCCCTATCTGCCCTGTCCACAGCGGCACCCATGCGTGTGCTTTGGGCACCGGGGGCTATGCCCATTTTTCACAAACAGTGACCGTCCCTACTGGCGCGACGCTAAAGTCTTATATTTTTGCAGCAGGGGCAGACTATCCCGCTATAAAAATAAATTTTAAGGGAATCACTGTTTATAACGGATTTGGATATGGTATGGGTTCTTATGCTCCAATATCTGTAAATATGTCGGCCTATGCCGGACAATCAGGAACTCTTGATTTTATCATAGATGATAGCCAGGGAGATTCGACCACAGGTTTTTATTTTGACGACATTACCCTGCAATAAGTCGGCTGCTGCTCTTCATCCCGGCTCAATGCACGCCGGGCTGTCGTTTTTGGCGCTGTTGACCAGTTTTGAAACCCGGCAGCACTCCATGTCCTCCGCCGGATACGGCCGCAGCAGCGTTTTAAGAAATTCAGGCTCAAAACGCTTGGGCTCCAGCCACCACAAATAATGCTCCGGGGTCAGGATCACCGGCATCCGGCTGTGGACCGCCGCCACCATTTCGTTGGGTGTCGTCGTGATTACCGTGAAAGTCTCCACGACCTGACTCGCCTGCGGCCCGGTATCATCCAACCCAAGCTCCCCCTCGACGTGGGGGCGAATCCATTTTCCCCAAAGCCCCGCCATGCAGAAAAATCCCCCACCCTTGCGCGTGAATCGAAACGGCTGTTTGCCGGCCGGAGTTGCCTGCCATTCGTAAAACCCGTCCGCCGGAATCAGGCACCGCTGGTTTTGGAACGGCTTGCGGTAGCTCGCCTTTTCCGAAACCGTCTCCGCCCGCGCGTTGGTCAGTTTGTCGCCAATCTTTTCATCCTTTGACCAGGACGGAATCAGCCCCCAGCGCATCGGCTTCAAAACTATTTTCCCGTTTTCCCACACCAGCACCGGGGCTTGCTGTCGCGGCGCGATATTATAGCGCGGCCCGGCGTCGGAATACTCGCAGATGTATTCAGCGACTTCCTCCAACTCGTCCACCTCCTTTGTGATCGTGTAACGCCCGCACATGATGATGAAAAAAATAATCCGCGACGTGGGAAGTTTAGGTTGCAATCACCGGAGGCTTGTCAAGTTTTGGCGGGGTCAGTTTGGGTGGACTATTTTTATTTCGGGATGCGGCGGCGGCCAATGATATAAACATTTTCCAGAACGCGATGCCCACCAAAGCTGCGCTGGTTAATACAAAAATGCCAAACCCCGCCCCGCGTCTTGTCACCGTGATGTTCTTGTCAATTTGAACCGGGTTGGGGGCGAAAATGTCCGCCACCATGCTCAACTGGTCCATGTCTGTTTTGACTTCAACATCGCCGAGGCCGTTGAGTTCGTCCCGGTATTCCTGAATTTGCCGCTCGCGCTCTGCGCTGAATTCTTGCGCCTGCTCCTGCCTTAATTCATAGATGGCACCTTTGAGGTCTTGCTGTTTTTGCGCAAGATCCTGATTTTCCTGAATGGTTTTTAACACATCACCGACATCCTTTCCAATGATGTCCAAATTGACGATGTCCTTCTGCCGTCCGGCAACATCCTGGCACACCAGCGATGCAGCGGCCGCATTGTTGTCCCTGAATTGAACCGTGAAAAAATCCTGTGCGTCCTTCGTGCCCGTCTGTGACACCTTAAGATAACGGTTGAGTTTTCTCGCAAGAAACGGGGCGGATGAATCCGGTATGCCGTGGAGAAAGCAAATTTGACTAGCAACCCGGTTCATATCGGGACGGGTGATAATTGAAATGGTATCGGTGCGAATTTTGGCGATTTCCTCTTTCGATTTGTGGAGTTGCAGGCTCATCGGCAGAAACCCCCAGTTGATCGAAAAAACATTTTGGGCCGTATAACGCGGGGGTGCCACTGCCGCGCCAAAAAGAACGACGAGGAAGGCGACAACCAGGGATAAAAACAGCGCAAGAAGCTTTAGTCCCCAATTGCGTTTCACGCCGCGAAACTATCAGCACCGCATGGCAAGTCAAGCCACCCCGCGACCATCACAAAAGCGTTCCTTGCACCGGCTTCGCGGGGCCGTTCGCGCCCCAGAGCTTTGTAATCATTTCCCGCTGCGGCGTGAAGGGGCATTTTGCCTTCGGCTGTTTCTGCGATTCGTCTATGTGACGCAGGGCCAGTTGCGCCCCCGTCATCAGAACGGTTTTCCCCAACTGCTCGCTGAGCTGATACGCCGCATCGTCCACCGCGCCCCAGCGTTCCTCGTGCGTCCGCCCCCACAGCGTCGGCTGCGTATCCAGCCGTTCCAAATTATACATCGCAATCCGAATCTGCCGCACCGGAAGCCGTTGCTGCGCCATGATGCCCCGGAACATCGCCTCCAATGCCTCGTTGATGACGGAATTCAAAAATTGCGGGTGCCGGAAACGGTGGCTTGTCCCCACCTCCGTAAAATCGGTGAAACGGATCGCCACACTGAATTCCCGCGCCTGCATTTGCTCCCGGCGCAGTTGCCCCGTGAGCTTCGTCGCCTCGCTCAACATGAAGGTCAGCGCCGCCTCGTAGTCGTGTTCGTCCTGGGGCAACGTCGTGCTGCTCGAAATTGTCGTGCGGTCCTTGATCTCCAAAACCAGCGGCTCATTCCACTGGCCGTTTGAGAACAGCCACAACTGCTGCCCCCAAATCCCGAATTTCTGCCGCAGCAGCATCGAAGGCAGCTTCGCCACATGGCCGAACGTCAGCGCGCCGAGCGCGGCCAGCGACCGCTGCCGGTTCTTCGCGATGCCGGATAATTCCTGCACCGGACGGTCTTTGAGAAATTCCCTCTCCTCCCCCGGCGGCACCTCGATAAACCCAACCCCTTTCGCCGCGTCCGTGGCGAGCTTGGCGAGTTTCGCGGAATTGGCCAGCCCCGCCGTGACCGGCAGCCGCACCTCTTTCTTGATGCGTTGCCGGATGCCCTGGACGTAATCCGTCGGCGTGGTGTTCCGCCAGACATGGGAATCCATCGTCGAGAAATCCAAAAACCCCTCGTCAATGGAATACGGCACCAGCATCGGTGCGTATTCCTCCAGGATCTTGAACATCTGCCGCGATAGCTCGCGGTAGGCGTCGTAATGCGGACGGCACAAAACCCCGGACGGGCAGAGGCGCTTGGCCTCGAAACAGGCAGTGCCGGTCTTGATGCCGTATTTCTTCGCCATCCGGTTGGCCGCAATCACAATGCCGTCACCGCGCCGGCCTCCGCCCACCCACACCGGACGCCCCTCCAGCTTGGGATCGAGCGCGATTTCGCAACTGGCGAAGAAGGAATCCCCGTCAATGTGCAGTATGCGGTTGTTGCGCGCGCTCATCGGCAACAAACACGCTACCGCATCGCCCGCCTCCGTCCATGCCGAGTTATTCACACCGGCTGGAGCCGGGGGGCGAAGAGGGGTTTGCGGCAGGGAGCCTTCGTCTGCCGAAGAAAATGAGTGAACACAATTTCATGGGCAAAGAGCGACACCCATTCAAAGGCGGCGGCGCGGTCGGCATCCGTGCCGCCCAAAAGTTCATGCTGGCCGTTGGGGAGCCGCACGAGTCTGGCTTGGCCGAAATGTTGGACGGTTTGTTTGCGGTAGCGTATCGGAATCAAGTTTTTCAATTTCATACGCCGCCACTTTACGCGGGCACGTTGGACAACCGCTGTCCATGCCAAATGAATAATGACTCATTTTCGGAATGTCGTTTTAGCTGTAAATCGGCAGACATGGTCTTAAAATCCACCCATGAAATCTTTGGACAAAAATCTTGCCGCCGCTGTCAAAGCCGTAGCAAAGAGGCACCCAAATTCACCGCCGACTAGCACGGCCTCACTGGAATTTCGCGATGTCCGCCATCAGGTTTCCGGCACGGAGCTTTCCTCGACTGTTGACCGGCTTATTTCAATGCTTTCCACCCCCGGCCCTGACAGTTCCGGTGCAGAGGCAGCAGGTTTGGTCCGTGCCCTCCTCTCAATCGGATACACGGCGACGGCGGCGGAGTATTTTAATTTTTCGGTCGGCAGACTCCAGGAGATGAACCTTTGGGAAGTCTTGCCCCTGATTCCGAATGCGGCCTGTTTCGACAAATGGCTGAAGATTGCAAAAAAGCCCGTGCGTGAAATACTGAACGAACTTTTGTCCCAACCGCGCAGGGCTTACGACACCGCAGCAGCGGACTGGTTGTGTTCACGGGCGGACGCCAAGTCTCTCGCCCCCGTCCTCGACTTGATTATTTCCCGACAACCCCGCCCAAAGCACCTTCCCTCCTGGCATGAAGTCATTGTTACGGGGCTCAAAAAGGACAAAAAGGGGATGTTGCTAAGGGCATTGATTGCTACCGCAGCCGATGTCAGCACGGGCACGAAGACACTGGTTGAGGTGATCACCTCCAACCGGCAATTGTTCAAGTCAATGCCGGAAGCGTTGACCCTCATCCTCACCCATAAGCAAGCCTGCCAGCCTGCGGTCAATTTTGTGACGCTGCTCCTTGACCCGACACTAATTCCCGATTGTGACCAACGCGAAACCACCAGCGCCATCCTGGCCAGGCTTGGAACAGGAATCTTGCTGGCCGAACGCCGTTCACAGGAGGCTGACGTGGTTCTGGAATTCATCCGAAAAACCTCGCGCCAACTCCGCTCAATCACCAAAGGAGAGACCAGCCAGTCGCGAACATGGGTTTTGGAAAATCTCCATGTGGAGGAACGCCAGCCGGACGGCAGGTTATGCGTCAACCTCCAGGGTGCGCGTCATATCGCACTCGCCTTTGAAAAGGTTGACCAAGGCTTTCCCCCGAAGGAAATCCTTTCCGTCACCGCCCGTCATTTGGGGCTTCTGACCATCGGCAGGCGCGACGAGGTTGTCGCTTACGATCCGCTGTTGCACGATGACACAGAGGATGGCCTCGTCCCCGGTGACACAGTTGTTATCCTTGAACCCGGACTGGCCTACAATAATGAGGCTGTCCTTCGCGCGAAGGTTAAAAAGAACAAAGGAGATTCAAATGTTTGAGCCCACATTGAGCATTGATCTTGGGGCGTCCTATACCAAGGTGGCATTTCGTCCGGCCTGTGTCCCCGATGGCGTTGGCACGTTACGACAGGAATCAAAGGTCGTGATGATTGACAACAATCCGCTCATTCCTTCGCTTGCCGTCCGCACCCGCAGCGCCGGGCAGCAATGGGTTTTCGGCAGACAAGCAGCCGCCATGAAGCCGAACAAGGAAATGCAGGTTTTCCAAAACTGGAAAGCCGACTTGTTCCGCCCCACCAACGACAAGGACTCCGCTGCCGCATCAATCATCGCGCACCGGTTTTTTGAATGGCTGAGGACGAAACTTTTATCGCTTGGCATTGACATCAGACAGTGCCAGACGCGCATCGCCATGCCCGCCTTCGAGACCTTCGATGAGAATGCGTTCCTTGTCGCCCGATGCCTCGATTTAAGCGGTTGGGATGACCCCACCTTGATTCTCAAGGTCAGGGAACCCCACGCAAACATCCTTGGGCTACTTTCTCTCGGGAAAAATGTCGTCATGCGCGGAGCTATTGGCGATCCGACACCAAATTATTCGGAAATGTTCGGCGATGGAAATCCTTACATTCAAGCCGCGCGCGGTTTCACACTCTTTGGCACCCACACCAATTTATTGACGGTCATGGCGGTGGACATAGGTGCCTTCACCACCGACCTTGCTCTGATGACGTTTGATTTCACCGGACCTGCGGACGGTCTGCGCGCCATCAAACAGAAAAGTCATCCGCTCGGCATCATCAACCAGATGGATCGTCCGCTCTTCGCGGAGTTGGAAAAACAACATGGTTTTTCATGGGCGGGACATTCTTTTTTTGAACGGGAGGATTGCAAAATGAGCCTGTATCACGGGCAGACCTATCCACTCCAAACCTTTGTCGGCAACGCCCCGGCCACATTGGAACTCGGAAACGAAAAGGACATGGCGCAAATCGAATCCTTTGCCGAAAAGTTTGTCGTGTCGGTCTCCGAAAAAATTCATGAAATGGCGTCCGATGTCAGGCCATCGCACGTTTTTCTGACAGGCGGCGGCAATTTGATAAAGCCAATTTCATCCAGATTGCAGAAATTTCTGACAGACCGAAATATCCATGTTGTTCGGGTTGACGAAACCACGGTTGCCACTGGCACAGATGACCAAAGGCCATGGAACCAAACCGGCGAAACCCTCCAGCGTCTTGCCACCACCATCGGTGGTGCAAGCGTTATACTCCAAGAGGCCCCCGCCCCCGTTCAAGCCGACCGACGTGGCCTTCTTGAACGTCCTCCAATTCCGGCGGGTTCGCCGGCGGGATACCGAACGTGTCGGTGCCGGGGTGGAAACAAGGATTGCTGCTTCTGCGGCGGGCGTGGCTTCTATACGAGTTCGTAAGACTTTTCGGCAACCTCACCCAATCATCCGGCGGGTTCATTGAATCCCACCATGTTACTTTTCGGTTTGACACCCCCTCCACGCGGATTTAGGCAGGGTTTGCGGCTGACCGAAGCCGCAAGAAAGGAACACCATGCCAAGCACCACACCCAAACAAACCGCCAACAAACCCGCGCACGAAATCCGCCTCAACGGAATTCGTTGCACTATATGGAAAAACGAAACTCCCAAGGGACCGCGTTATAACTCCACGTTTGAACGTAACTTCCTTGACGGTCAGGAATGGAAAACCTCCGAATCCTTCGGGCGCGACGACCTGCTCACGCTGTCGTTTGTCGCTACCGAAGCACTCCGCTGGATTGTTGAGCAGAAGCAACCGCAACAACCCACGGTCTAAACCCTGAACCCTAACCCCGGAGGCTGGCGGTCGAAAGCCGCCAGTTTAATTTCTTTTCTCGTTAGAGCCTTTTGGTGGATTCAAATCGCTGTCCACACCTACCTTGCCGCACGTCAAACAAACATAATCTCCGGTAGAAACTCCAATGTCATCCCGTTCAAGTTCGACATTAGTGTGGTTGCAAGACTTGCTTCCCAACATTGCCCATATCTTTCGTCGTTCTTCTGCTTCATTTTGCTTCATAAAACTTATCAACTAAGAAATTTTGATCCCGTTGTCGGTTTAAGCAAGTTTTAACGGTTCCAGAACTTCGTTTTCTTCGGTTTTGTCGCCTGTCAAATAACCCGTAACTTTTGCATAGAAATTCGCACTGCGCGGAGACATTCAGCCAGCCGTCCTGCGGAGGCGTCTGGCCCAATGACTCCTTGCCCGGAAATATCAGCGCGACCAAAGCGTTGAGAGCCGTTCTCCGCTAATCCTGCGGAGCGCTGCAAACCGCTTCACCGCTTCCGTCGCGAAATACTGGACAGGTCGCGCGAGACAGCGGGCATTCGATTCCCCTTGGAAGACGACGCCTCGAAAACCCGCTGACTCGCGCTCCAGGGTTTGGCTCCCCGGAGAATTCCTGCGCCGCCCGCTCCACTTCGCTCCGTGGCTTGGGATCGTCCCGATAAAATCTTTCGTTGAGATGGACGCCCAGGCCAGTGCGCCTCCGTTGCGCTAAACGTCGCGGCAATTCCCCGGAGAGCCGGGAGGATGCGCGCCGGTCATGCTTCCTGTCTGGGTGATTGGCTCAGAGTCCATTTGAAGACAGGCCGGTGAACCTCAAATCCCCTCAATCGCCAAAATCCCGTGAACAGGAGTTGGAAATTCCGGCAACGCCGCCGCTGCCGGTGAATCCGAAGTCGGATTTGGGGAGAATGGCCGGCCAAAAGTCCCACATCAGCTTTGCTCCAACAAAATTGACTAAGGAACAAGTCCTCAAATTGGCGAATTTGGGGTTAAAAATCCGCCGTCTATTCATTCCCGTGTTGGCCATTTTGCTTGCCGTTGTAGCCATTTATGCTGCCTTGAACCTTGTCCATTCCCACAAAAGCGCGTCAGCGCCCGTGGCCCAGAAGCAAACTCCGCAACCAGCACCTAAACCTTTCTCGCAACCGATCCCGGTGCAGTCGCCGGAGCCGAAGCCACAGCCAGCGGCGGCGGTTCCGCCGGCCGTCGTGCCAATGACACAGCCCCAGGTTGAAATTCCAATTAAAGCGGACCCGGAACAAGAGAAAATTCTTGAGAACGCGAAGCTACTCGATCAGATCAAAGCCGCATTGGCCGACGAATCAGATAAAATCTCAAAATTCAACAGCGAGTGCGGAACCATGCTGGCCAACAATACAAACCGAATAAGCGGAGTCTCATTCTTTTCCCGCTCCGCCTTGAGGCAAAAAAATGCACAAATTGGTGGAGAGCTTGCCAATCTGGTGAATCGTGAGGAATCTTTCCTGAGTGCCGTCCATGACAATTTCTCAAATATTGGCGCAACCCCGACGACCACCCCGGATATAATCCTTGGCAAAATCAAAACTCAATTCGTTGTATATGAAACCCTCCGCCAAACCATTTATTTGGAGTTGGGGGATTTGGATGCTTCAATCGCCAGCGCCCAAAAAAAGGGGGACGGCTCAATTTTCAAATTTTCGGTTAGGCCCAAAAATTGATCAGAACTTCACCTTCTGCGCCATTGCCTGACTGTGTTCGTTGCGGAGGTGGCCGTAGGTTTTCATTGCCAGCGCCCCGCCGTCCTTGTGGCCGAGCCAGCGGGAGACGGTGGGGATGTCCACGCCGGATTCAATGCAGCGCGTGGCGAACAAATGGCGGAAGTCATGGTGCGTAAGCCGCTGAATTCCGATTTCCTTGCAGGCCCGCGCGAGCGATTCGTGTCCACGACTAACCTGTAAAATACGCTCCTTGCCGACGGAACCGAGGCCGTCCTTGAGCCTCGTCAACAACTGCTCCATGTCTGCAATAAGCGGCACACGCCTGGTTTCACTGTTTTTGGTCGCGGTGACGGGATCACCGCGCACGATGATTTCCTTGCGCTTCCAATCAATGTCATCCCATGTGACCCAAAGGGCTTCGGAACGGATGCGCAATCCGCTATACGCGAGAAACTCAATCAGGTCAGCCACACGCGGCCCCCAGCCGCCGCTTTTCATCCGAAGATTTTCGACCAGCATTTTGAAATGCCCTGGTTCCGGCAACCGCAAATCTTTTTGCTTGATCCGAACCCGCTTCAGCTCCATCGCCGGGTTTTCCAGCTTCACACCGGTTTTCTCTTTATGGTCCTTGACGCCGCTGGCAATCACCAACCGCAGCGTGCCGATCATATTATTATAGTATTGGCTCGCGATTTCCTTGTGCAGATTTGCCGCCCAATCCTTGCAGCTCTGGACGGTGATTTGATCCAGGCGCAAATTCAAAAGCTCCGGCCAGGTTCGTTCCAGTTTCTGAACGCAGCCGAGGCGGTATTCCTTGCTGCGGGGCTTCATCGTTGAATCACCCGCCAGTTCCGTTTTGAAAAGCTCCAATGCCTCGTTGAATTTTGGCGCGTCAACGTGATGGCGGCCCTCGTTGTGCTTTTTAAGGAAGTCCACCAGCCGCAGCTTGGCCGTCGTCCACACCCCGGTCCCCAAACTCTCCCGAATCAGCTTGCCGCCGACTTTGATTCGGCCATAGTAATTGCCGTTGCTGGCGTATTGCAGCAGGTGCGGCACTTTGGGAAAGGAACGCCATTTTCCATCCTTGGAAAGGTGTTCTTCCCGCTTACGGTTGCTCTGCGGAATGTCCGGTTCGGCTTCCACAGGTCAAAAGTTACGGGATACAAAGACGGGATACAACGGGAAAATGGCCGGATTTGAAATCTCTGTAATACGCTGATATTAAACGATGCGCGCGTGGTGGAATTGGCAGACACGCCAGACTTAGGATCTGGTTCCGCAAGGATTGGAGGTTCAAGTCCTCTCGCGCGCACCACTCCACCAGTTTGACTGGTGGACAACAAGAGAGACCATGGTTTGACGCAAGAACCACGGGCTTTTTTGCAGTCGAGGACAAGGTTCGAGCCGAACACTTTTTGAGCGAGAACCCTCTTCTCTTGAAGAGAACCCTTAACAGCGATTTCACCCGCATTTCTAGCGGTTAAAATCCAATTTTGGAACGGTTCGAGCCAATCGGCTCGGCCTTTCAAAAGAGCATTGCTTTGCTCCTCCAAAGATTTTTTCTGGCTCATTCCTTTGGCCTTTTCCGCGACGTAAGCCTCGCGGTCAATAATCCCGTCCAAAAATGAGTCCAGTAGCGTTTGGAGGCGGCGATTGATCTTTTCAATCTCCGCGCGATTTTGAAAGGCCATGAGCTTAGCAGATTGGGCAACATGCTTCTTTTCCTCATTAACCCGTGTCAGCATTTCATCCGCCCAATCCGCCCGTAGCGAATACGGTTTAAGCAGGTCTGAAATCACAATATTCAGGTCTTCCTCGCGAATGTAAGGCTGAAGGCACCAGGTCGTCGCACGGCTTTTCTTGGTGCAACGATAATAGGTGTGACCTTTCTGAACCTCGGCGGTGATGGCACCGCCACAGGTCGAACAATGCAGCAAGCCAAGAAAAGCCTTCGGTTTGACCGGCGTATGGTTGGGCGACCATTTATAGCGGCTTTTCAAGACGGCCTGTGCTTGGTCGAAAAGTTGCTTGGAAATGAGCGGTTCGTGGGTGCCTTCATACACATCGCCTGCATAGCGAAAATGACCGTAATAATAGGGGTTTGAAAGCATCTTGGTGATATGTCCACGCGTCAGCATCTTGCCGTTGCGGGTGTGGACATTCTGTTCGGCAAAATAGTGGCGCAGATCATCAAGCGTCACCTCGCCGGTTGCATACCGCGCAAACGCCTCCTTGACCAGTGATGCACGCTCGCGGTCAACAATGATGCGTTTGGTGCGGTAATCATTCAAATAACCCATCGGAGCAAGACAGGGAAATTCACCGCGCCTGACTTTTTCACGCAAGCCACGCTTGGTGTTTTCAGAAAGCGAATCCACAAAATATTTACTAAAACCAAAATCATTGTGGAGCATGAGCTTTCCTTGGGGCGTGTTTTCAAACCACGAACGGGGAAATTTGAGCGTCTGGATTTTACCCGTATCGAGCATGTAGATGATCCGTCCGCCGTCCACGCTGTTGCGGGCGAGGCGGTCGGGGTGCCATGCGAGGATTCCTTCGGCCTCTCCAGCCTCTATGCGCTCCAACATCGAATTGAAAATCGGTCTGCCAGGTATCTTGGCGGACTGTTTTTCAATCAATTCCTCGGCAATCGTGATTTTTTCAGCCTCGGCAAATTCGCGCAATTCATTCAATTGCGCGTCAATGGAGAGGACTTGCTTGTCCTCGACATCGGTGGATTTGCGAGCGTAGAGAAATAATTTTTTCATATTTTAGTGATTCTATTTTACACCATTATACATGGGCGGGCAAGTATAGAATATTTACTGGAATTTTTGCCTTGAATTGACTGACTGACTAACGGAACCTCCCGTTATACCATGGAAGTCTATTACGACGAAACCCGCACATATTTGAAGGCGCGTCTATTTCCTTACGAAGCTTTATCGCCCGGTCAAGTTGGTTACATTGATTTTAAAGCAAATCCTCAATTAATTTCAACCAGCTTGGAAGATTTTAAACATCTAAATCATTGGCCTGCCGTCCAGAAATTTTATTTATTCTTGGAGTGGATCAATGGGAACAATTCACACCTCGAAACCAACGATTCTGCTCTTCGTGGACCACATGAAAACAAAGATCCCAATTCAGACTTTGCATTGGCAATTGAAGGTCGAGTTTTTCTCTTTTACCGAAACCTAGCGTTGAATTGTTCACCGAAGCATTCTGATTGGCTTTGTGGAAAGCTGATGCAAATACTGCACCACACGGATAAAGATTTTACGAAGAAAGAAGGAGTTGTCGGCTTCACCCTTAATCCGGTTCTACACCTTGCAATTTCAAAAGGCAATGTAACGAAACGCATCACCTTCGGCTTTTGGCATTTTGCCGGCGGCTCGTTCAATGAGTCGCAACGTGCCATGCGCGGCAAGATGGCCGTGAATGTGCATCTTTACCATCTCATCGTCGGAATCAAACGGATAGCCATGCTTGGCTACTCCATTGAGGTGAGGGAAAATCTTCTGATAGATTTCCCGTTCGATACGCGCCGTGAATAATTTCCGGCGGATGTTTGCAAAGAACTTCATAATACTCCTTTGGTTGGCAGTTAATGAAACCAATCACTTCGTGTGACGGGCTTCGGCGAACTGCCAACGGAGCGGGGAAATACCGGAAGAAATCTGGCAGGCATTATATCATGCCCAAGAGCTTTCTGTCAAAAGTGCGGAATGAATGACGGCATGATTTAATGGTAGGCGGAACTTTCGTTCCTTACACCCTCAACAAAGGAGCTACCATGTTTGATGTAACCAAAGTTACGCCCAAATTTTCACTTGGGCAGACCGTGGCAACGCCAAACGCACTTGCCAACATTCCCAACGAAGAAATTCTGAACGCCATGTCCCGACACGTTCGGGGCGATTGGGGAACACTGGACGAGGAAGATTTGCAGTCCAACGAACGTGCATTGCTGTTCGGTGGGCGGCTTTTTTCCTCGTATCTCTCAAGCCAAAACGTAAAGTTTTGGATAATCACTGAATGCGACCGCTCGGTTACGACCGTGCTGTTGCCGGAGGATTACTGATGAGCAAATGGATTGATTTTAAAGAGCTTCGCGCGAAGCTCACATTTGAACAAGTGCTCCGTCACTACGGAGTCGAGATCAAACGCAGTGGCAATCAGCATCACGGCTACTGCCCGCTGCCGAATCATAACGGCAAACGAAATTCACCGTCGTTCTCTGCGAATCTGGACAAAGGGATTTTCCAATGTTTCGGTTGCGGGGCCAAAGGCAATCTTTTGGAATTCGCCGCCTTGATGGAAAAAGTTGACCCCAAAGACGGCACGGCCTTCCGTAAGGTGGCTGGCGAATTGCAAAAACGGTTTTGTCCTGAACTTGGCGACAACGCTCAAGCCCCGCCAAAGTCTACCGAAACGCCAGCCAAGCCGGAAGCAGAAGAGTTGCCAGTGGTCGTGAATGCCCCTTTGGATTTTGAACTCAAGGGGCTGAATCGCGAACATCCGTATTTGCTCAATCGGGGGTTCACACAAGACACGATTGATCACTTCGGCCTAGGCTTCTGTTCTCGCGGTTCGCTCAAAGACCGGATTGCGGTTCCATTGCACGATCACGCAGGCACGCTCATTGGCTACGGTGGTCGCGTCGTGGACGATGCCACAATCAATGAAGACAATCCGCGTTACCGACTACCGTCAAAGCGCGAAAGTGACGGAAAAATCTTTGAATTCCGAAAGACGCTTTTTTTATACAACGGATTTCGAGTCAAAGTGCCGGTTGATGATCTGATTGTCGTCGAGGGATTCACTGGCGTTTGGTGGCTGACACAAAACAGATTTCCGTCTGTGGTGGCTACGATGGGGGCAGACTGTTCTGAAAAGCAAGCTGAACTCATCGTTTCCTTGGTCAAACCTAGCGGATGCGTCTGGATTTCACCAGATGGTGATAAAGCAGGCGAGCGACACGCTCAAACTCTGTTGACACTCATTTCGCCTCACCGCTTCATGCGATGGGTAAAAATGACTGATGGCAATCAACCGACGGATTTGTCGGCGGAACAATTGAAGGAAAGCTTCACTTTTTGAAGCGCACGCGACCTCGTAAGGGGTCGCTTTTTGTGACTGTGTTGAATTTATTGTTAATCCGTGACTTTTACTCGATCAAGCACTAGAGCCATTATTCTGATCCCCTGATTTCCAAAATAGACAAATTAACAACCGCAATAAAAACCCAAGCAGTGCGCCGAGAAGACCCCAATAGATGAACCAAAGTGGGATTGCAAATGCCAGACCTGACAGCGACTCGCGTGGATAAATCCGCAGATTGTCAATGTAAGAACAAAGCCAAAGCAATGGCGTCTGTATAAACACACAGAAGGCGGGTCGGGGATTCTGGAAAAATAGCCTGCAAGCGAACACAATACCCGCGACAAAACCGACCAAAATTGGAAGCCATTTTTTCATCGCTATCTTATTGTCCGGTGGGCTGCGTGGTGTCGCTGTCTCCTTCCCAATTGCGTGAATTGCCCGCGTTGGCGACGCCGTGCAAGATTAGTGACATGGGATCGTCGGGATTTCTATTGATGTTGAACGAAAAGAAAACTTTGCTATACACCTGTCCGTTGCGACTGCTGATGAAAAACATCTGATCAAAGCCACCAAACCATTTGTGTGGAGCATTTGTTGAAAATAGGAAAGCGTCGCTTGGCTGATAGCCACTGTCTGGCGCGACATAGGTGACTCTCGCTTCTCCCACAGATGTTTCAATCAGACCACCAGATACTACTTCAACCTGAACGCTCCAGTCTTGACGGTTGTGCAATGAAACAACACCGGACGGTCGGATCACTGTGATTTTTAAGTCGCCGCCATCCGGAACGACTTTGCCCGTCAGTAAATCAAAATTCATCGGCGCATCGGTGGCGTGGAGTTTGTAATTTTGGTCTATATTCACCAACGACTCTGCTCCTTGCAACTTCCACATCTTTATCACGGTCGGATTGTTTTGGTCGGGAACATAATAACCCTCATTCAAATGCGAGTAATTGAACTCTGTGCCGGTCGTGGCTAGTGCATAGCCTGCCTTCCTCGGCATGATTCCCAAACTCTGGCCGTTACCTGCATTTAATTGAAAAAGACCATTGCCATCACTCATCACAGAAACACGATTAGCGCCCGTCGTCGCTCCGTTAATGATAGTGGTTGTTCCCGCAACATCGGCTCCAACGACGGGATTGCCAAACTGGTCTTCCAGCTTGCCATAAAAAATAATCGGCACGTCGTTTGCCGTGGAAAGGATTTCTGCCGTCCGTTGCCCTTTGCTTTCTCCTGGGGATATTGGCGTGGATGTGGTCGTGACTGATTTAACCGCCGGAGCATTCGAGTGAATCGGCGCACTGGTAAACGGTGCTGCCTGTGCGGGCGTCACGGGCGAAGACGCAGTGTTAGTTGAGGCTAAATCAGCCAGAGGTGTTTCCGCCGGCTGTTTCTTCCCATACCAAAGCACCAGCACAATCACCACCAGAGCGATGGCGATGAACCCCAAAATCGAACCTCGGATTTTCATGGTTATTTAAGATTGAAGGCGCTCGCTCCTAGTAGCTCGCTCCAATAATTTTGCTGCTGAGGATAGTCACCACGAAATTCAGCACTGTGCCAAAAATGTTCCGTGTAGTTGTTTCCGGTCGGGTCGCCCGGCCAAACTCCCATTAAATCAACATTTTTTGTTAAATTAGCAACTGCCGGCGTTGCACCCAAAGCCGTTGTGTAAGGTTGGGCTGCATAAGCCATGACTTCATGACGATTATTCAAACTGGTTACGATATTGAAATCAAGTGTCGAGTTCGTGCTTTGCTTGTAAAAATTATTCCACGGAGCAGGGTCGCTGACACTGCCAGTGTAACCGTATGTCCAAATGGTTCCGCTCTCTAACACAGAATGGTCAGGCTTAAGCAACTGATCTAATTGCCATACAGAACGCTGCAAGGCGTAGTCGTTGGTATTATAAAAGCTGACTATCGCTCCTGCTGCATCGCCGTTGCCGACGAACCAATTCCTGTAAATATTGGGTGTATCGGCAGACAAAGAAAGCGGAATGCCATAAGCATAATAAACAAAGGAATAATTTGGCACATTCGTATCATAAGTGTGTGCAGTAACCGCTGCTTGACTCGCTACATAGGTATTGACCACTTCGCTGCTTCCTGACAAACGCAACGCTTCATTCGCCACAATATTGCCCATGCTGTGCGCCAGCAGATAAACATGGGTGGGATATTGCGTGTTCAAATCGTCTAGTTTGTTCAACAAACCTTGCGCCGATTGCCACGCCTGATATTCACTGCCATCAAAATTATCCTTTTCTGTGCTATTGGTCGCTATAATTTGCCAAAGACCTGTAAAGCCAAAATCTGTCGGCCAGCGAAACTCGCCGAACCTGCCTTGATAGCCCTGCCAGTAAACTCGCTTGAAAGCGGTCTCGGCAAATCTGTCTTTGTCCCATGTTTCCATGTTCCAACCATGCACGAGCAAAATATAAGGCGTGGTGGTATTCTGCGGCTGTGTGTATTGAAACGCCGATGCGCCAACCGGCAATCCATCGGTTGCCAGATAAGCCGTGTTCGTTGGTGACTTATTTGGATTTTCCACGACTGTCCAACGCTCATACATTTGCTTGATGTCCACGATCTGAATCCACTGTGAAGCTTGTGCGAGCACATTGCTGTTGCCGTCGGTGATTGTCAGATTCAACTGCCCGCTGCCATTGGTCACGCCACACCAGATAAAATAATTACCCGCCCAATTGTTCGCAAATTGAATTGTGTTCAACTGAATGCTCTGGCCGGGGCCGAGCCGCCCGATATAGGGACATTGAATTGCGTTGGTTTGTTGCGTCGCAACAGTCTCGTTTGTCAGATACCCAATGCCTCCGTTAATATCGGCACCAGTGAACAAATCAATCGTTGGATTGGTTGAGTTCGGGCTGCCAACATCGCCCCAATTCAACGTAATAGTGCTGCCCGACGGCAATGCCGCCAGCAAATTAGATGTAATACCGCAGACCCAAAGCCGTGCATAGTCTTCCAAGTCGCGCGTGCAAGGAATGGCACGGTAACAATAACCATTAGCAAGACGATTTGAATAATTACAATCCGGCGTGGCGGTGTTGGGTGCGGCCGGGCAACCTTGAACCTGCACATCATCCATGTAGTTGGTTCCGTCATCCTCGTCCGGCGTCCAACGGTCATAGTTATTATTCGCCCAGAATACGAAAGGTGAACTTGGCGATGTTGCATCCTTTCCATTGAAAGACAAATCCATGTTGCCATCGTGATTGGCGTCAAGTTGCAAACTGACACAATATACGGTGGCCGTGCCGCGTGCGCCGGTATCAAGGTCAGGCATCGTCACCAACGCAACCGGCCCCGGCTGCGTGGGAAAGAACCGGCCGTAAGGTGAAAGCACGCCCGTTGTGTTCGTGGTTACTATGCCATTCGTGATTACATAAGCGTTGGTGAAGTATTGGCCGAGATAACCATAGACGCCGCTGTAATAACTATTCGTCACCGCCAGTTTCGCGTAACCCGCCACTTGAAAATTCGGATTGCCGACAGCCGTAATCAGCAAGTCACTGGTTCGGCTGGTGGAAAAGCTGGCCATGCCCGGAATCAGGTTTGTGCTGTAATATAATACGTCAAACGCAGGGATATTCCAGAAGTCATAGGCCACCGTTTGAAACTGCGGCTGGGCGGCTTCCATATACACCGGCAGACCGTCCGAAATGCTGTAAATCGAATTGCCTGCATTCACCACACCGTTGACCGAATTGTTACTGGTGTTGACGTAATAAACCTCTGCCGACAGGAATGGCAGACCCCAATAATTTCTAACGCCGTTGTTCAAAATCCACTGGAGCGTATATCCTGACAGTGACATCGAAAAGCCAATCGGCGGTTCGGCTCCGTCCGCATAGTTCAGGGTCAACGGATACAGGCAAAGCCAGCGGGAATTGTTCGTGGCCAATAATGAAGGAATAGTTATGCCATTGGTTGCTGGAGATTGAAACTGATAGGTCGGCGGCAACGACGTGACCAGATTGGTGTCGTAGCTGTCTTGTTGCACGCCGGTGGTCATGTTCCCGTTGGAATCTACATCGGCGGTGCTATATACATAATTCCGAAACATATTGTTGTCTTCAAAAGGCAGGAAGACGTCAAATTCGGGTGAAGTTTCAGGATTCGCTCCATAAATCAGATTTTCATTGTTAATGCCGTAAAATCCCTCATACACATAATTCGGAGGATAGGTGACCAGCACAGACCCGCCACCGTTAGGTATAAAATTGTTCAATATGAACGGGGTGACAGTATTGGCGGCGCGCAACTGAAAAATCAAATCTTGCTTGAGCTGTTGGCGGCCATCAAAATAAGGCGGCACCAGCCAGTCGGGTCCCGTGCTTTCGGCATTGCCATAACCCACTCCGAAATTTGCTACTTGGCTGAGAGCATAACTGTTGGTGTCAAGAATTTGGGCCTCCCAAAGGTAATTGGCATAACCATAGGAATCCGCCAGCCCCTCGACACAGGCTGCCGGTATCTGACAGAAACCATTCGTGATGCTGGTAATCGGGAGGTCAAAATACCTGTCGAACGAATAATCGTTGAAAGAACCCTCCGCAAATAAGTCATATCTGGAAATGCGTATCTTGCTGGCACCCGCCGGCAGCGACGGCACCAGCAGATAGGCTGTTGTTTGCAGCCCGGCAATCAGTGAAATCGGAAAATCCGAAGGCACCGATACCGGGGCACTCCATGCCGAATCACCACCCGCATAATTAGCTCTGACTTGGTAGGATGCCGTGAGAGAGGAGACACTATCTGCAAATTCATTTGATGAAATGTTGAAATTGCCACTCGGCGTTTGAATGGTATAACCCGTCACCGGGCTGGGCGATGGCAGCCAAGTTAATGTGGCTGTGCTGGTGCTTGCATTAAATGATGATACGGTCAAGCCCAGCGGCGCAGGCGGGGTGCGGAAGACATTTGGATTCCAACCGTTTTGGAAGTCTTGAAGCAACGTCCAGCCGTCTCCCACCGGATCGGAATTCGGGTCAACCCCAACATATCCGAAATATTCAAGTTGCCACCAATCAGGAATTCCGATGTTATCGCTGTCAATCCACGAACGAACGCGCAGGAACAAAGTCGGTTGATTTGTCGCTGCTACGCTTGTCGGTGTCCAGTTGGTCAATTCAGAACCCAAAACAAAACCTTCAGAAATCCAGTTTGTGTTCTCCAAGTTTGTCACTCCTTGAATTTCATATTGCACATCGGCAATCGTGTTGCTCAACAGCAAGCCCGCCGTGCCGTTCGCCAGATTGGTGATTTCCAGCCAGAGATTCGCGCCGGTGACCAGCAGATTGAACGACGCAAAATCAGGCAATGCTCCGCCGCTGTAGCTGTTGGTATCGCCGCCATCGTCCGGTGAAGGGACGCCCATGGCCATGGCCCGCATCCCGCCGCCCGCTGTCAGTGTCTGGCTCGCCTGTGGCTCCTGAATCTGGCCGATGAGGTTCACCACCGAAGTCGCCATTGCCGTCAACGCCTCCTGAACCGTTTGTCCGTCCGTGGACACTTTGCCCCCCGTCATGTCCACTAAAAACTGGCCGTCGGTGACACCGTAGATGGGCAGGTTTGCATCGCGGGGCGGACACGGCCACGGGGCAGAGACGCCGTTGGTGTCCACCACCCAGAAGGTGCCCAATTCGGGCAGATCATCCGGCGACACCAAACCCAATCCCTGTGCCTCCGCCGTAAGCTGGACGATGGAATCCGGTGCGGTTGATTGAACCGGCGTCGCCGTCTCTTGCGCGTGAAGCAGACTGAACAGGGCGATGAATCCGCCGAAAATGAGTGATATGCCAAGAGGTATTTTGATGGGCTTCATATTATTCCTAATGAATTGAAAGCGACGGATTAAGTATTATTACCTAATCGCAACGTTGACAAGAAATATTTTGTTGCGATGCACGCCTTATTTCCAGGCACTTTCCGTAAGATAATTCCGGCGCGTGCCAATCACCCCTAAATTTTGCTCGGAATGTCAGACTTGGCGAGAACGAGCGTTTTACGCGGAACAAGGACGATACGCTCGTCGGGGCCGCAACCTGCTGTGGGCGGCAGGTGTTTCTCGGACGCTTCCGTGATGTCAATTCCGATGATGGCAAAATCACCGGATGCGAGTTCAAAGATGTCCGGGCAGCCACGGCACGCGGGGGTTTGCGCTCCGTTTTCATGCGGATCGGGGCCAAGCCTGCGGAGAAACATGGGCTGCGTGTTCATGTTGATATAACAATCGGTGAAACGGAGGAAAAAGGCAAGAATAAAATAGCACATATATCGGGTTTTTATCCGGGCCGCTTCCTGTTTTTGTAAAGCATTGTGGCATTTCCATATCGTCAAATCGTTGGCCAGAAAATCCGCGCATATCGAAAGCGGGCAGAATTGAGCCAGGAGAAATTGGCTGAAAAAGCCAGCTTGAGTTACAAATACTTGGGCGAGGTTGAACGCGGATGCGTCAATGTCTCTCTGGATTCCTTGATGAGAATCACCAAAGCGTTGAAGATAAAGGTGCGGGATGTGGTGCAGGACATTTGACTGTGATAAAATGGCGGCATGGGAGTTTGGGAATGGATTTTACAAAACTGGTTCAATCTTTTCAGCGCCGCTGGCATCATCGGCGGTTTGTGGTTCACGGCCATCTCACTTCGTTCTGACGCCAAAACCCGACGTGTTGCCAATTTCCTGACCATCACTGCCAATTACCGCGAGATTTGGCAGGAGTTTTTCCACTCACCGGCATTGGCTCGCGTGGTTGATCCGACAGCAGATGTGACAAAACAGCCGGTCACGGCAGAGGAGGAGTTGTTCGTGGGACTGGTCATTTCTCAAATGAGCAACGTCTATTACGCCACGAAAGATGAACTGCTCGTCAATCTGGAGGGTTCGCGTCGGGATATCGCACAATTTTTGTCACTGCCGGTGCCGAATGCAGTTTGGATCAAGACCAAACTGCTGCAAAATCAAGATTTTGCAGCATTCATTGAATCTTCTTTGAACTAATTTCCGTCCGCTAATTTTCCAGCAAACGAAATTTACGAATCTTTGCTTCAACCAAAGCCTCGCGTTCTGGCTGTCGGCGGTAAGCGTAAGAGGGGAGTTGCCGCGACGTATCGAACGGAGTGCCGTCGATCACGGCGCGATAATCTTTCGGCTCAATCCAGATTGGGCCAAGCGGGTCGGCTGTCACCTCGGCGAACGTCGTTAGATAAATTTGCGAGAGGATAGGCGGATTATTGTTCAAGAGGCGTTCCGCCGTGTTGTTTCTGCGCTCGGCATTTTTGAACACCATGAGGACGCGGAAAGGGAATTTGTCGAATTCAGAACGAAGAGCGCCGCTGCGAACGGCAAATCCGCCGGAGCGATAGAAATCAACATAGCACGCGGCACGGTCTATGAGGATGTCCTGTTTTTCGGTGGAGCGATCCACTTCAAGAAAAAATGTCCGCTCGTAAATCCCATCCGGTTCCTTTTCGTGAAGACGTATGAAGCCGTCCGGCTTTACCAAAATTTCCGCACCATGCCCGGAGCGGACGGCGGTGAATTCATACAACTGCGGCCAGGTGCTGAAATGGGCAACGGTGAATTTTTCTGACTTGGTGAGTGCGCTGTGGAATGCCGCTTTCACGTCCATGACTTCAAGCTCATGGCGGAGCGTCTTTTCACTCACATTGGCGCGCTTTTCAAGGGCCGTTAATGCGAGCGATGGATATTCCGAAAGATCGCCATTAAGTTTGAGCGCAACAAACGCCTTGCGGGTTAAAAAGAGAACGGATGGCTCATTCACCTGACGCTTGCGCTCGCGAATAAATCCTGCAGCTTTCAATTTTTGCAACCGCTTTTTCGTGTATTCGCGCTTGCCGTCGAAATACAGCGCAGCGATGTGGCCGGCAGTCATCACACGGCTTTCAAAGAGCCCACGAAGCAGGGTAAAATCACGTTCTTGAAACACGAGCGAGCCAAGATTGATTTTCAAATTTGCCATTTGACGATTATATCAAACTTGGTCGGGAATTTTTGCCTCTGCTGTGGATGATGAAATTTTCCGTCTGATCGTCACTGGCTCGGCGGATTCGCGTGATGAGCCAGAAATAATTTTCTGCTGCCGTTCTTCAATTTGCTTGTGCGCCTCGGCGCTTCGCAACGCGAAGGGAAGCTTTTCATACACACCGGTTAAAAAGGAATGCGTCATTTCCTTTGACGTGGGCTTTTTGGTCACGGTGGGTGTCACGATATTGAACGGAGAGCGCATTCCGACGAGCTTGGCGACGCCGTGACGCTGTTCTTGGTCGGATAATGCGGCCATTGCTTTGAAGACCTGTTCTTCAAGGCTGCGGAATTGAACGCTCGACAATTCCGAGCCAAACACCGGCTTCAAAAAGGGCACGGTGGTTTCACCCCGGCTGCCGCCCTTCATGCTGGTGCGCGATGTTCCACCGGAAGCAGCGGTTGAAATGTTCCACAAGCGAGCTTCCTGGCTGGCTCCATCTTGGATTGCTCCGCCCGCGCTCTCGGTGTCAGTCGTCCCGGTAAATTCGCCAACACCCTCGCTCCAATTTTCGCTTTCACTACGAATGGTGCGGGTTTCTTCGACGTAATCCATGATCTTGCGGGAAAACAACTGGTGTTTGATTTCATCTGGATTCATCACGCCCATGAATAACGAAAGTGCCAACGGCCGCAAATTTTCCTCACCCTCAAGACTGAATACGATTTTGCTGCGGGCGTTTGCCATGACGGAATCATAGACCTGTGCGCCGTTTGCTCCGGCGTGAAGAATCTGGCGGGGAAATTGATTGGCGAGCGTCAAGTGAAGCCCAAAGCCCCGCGCTTGGTCGAGGTTCTTGGCAATCGTCGGTGTGATGAAATTTTGAAATTCATCCACATAAACATAGAACGGTTTGATGTCGCCTTCCTCCGTTCCTTTCCCGCGCTCTTTCGCCGCTGTCCAGAGGTCGCTCAAGAGCAGGGTGGCGAAAAGGGAAGCGTCTTCTTCCGACACTCGCGCTCCTTCGGTGGAAAGATTGGCGATGATGATTTGGCCTTCTTCAAGTGCCTTTCCAAGATCAAGCGATGTTCCGTTCTGGCCGAACATGAGGCGGAGCTTTTCAGCATCAAGGAAATTGTAAAAGCGATTGACCGTGCTGGAAAATTGCGTGTTGAAATCTTTAGGTGAAAGCTGATTGGAATACAACCAGCCACGCGCTGCCGATTCTTTTCCGAGCTGTTCGGTAAGTTCACTGCGGGTGCGCTTGTTGGTGGGATCAATGAAATACTTGACCTCATCCAGTGTCATTTTGTTCTCATATACTGGCCACAGGACTTCTTTTGCCAAACGGTTGAACAGCGGCGTGTTTTGGGTTCCGTCCGCACCCCAAACATACGCCATTGCCTGCACGAAATTACTGATTACAACAGAGGGTTCGGCAACGGTGCGCGGGCGCATGACGTTGTAGCCAATCGTCCAGTCTTTTTGCCGGAGACCCACACAATCATATAGCACACAGACGATTGCCGCCAATGGCGGCAGCGGATAATTGAGAATTACTGGGTCACCACAATCAGAACAGGAAAACGCAGCCTGCGATTTGTTCACAAAATATGACTCAATGATCTCGCCGGTGAGTTTTTGCTCAGCGCGGAGCATGGAGGAATATGCGCGACAATTTTACTATGCGAATGCTAGATTTGGTGCGTTAATAAACCGCCTTACACTTTTCAAAATTTCAGTATGATGCCGCTATAATCCGCAACAAGCCATGAAGAAAAAACTTTTCGTAATTATGCCGTTTTCTAGGAAACACATGCAGCTATTCGGTGAAATCATTAAACCAACCGCTGAAGAGTGTGGCATGACAGCCTCAATAGTTGCAGACTATACTACATCAGATATAATTATTAAGGAAATTATCTATGGCATTCTGGAGGCGGATTTGATTGTCGCTGATGTGACAGGAGCAAATCCTAACGTCGCGTATGAATTAGGAATCGCTGATTCTTTCAAAAAGGATGTGTTGATTCTCACGCAAGATGAGGCCCGCGTCCCATTCGATTATAAGCACAGAAGGTTTTACAAGTATAATCCAAATACACAACGCGGCAGGACTCATCTCCGACGCTGGTTGCATCAAGGAATAATGGCAAGCAATAATAAAAAATCACAACACGACGTATGGGGTGTTTCTGTCTCAAATCAAGCGTTTTTCAAATACGATAGTGACCCGCTGCAACTTCTTTCTGAAATTCTGTATCGGGGCCATCTTGGAAACCGATATACGTCTTCAATACGGGCAGTTAAGATGCTAATAATCGTCGGGCAGAAGCACAGTGGTCGCGCTTCGGTCGGCTTCGGTGATAACCCAGAATTTCACGCCCTTGCGGTCGTGATATACTGACAAAAGCCTCGTGCCGTTGGTGAGAGACATATCATTCTCGTAACGGTCTTCCTCGCATACGTCGCCCCAGTCTCGTTGCCCGTGGCGCTCAAGTGCTTTCCAGATGTCGGTCGGGTCAATTTCGCGATTGACTGCCGCCGTCATGTAGAGGTCGCCCATTGGGAAGCTCGACTTATCGGGCAGAAGAAAGATATTCATTGTGTTGCAATGAGACTGATAATGAGCCGATTGACTACTCGGCTTTTCCGAACGAACTGCGTCGGCGACTTTCGCCCTTGCGCTTCACCTGCGCGCCTTTTTGCCCTGCGGTGATGCCGTTCCTGTAACTCTCCAAGACCTTCTCGGAAATCCAGCGGACAACTGACGTTGTGTCCTCGGCACTGTCGAGCTTTGCTGTAAGCTCACTCTCAAAGTCTGTGATGTAAGACATTGTAGTTTTAGTTGGGTTGATAAATTCGACCTTTCGGGCGGTCTCGTTCGTGAGACGCCCGCACTCTGGACGCACCGCCCGCAGTCAAGAGAGCGAAGCGATGAGCGGAGCGACCTTGACGGCTATGGGCGGTATAATGGAAAGAGGGCGGCGACGAAACGAACACAGAAGCGGATGCGATGCGGGGGGGGGCGATGAAAAATAACTGCGCGAGCGAATGCGAGTCAATGGGGCAATTAACACTTTTGCATGAGGCGAAAACCGAATTCGATTTTTTTGCTCATTTTGAGGTGTTTTGAATGTTCGGGGGCTTTGGGGCCTGCTGCGCCTTAACGGCGATGAAATACAAAAATCAAAATACAAAAGTTCCAAAAACAGAAATTGAGCCTGGTTTTGAGGGGTTCGTATTCAAAATGCGTAGTCGGCGGAATCGGAAACGACGTTTCCGTTCCAGTTCCGGCGGTAGCCGGAACTACAATTAAAACGAACGGACCTTAATGCAATACGAAAGAGACTTTGCGTGTTATTGATCAAATCCTCACAAAGCGCTTTGTAAGCGAGTAAAAATTTCAACCAAGTCCCGCGAAATAGCTTCTGGAAATGTTTTGGATTGAAATGTAATTATTTCGTCGCGGTTGTTGCGAATCAACGCCCCCCTTTGGTGTTGTGAGCAAAACGGATTGAGACGCGCCCTTAATAATGCTTCCATTTCGTGCCCATTGGTTTCAATCCACCACTCTGGAATCTTTAGTTCTGGCAAACCAACATAATGCGCGGCCACGGGCTTGCTCTCTGAAATTTCAGCCTCACCTGATTCTTTCATTAGCCAATTGCAGAATTCGTCAATTATCGTTTGAAGTTGGGTTGCGTTTAATTTTGTCAATTCCGATGCACACATTCGCGGAAGCGACAAACTAGGAAATGGCGCGCTGACCCCTTTGTGGACTAAAAAGCCAGCTATGGTTAGCGGATCGTAGATATAATTTTCCACACTGTATCGTAATAGAACATTTACAATTTGGTCTCCAACATTTCCCGAATCTTTATCAATGAGTCCGCGAAATCGTTCTAATCCAATTTCATGTAATTTTGATGCCCAATTTTTAACCTGCGGATGGCCGCCACCTTCACTGGCATTTTTCCCCGATGCGGCGACAAATTTCAAAAGAGGAATTTCTGCAAGCAACTGGTGTTCAATACAGGCTGCAAAAACTTGTTGATAGTATTCCGAGTCGTCATTCGATTCAGTGATTACAATTACGTCGGAGGATGTAATCGAAACGAATCCCGCAGAGAGAATCTGCGTGGCTTGGCTCGGAGTAATTGACCTAATTTGCCTTGGATTACGAACAATTTCAAAAGTAGTCTCCTTCGGGGCGAGTGCGACAGTGCTTGGCGAATGAGTTGTTAAAATTATCTTCAAGCCACATTTGACGACGAGTTGATCATGGAGAATATCAATTAAACTTTTTGTGTAAGATGGATGAAGCGGCGCGTCCACTTCATCTAAAAGCAATAACTTCGGCATTTGAGCTAATCCTATTTCACCGCTTGTTTGATAAAGAAGCAGAATGATCGCTAAAATTATTTTTTCGCCTGATGAGAGGTCATTCACCTGAACTTCAACCTTATCAACGGGGTCAACAAGGCGAAGATTAAAGTGGGTTTCCAAACTTTGATATGATGTGGTTGGATGATTTACGCGATAGCGAATACCGGATGCTTCAAGCACACGATTCGTTAATTCCCACGGTCTAACACCGAAATGTTTTACAAAATTTTCATCTGTAAAATAGTGAAGGTCTTTTTCACCGTCGTTAATTGCGTAAAACCTGTTAATTCGATTATATTCAAATGCGCCGTGCCAAGCTGCAAACCAAGCTGCAAATTGAAACTGGAGAAAATTTTTACCGGCCCAATTTACCGGCATAAGTTCTCGAAAGGTGTTGTCTGGCAAGCTCCAAATCGAGGATAGGCAAGCTTCTTTGGCACAATCTTGAAGTATTTGCTCAAAGTCACCATACTGCTTTAGTTGTTGGCCAAAAACTTTTTCAGCATTGTCGCGTTGTTGAATGAATGCAGCCGTATTCTGAAATGCTAGATGTTCGGCGATTGGCGCATTGTTATGTTTGCAGTTCTTTAAGATTGCCAGAAGCGCGGCCTGTTTGATCTCAAAAAGAAACTTGGCGTCTTGAAGTTTAGAATCCCCGGAAATTTTTCGCTGTTCAAAAAAATGTGGAAATTGGCTCCAAAAATTTTGCTTATGTGCTATCAAATTATTCAAAGCTTGTTCCCGGTTTATCCGTTGGGATGCAGGATTTGCACCGTCATCAAATATTGGCGAAAAATTACTCCAATTGAATTGTCGAATCTCGCCGGTAGTTATTCCTTCGACTTTCACTTTTCCTCCCAAGATCGCCTCTAGGAGATGTGTTTTTCCTGAACCATTCACACCCGTTAAAACTGAAAATGGTGGAAGTGTGGTGTCGGGTAAAGAAGTGATAGATTTGTGCTGGTCTTGGAACGTCAACCGAATCTTTTTAGCTTCAGGATTTGCGGGGTTGTTTTCTGGCATGTTGCTGAAATTAAGCAAATGACCAATAAGTGTCAAAATTTACATAACGGAGAATAGTAAAAATGTAGCAACCGGCGAAAAACCGATGAATGCTGCAACTGGCGGTGGGGGAGCAACAAACCGCATGAGGCGACAGCCGAATTCCGAAGATAAGAATGCCGCTTGATTATAGCGGCATTCTAAAAATTGGGGAGGTGTCGTGTTCCACCCCGAATGGAAACTTCAAAAAAGCTGTTTTATTAGGCGGCGCGCCAGTGATCAGGATTGCCTTTATTAGTGTTTCTCACATGGGCAACAAGCGGACTATGCCCAAGCCTTTTTGCGTCAGAAATGGCCTCGTGTTGCGTGGGATAGTTGGTGGATGTAACCCGCACTCCATGTGCATACTCTAAAACATAGTGTGTGATAGGAGTGCCCTCTGGGCGACCTTTCGGCTCTGGTTCGACGTAAACATTTGCCATAATAAGTTTTTGTTAATTGTTTTTAACTGTCTTAAGTTTTCTATGCTAAATAAAAAGAAAAGTCAAGCGCGCTATTTTTGCGGAGATTATCCCTGGCAACAACATCTTCGACGAATGCCGCGGCAGCGGCATCGGGGAACCCGTCTCGGCTGAAGGCCGAAATTCGTCCACTTAAATCCGCACACGTCGCCGGACGGCAATAAAAAGAGGCGATTCCTTTTGAGAATCGCCCTGCACTGGCATGTCAGGCATAAAAATAGCCAAGTTCCCTCAAAGATGAATAATCCTTTGGCCTGTCCACTGTGGCGCAGCCCAAAATGATGTGATCGAGCACTTCGATTTTCAAAAGTTGGCCGGCGCGAATTAAATCGCGGGTCACTTTGATGTCGGCCTCGCTCGGCGTCGGGTCGCCGCTCGGATGGTTGTGAACCAAAACGATTGCTGCTGCGCGTGCTGCAATGGCCGAATTAAACACCTCGCGTGAATGCACCAGAAGCGTGTCGAGCGTGCCTTGTGACACCTGCTCAACGCGGATTAAGCGCCGCCTCGTGTTCACAAGCAATATCTGGAACGTCTCCACGTTTTTAATGCGATTTTGCTCCCGAAGCAATTCGACAATGGACTGTGGATTGTCTAGCACCGGCGATTCTCGCTGCAATTCCTCGGCAATCTTGCTCGCCAGCGTGAATGCTGCAATGAGCGTCACCGCTTTGTCACGGCCAATGCCACGGATGCACTGCAATTCGTCCACCGATGCCTTTGCCATAGCGCCAAGCGAGCCGAATTTCTGAATCAACTGCTTGCCGATGTCGAGAGCGTTTGTGCCTGGCAAGCCTGTTTTAACCAAAATGGCGATGAGTTCGGCGGCACTCAACGCCGCTGCGCCGCGCTCAATGAGCCTTTCGCGGGGTCGTTCCCCTGCGGGCTGGTCTTTCAGCTTGCCACTCCAAGCCGGAGCGTTCTGTGAGTTTCCATACGTTGTATTCATTTTTTAATCCGTTCTCGTTTGAAGGTTGCGGTTTGTTTGTGGAACATGGGGGTCTAACCGCACATTGTATCACGAAGTCTGACGGCCGCCCTGCGGACGACAGAGGCTAAACCCGTGTGAGTGGAATTCCTTTATTGCGACGCAAAAGACAAATTTGATTTTTAATGTGTGGTGTGCAATTGGTTCAATGCGGAACGAAAGCCAGTAATGGCAAAAATGAAAGGACAACGTATGGCCGAACCAACGCAGGCTGATTTGAATAATCACGCAAACCAGCTCAATAAAAATAACAACGAATTCTGGCATGGCCGGAATTCTGGCGATAATGTGCCAGATGATGCTGAATTCGAGTGGATGCCTGACTTCGATTAAAAATAAATTAAATAAATCAGCCAGCGGGCAGATTAGCTCGCTGGCTGATTTCATTTGCAGACCGGGTTCGTCATTGCAATCCAAATTGGAGCGGATCAAGCGAGCGAGCACGACATTCCGATTGGAGCGCAGCGGAATGAGAAATGACGCGTTGGCTCGCCCGCCCGTCCACGCCACAGTCTTGGGATGTTTCGAGACGGGAGGGATGGCCAGTCCGTCGGGGTTTCGGGGGCGACGGCGGACATCTCCCGAACGGACGAGAAAGCTCACAAGTCTGTGGCGTTTTTCGTGTCATCCTGACACAACCCGTTTTCGGGCAAGGGAGCGGTTATCGCTCCCGCCACCCACTCGTTTAACCCGTCCAACCCGTAACCCGTGCTATCATGTTTTTAAGGACACTGATGTCCTTTACGCATTAAAACCCGTCCGCGATGAACTCGTGTTCGCGTGAGCGATGAGGGAGGTTTTCGGCGAGCGCGGCTACAATTGATAAATTGAACAGCAGCCGCGCGAGCCTACAAATACCGACCGAATTCGGGGGTGGAGCCAAGAGGCAAAACCACGAAAAACGATTGTGAATAAAGGGTGGTTGGACAACACACCCTATCCCCGCCGTGGGGACAGGGGTGGGGATACCCTAAACAGTTCAATTCCCGCCGCCTCCAGGCGGTGGTTGTCCTTGAAAAAAAGTTCGAGCAGCATCAAGCAGAGGCACCATTTGTTGATAGAAAGCAGCGCGCCATTTCACTTTGCCATCCGGCACGATTCCTTTAACTTGCCGTCATGTTCAAGCCCGCCGACCTGTTTGACCTGACGCAAATCGAACACGCCGCCATTTTCGACGGCTGCAACTTCGCCTGGGACGCGCTCAAGAAAATTGAATCTTACCTCGCAAGCGTGCCGAAACAAAATCCGCCCAAACGCTTTCCCGGCGCGAGCATCGGCGAAAAAGTTGTCATCGGCGAAGGCACCGTCGTTGAACCTGGCGCGCTGATCAAAGGCCCGGCCATCATCGGCAAAAACTGCCAGATCCGGCACAACGCCTATCTCCGCGAAAACGTCATCCTCGGCGACCGCTGCGTGGTGGGCAATTCGAGCGAGCTGAAAAACGCGCTGCTCTTCAACGGCGCGCAGGTGCCGCACTTCAATTACGTCGGCGACTCGATTCTCGGCCACAAGGCGCACCTCGGCGCGGGCGTGAAGATTTCCAACC
>Ga0316217_10001095_pt1 | contig 36620 bp, 27 predicted proteins | sample 1anoAmetaG_FD_203633 | JGI IMG/M metagenome (GOLD analysis project Ga0316217, IMG submission 203633) | Freshwater microbial communities from Trout Bog Lake, Wisconsin, USA - 1anoA | ecosystem: Environmental > Aquatic > Freshwater > Lake > Hypolimnion/Profundal zone | place: USA: Wisconsin...
GCACCCTTGTCGCCTACGGTTGCCGGGCTCACTTTCACCTTGCCCCCCTCCTCCAAACCATAGGCACCCTCAGTTACTACGAGATCGCCAGCGGTCAACCCATCTGTGATCTGCACCTCGTCGGGATTCACGATTCCCAGCGTCACCGGTCTGTGGTGCACGAAGCCGTCGACTCCTACGACCATCACGGACTTGCTGCCATCCTGAGCGGTCAAAATCGACCTGGCTGGAACTTGCCAGGCTTGTGCAACTGTCCGTCCAGCGATGGAGACCTTGACAGGCGTCCCCACCTTGAGCGCGCCGGATTTGTTGTCAATCTTCAACCAGACCTCGACGGTTGTGCTGCCGGGATCAAGTGCCGGAGAGATGAGCGAAACCTTGGCTTTCACCGGATCGTTCAACCCTCGCACGGCCACCGAAGCCTCATCGCCCACCTTCATCTGCTGCACAAGGTTTTGCGCCAAATGCGTGTTGGCCAACAGGCTGCTGGTGTCCATGACAGTCAGGAGCGGCGCTCCCGCAGCCGCCGTCTCGCCGGCAAACAATGGCCGGTCGGTGACAACGCCATTGATCGGACTGCGAATCTCGGAGTAACTCATCAGCGCAGCCGCACCGTTGTATTTGCCCTCCGCCGAGGTCAGTTGTCCCTGTGCCAGCTTGAGCGCCGCCTCACGGCTCACATTCTTCACCGACTCCAGATGCTTTGCCGCAGCATCGTACGCCGCCTGCGCCTGCACAAGAGCAGCCTGCGCGGTGTCCAGATCGCGCCCGGGAATTGCTCCCTCCGCAAACAACTGCCTGCGGCTCTTCACAATGCTCAGGTTCAAATCGAGCAAAGCTTTGGTCTGCGCTACATCAGACTCGGCCTTCTGTGTATCTTCCGGTACCTGCGCTTTCGTCGCAGTGGCAAAGGTCGCTTCGGCTGCCATGTAAGATCCCTTGTTGTCCAGAGCCGCCGCAGCCAAGTCGCTGTTTTCCAGCGTTGCCAGCAGTTCTCCCTCTTTCACCTTCGACCCGCGCTGCACGTAAAACTTCCGCACCGGCGCGCTGATCTTTGGCGCAATCGCCGCTTGCGCCAACGGCGCTAATACCGCCTCGGCAAAGATATGCTCGGAGATTGCTGCTTGCTTCGGGTGTTCCGCCTGCACCGTTACCAGCAACTCGGGCGCGGCCTCCTTCTTGCATCCGGAGAGCAGAATCAGAGGCAGGGCTATTATCCCAAGGAAAAGCCAGACCGCTTTTGAAGCTACTCTTTGCGAGAAAGCTCCTTCATCGTTCCCAACACGCGCGCATTTCTTCATCTTCATCATTGGCTCACATCGTTCCCATCAGTGTTTCAAGGTCAGCCTGTGCTGTCCGGTAGCGGACGCGTCCGTCTTCCCGGGCATTCTCAGCGTTCAAATAGGCGGCTTGCGCATCCACGACTTCCAGCACAGGAGCCTCGCCGCTGGCATAGCGCATTTTGGTCAAATGCAAGCTCTCTGCGGCTGTGGCCACGCTTGCATCCAGCGAGTCGAGTTGATTCCGTGCGGCTACAGCTTCGGACCACACCTCGTCGAGCCGCGCAATCAGCCGCCTCTGGGCCGATGTCAGCGCCACTTGTGCAGCCTTCCGCCGGATCTCGCTTTGCTTGACTTTGTGCTCCGTAGCCAGCCAGTCCCATACGGGAATATCCACCGTAATGCTTGCAGAATAGCCCAGATTACGAAGATGGTCAGGACCGGGTCCGTTAACTGCAAACTGCGGAGAATCGATACCATAGGTATAGTTCAGTCCAATGTCTGGCAGGTAGGCCGAACGCGCGGCCAACACTTCCGCATTACTGACCCGCACAGCCGCCAGAGCGCTCTTCAACTCCGGATTGTTCCGGCCCGCAGCCTCTTCTACCTCAGCACGGGAAGGCATTTGCTCCGTTCCGTCCCCTGCCACCAGCGCGTATGGGGTACGCGGATCAGCAAATAACAACACCCCTAACTCCAACCGGGCCTTCTCCGCGGCTACATTGGCGTCTGAAAGCTCGCGCCCGCGCTGCTGCTCTTGCAGTTGCGCTTTAACCACGTCCGCATGTGCGGCTTCTCGCGCCTGTTCACGCTTCCCGGCTAATCCGAAAAAATCCTGGGCTTCCGCGTGAGCGCGTTCGGCAATTTTCTGTTTGTTCTCTGCAGCAATCACGCCGTAGTAGAGGTTGGTGACAGCAGTCACCAACCCGCGTCGCGCAATTTCCAGTTCCGCCGCCGCTCGTGCTGCCGCCGCATCTGCACGCCGCGCGGACGCCAGCCGTCCCAGGCCGAGCGTCTCGTTCACCACGGCCTGGCTGGAGTACTCTCGAATCGCGTTGTTGGCAATGAATCTTGGAATGATCTGCCCACGATCTGTCTGGGTATACAGCCCCTGATTGTGGTAGGTCACACCAGGCAGTAAATCCGTACGGGCAACCCAGCGCTCCAGCCCTGCCGCATGGCTTTCTGCCTGCGAAGCCGCGTACGCCGGCTCGTAGGCCTCCGCTCTCTTGATCGCCTCATCCAGTTTGAGAATGATCGGACTATCCGTCGCGGTGGAATCCTGTTCGGCTGGCTCCATTGCCATGCCCTCGCCCGCCGACTTGCCCATGCCGAGGGCAAAGGGTGTAGCCGTAAAGAGCAAAAGGAGGGTTGTGCAGGCCAAGAGACCCAAACGCCGGTGTTTATGATTCAAGTCAAAGCAATGCCACATAATCACACCATAGAACAAATTGTTCTGAGCCTATATTGAATGTGACGGACAAAAAAGCCAAAAGGACGAGGCTATGTGCCAGAAACAACACCGGATCGCTTCTTCCGTCATGCGGAGCTTAAGATGTTCTCCATGGAAACTACAACGATTGCAGGCGTGAACGTGTCGCGAATCGGCCTGGGCACGTGGGCTCTGGGCGGCCTGGAATGGGGCGCGGTATCCGACGAGACGGCCATTTCGACCTGCCTTGGCGCTCTTGATCGCGGAATCAACCTCATCGATACCGCTCCCATCTACGGCCACGGCCGTTCAGAGCAGATGGTAGGGCAGGCCATCCGAGCCCATGGGCGCCGCGAGGATTTTTTTATCGCAAGCAAGGCCGGGCTGGAGTGGAACGAGTTCGGAGTTTACGCCAACTCCACTGCATCGCGGCTGCGAGCAGAGTTAGAAGACAGCCTGCGCCGCCTGAATACGGATTATATTGACCTTTACCAAATACACTGGCCGGATACGCGCACACCCATCACGGAAACCGCCGAGCTGATGGCCGACTTTCAACGCCAAGGCAAAGTGCGCGCGCTGGGCGTGAGCAACTTCAGCGTCGCGCAAATGGAAGAGTTTCGCGCTGTGACTCCTCTTGCCTCGAATCAGCCGCCCTACAACCTCTTCGAGCGGCAAATCGACAATGCTAATGAAACAGACGCAGCCGTTCTTCCCTGGTGCGCCGCCAACGGAGTCGCTGTGCTGACCTACAGCTCTCTCTGCCGCAGCCTGCTTGGCGGGCACATCAAGCGTGATACAAAATTTGCGCCCAGCGACATTCGCAACTTCGATCCTAAATTCAAGGAGCCGCGCTTCAGCCAATACCTCTCCGCAGTCGAACGGCTTGCCGCCTTTGCCCACGAACAGTACGGCAAATCAGTGCTAGAGCTGGCCGCCCGCTGGGTCATCGAACGCCCTGGAGTTTCCGTAGCTCTGTGGGGCGCGCACCGCCCCGATCAGCTCGACGCTGTTGCCGGCGTAATGGGCTGGAAGCTCGACGCTGCCTCAATGGACGAAATCGACCGCATCGTGAACGAGTCTGTCACAGACCCGGTCGGTCCCGAGTACCTGACGCCCGGGGTGCGGGAAAACTGATTGAAGTTAAGAGAATTGGGCGGATAGGACCCGCCTTTTCTGATTCTCCGCGCATACCCCTGCCCGGCTCTGCGATACTGTTTTGTTATGCCTATCGACGACCTGCAGCAGGCTGCCCAGAAAATTGCCGGATTCCTCGCCACCCTCAACAAGCTGGGCGGCATGCGCCTCAAATACAAAATCATGGCCGGCGACGGCACACCCAACGAAGAAGGCCATGCTCCCGCCCTCTGTGTCGAACTGGGCGGACCAGACGAGGCACTGGTCACTCAGCACAATGGCGAGTTATTGCTGGCGCTGGAGACCATTGCGTCGCAGATTCTTCGGCTCGACCAGCGCGAAGGCGACCTTGTCAGCTTCGACGCGGGCAACTTCAAAGCCCTGCGCGCCCAGGAACTGCGCTTGACCGCCGAAACGGTTGCAGACAAGGTGCTCCGCTCCGGCATTCCTTATGCATTTGCGCCAATGAACAGCCGCGAGCGCCGCCAGATGCACATGGCCTTCCGCGGCATTGAGGGCGTGGAAACAGCCAGCAACGGCGAAGGCCATGACCGCTTCCTCGCGGTCTACCCCGCGGGAAAGACGCATCTCCCCGTAGCTCCGCCTGCAAAGCCGCGGAGCTTTGGTGATCGGGGTGACCGAGGAGATCGCAGAGACCGTGGCGGTCGCGGAAGCGGTGGCCGGTTCCGACGCTAGCGCCGGCAGGGTTTCTGAGCCTTCCCGCGCATCATCCCAGCTTGGTGTTGCCCTGCGGGTATGCCACAATAACTAAGCCATGAGAACCAGAACCTTTTTCCTTCTTCTTGCCTTCACCGCCTCACTCTGCCCGGCGCAAAAGCGGCTGGTGCTCATCGATCAGGACGGCTACGGCCCCGGCGGCTCCGACCAGATGTCCATGCTGGCGCTGCTTCAGGCTCCGCAGGTCCAGGTGCTCGGCATCACCATGGTCACAGGCGATGCCTGGCGCGACGAAGAGACGCTCCACACCCTGCGCATGCTGGAGTTGACCGGCCACGCCGATATTCCCGTAGCGCGCGGCGCGGTTTTTCCGCTGGTTCGCTCGCAGGAAGAGACCCGCATCTCTGCCGCGCTTGACGGCAAGGTCGAGTGGCTAGGCGCGTGGGGACAGAGCCTCTCTACCGAGCTGACTCCTGGCATGACGGGCCCTCCGGTATTGTCCAATACGCATGGTCCTTATGAGGTACCACCCATGCCCGAAGGGATGCCGACCATCAAGGCCATTGACGAGGATGCTGCTCACTTCCTCATTCGCCAGGTGCGCGCGCATCCGCATGAGGTCACTATCTATGCGGCCGGACCGCTGACCAATATCGCGCTTGCCATCTCCATCGAACCGGAGTTCGCCGCGCTGAGCAAGGGCATTGTGCTGATGGGCGGAAGCCTCAACCCGGTCAGCGATGATCCGGAGTTTGCCCTGGACCCGCGCCACGAGTTCAACTTCTGGTTTGACCCCGAGGCTGCGCATATCGTTCTCCATGCCGACTGGCCTCGCATCGACGTTACCACGGTTGATGTTTCCATCAAGGCTCCGTTTACGCAACAGATGCTTGACGAGATCTCCAAATCTACTACGCCCACCGCGCGCTACATTGCCGCATGGAGCCAGCGCCGCTACTACCTTTGGGACGAGTTAGCAGCCTGCTACTGGCTGGACCCAAGCATCATCACCCACGAAAAGCTGCTCTACATGGATGTTGACCTGAGCCATGGGCCCAGCTATGGCGACACGCTCACGTGGAACGAAAAGACGAAGCCCGCAACGGGCGTTCGGCTTGTTCATGCGCAGACAGACCTTGATCTGCCGAGATTCCAAAAGATGTTTGTGGAGTTGATGACCGGAAAACCGTAAGGAGATGGCGCGGAGGAAGTGAAGTTCGAGGTCTCTGAATCTATCGGAAAAACGGTTTTTGGGGTCAATAGCGGCTTATTTCCTGCCAGAAACAGGGCAAAATCCGGGGTTTGAGTTTATCTTTTGGTTAACAGCTAAAATCGTATCTATTTGAATTAATGTGTTTTACTAGAATCCAGATGCCGAAAAAACATCAAAAAAGCATAGGGGGGGTGGGTGCCCGATGTTTTTTAGGGGAAGAAAAGAAGAAAACCGGGAAAGGGAATAGGGAACAGGGAATAGAAAATTCCCGTCCCCTGGAACCTGTTCATACTTTGATTGTGCGCCGGGACTGGGAAATACTATGCAAATACCGTTGATATTAGATTAGTGGTTTCCCAGATCCGAAATTCGGATCTGGGTACCCTGCCGCCTGTCGTGGACCGGGAGGTCCACCGGTGAGCGTAAATCCCAAAGGCCCTTCGAACTCCATCCCTCAAATGGAAAAATCGATTTTACCCGAGCGAAGTAGCGACGAGTACTTTTTGAATCTGAGTGTATTGTGATCTTTCACTTTCTCAAGGGCTAAAGCCCGACCTTTCTTATCAAGCATCTGCGGCACGACTGAAGCCACTCCATCGACGTAGACCTGTCGATGGGGACCTTAGCGAAGTCGTGCCCTGACACAAGATATGCCCATCATGGAGTTTTCCGCAGCCTGTAAAGCCTTGCCCTGAAAAGAAACAAAAATACAAGTCCCCAAAACAGGTAGAGAGAAAACAGGCCGGGCCTGAAGGCCGCCCTGATTAAGCCACTTCGCCGGGGGGCCTGAAGGCGTCTGCACCCTCCGGAAAACAGATCTCGTAAGCTCTAATCATGCTTCGTGGATCGGCGCAGCAGGTGGACGACTTACACAACGCACAGGCAGGCAATCTTGTGGCAGTTTACGGCGGAATTTGTCATTTGCGGTGAAATGCAGCGGTTGACGCCTCGAACTGGCCGAACCCTGCGCCTCTGCGCTGATACACTAAGCCTGCAAGGAGATACGGCCTAGAAACATGGTTGAACTGCTGCCGGTGTCAAGATGATTGAACTTTTACCCTCAATTCTATCGGCGGATTTTGCCCACCTGGGGGAGCAGGTTGCCGCGGCGGAGCGGGGCGGGGGAACGGTGATCCATGTGGACGTGATGGATGGGCATTTTGTGCCCAACATTACGATTGGACCGCTGGTGGTGAAGTCGCTGCGCAAGGCAACGAAGCTGCCGCTGGATTGCCACCTGATGATCGAAAATCCTGACGAGTTTATCGCCGACTTTGCCGATGCGGGTGCGGACTGGGTGAGTGTTCACCAGGAGACATGCCGGCATCTGCACCGGTCGCTGAGCCTGATTGCCGAGCATGGGATGAAGCCGGGGGTGGTGGTGAATCCGGCGACTGGCGTGGAGCTGTTGCGGGAAGTTTTGCCGATGGTTCACCATGTGCTGGTGATGAGCGTGAATCCGGGGTTTGGCGGGCAGAAGTTTATTGAATTTTCGCTGGAAAAGATCCGGCAACTGGCGGAGATGCGCCGGGAGATGGGGCTGGCATTTAGAATCGAAGTAGACGGCGGCGTGGCTCACGATACGGTGGCACGCGTCGTCCAAGCTGGAGCAGAGTTGCTGGTGGCGGGAAATGCAGTTTTCGGCGCCGGGGAACCGGAGCGGGATGCGCGAGCGCTGCTGGCAGCGGCACGCGTGGCTGCGGGCGCGTAGACGATTGCAGGTATCCCACCCATCCGCAAAGAGCGCGGATGGATGGGGCGCCGGGAACAACAGGCGGAAACGAGAAGCAGGTCCTTCGACTTCGCTCCGCTCCGCTCAGGATGACAGGGGTTTGGAAGCAGCGAAGGCGGGGCACCGGGCGCGCAGGCGATTGCAGGTATTCCACCCATTTGCAAAGAGCGCGGATGGAGGGGGCACCGGGAACAACAGGCGGAAACGAGAAGCAGGTCCTTCGACTTCGCTTCGCTCCGCTCAGGATGACAGGGGTTTGGAAGCAGCGAAGGCGGGGCACCGGGCGCGTAGGCGATTGCAGTTATTCCACCCATCCGCAAAGAGCGCGGATGGATGGGGCGCCGGGAAAACAGGCGGAAACGAGAAGCAGGTCCTTCGACTTCGCTCCGCTCAGGATGACAGGGGTTTGGAAGCAGCGAAGGCGGGGCACCGGGCGCGCAGGCGATTGCAGGTATCCCACCCATCCGCAAAGAGCGCGGATGGAGGGGGCACCGGGCCTGCTTTTACGCGTGATGTACTGAGATTATTGAGGAATTGGTTTCGGCCTGTCGACGGGCCGCGGCCGCAACGAGGTGGTATGAACCGGTTGACAAGGAAGATTGCCGCTGTAGCATTGGCGGTTCTGATGCTGGGAGCGGTATCTGCAGATGCCCGTGGCAAGAAGCCCAAGCATAAGAAACACGAAGACTTGAGCGCTAACCCACTGGCTAAATTGAGTTCCAAGCAGCCGGACAAAGAGCTCTTTGACAAGTCCATGATCGCCATCAAGAAGAACCGTTTTGACGTGGCGCGGCTTGACCTGCAGACCCTGTTGAACACCTATCCCGACTCCGAGTACCGGATGCGCGCCAAGCTGGCGGTGGGTGACAGCTGGTTCAAGGAGGGCGGGACGGCGGCTCTGGCCCAGGCGGAGGCGGAGTACAAGGACTTTATTACCTTCTTCCCGCAGGCGCCGGAAGCTGCCGAGGCGCAGATGAAGGTGGCCGACATCTACTACCAGCAGATGGAAAAGCCGGACCGCGATTATACAAATGCGCAGCGCGCCGAGCAGGAATACCGGGCGATGATCAACATGTTCCCGGACTCGACGCTGGTGCCTCGCGCCAAGCAGAAATTGCGCGACGTGCAGGAGGTTCTGGCCGAGCGCGAGACGCAGATCGGGCTTTATTACGGAAGCCGGGAGAACTTCTCGGCGGCGATTGCCCGTTTGCAGACCGTGGTTGACACCTACCCGCTTTACTCCAAGAGTGACCAGGCTTTGCTGGGGATAGGCGATGCCTATGAGGGAGAAGCCCACCGCATCCAGATCGCTCCCAGGATGCCCGGCGCGATCAAGGAGAGGTTGCGCGCGGTTTACCAGGATCGGGCAGCGACTGCTTATACCAAGGTGATCACACGCTATCCGATGGCTCCCCACGTGGAAGATGCGCGCGACCGGCTGGTGGCGATGAATCGCCCCGTACCCGAGCCTACCGACGCCTCAGTTGCCGAGAACGATGCAGAAGAACGCAGCCGCCAGCCCTTGCGCTTCACAGACAAGACCTTCGACATCATCAAGCATGGACCATCGGTGGTTGAGGCGGTGCACGTAGGCGAGCCGAGCCTTGACGATCCGAAGCGCACCCTGGCGCCAGATGTGACCAAGGAGAACATTGCGCTCTTCAATGACGCCGTCAATGCGAACAAGCCCGTCCCATTGCCGGGCGCGGTGACTCCTACAGGCCCCAATGAGCCACCTCGCAGCGATCAGCCCTCCCAGGCGCCATTGCAGATGGAGCAGCCAGCGAGCGGCACCGGAGTGGGCGTCCAGGTGGTGAACGCGCCAGATGCGGTGATTAAGCCGGTGGGGCCGTCGAATGCTGTCGTTCCGGCCGCGGAGAAGCCGGCCGAGGCTCCCGATCAGGTCAATGACGTTAAGTCGGGTTCAACTTCGGGCCAATCCCTCAGCGCCGGCAAGCAAAAGAAGCCGAAGGCTGACTTGGGCGATGAATCATCGAGCAAGAAGAAAAAGAAGAAGGGCTTGTCGAAATTGAAACCGTTCTGAGCCGGCAGCGAATTGAGAACAAAAAGAGCCGCTTCCCAACAAGGAGCGGCTCTTTTATTTGTGGCAGGAACACTTCTAATTATCTTTCCGCAGCCGCTTGGCGAGCGCCCACTTCAGTTCGTCGATGCCCTGGCCGGTGACGGCGGAGATGGCGTGAAACTCCAGCTTGCGGCGCTTGACGTGAGCTGAGAGTTTTTTGAGTTTATCGGGATTGGCAGAGTCGATTTTGGTGGCGCAGACGATCATGGTTTTATCTGCCAAGGGGTGGTTGGGCTTGGAAGGCGTGTCGTCGTCCGCGAAGGGGTCAGAGTCTCTTTTGGCCGGAGTGCTGGTGAAGCTGGCCAGCTCCCGGTTGATGACTTTGAAGTCTTCGACGGGATCGGGACGGCCGCTGGCGTCGGAGACGTCCACAAGATGGACCAGCAGGCGGGTGCGCTCGATGTGACGCAGGAACTGGGTGCCGAGGCCTGAGCCGAGATGGGCGCCTTCGATGAGGCCGGGCATATCGGCGACGACGAAGGATTCGAGATCGGGTTCCTCGCCGACGGTGACGACGCCGAGGTTGGGTTCGAGGGTGGTGAAGGGGTAATCGGCGATTTTGGGCCGGGCGGCAGAGATGCGGGAGATGAGGGTGGATTTGCCGGCGTTGGGGTAGCCGACGAGGCCTACATCGGCGAGAAGCTTCAATTCGAGGCGGTAATGACGCTCTTCTCCGGCGCGGCCCAGCTCATGCTCGCGCGGAGCCTGGTGGGTGCTAGTGGCGAAGTGCTGGTTGCCGCGTCCGCCGCGTCCGCCTTTGGCGATGACGACGCGCTCATCCGGCTCCTGGAAATCGTGGACGAGTTCGCCGGTTTCCTGGTCATAAAGCGATGTGCCGACAGGGACTTGCAGGATGACAGAGTTGCCATCGAGGCCGGAGCAGTTGGAGCCCATGCCATGCTCGCCGCGCTGGCCTTTGTGCTCGGGGTTATAGCGAAAATGGATGAGCGTATTGTGACGCTGCGAGGAGACCATAACGACATCGCCGCCGCGTCCGCCGTCTCCGCCGGAGGGACCACCGCGGGGGACGAACTTCTCACGGCGGAAGGCCATGCAGCCATTGCCGCCGTCGCCGGCTTTGACGCGAATTTTTGCTTCATCAATGAACATGGGGAACCTGGGAACTGGGGTCAGGGACCAGGGATCAGAAAACCGGGATTAGGCCACAAGTACTGATTGACCGGAATAAATCCGAACCCCCGTCTTTTCAGTTTATAGGACGAGGGCATAGAATCGCTTTCAATATACATTTGGGTGAGCGAAACGGTCTGGAATCTGAAGATTCCAATTTTGAAGGGCCGGAGGAGCTTGCCGTGCCCGAACCTGCCGCAAGAGCAGGACGGAGTTTTCTAGAAGGATTTTCCCCAAGTCTGCCGCGAGCAGAGGTCTCGATGGCAGCAGGGCGCAGTTGGGCAAGAGTGTTGGTGGTTGCCGCGCTGTTGATGGGCGCGGAGACGACGCTTTTGACTCAAAAGCCACGGACACAATCGATGGAAGATGGCGCAACGGGCTCGATTGCGGGCAAATTGACCGATCTGCACTCGAATCCACTGGGAGGGGTGACGATCGTATTGCGCAACTCGGCCACGAGCGCTGAAGCGCGCACAACTACAACAAATAAAGGGGCTTATGTCTTTCCTGGCCTGGAACCGGGGGAGTACAGGCTGACGGCTGAAAGCGCGAAACTGGGACGCGGCGAGGTGGAAAGCGTTATGGTGATTGCCGGCCGCGATGCGCATATAGATACAGCGGTGGAGGTGAAAGAGGCTCCGTTCGAAGAGATTCTGGCGGGGTTCCGGCAGATTACCCGGCCCGATATTGAGCAGATCGCGCTGCCGTCAAGGGTAGTAAAAATAGCCGCCGAGCCGTTGAGGACAATGGCAGTTGCGGAGCGAGACTGGGAAAGAGTCGACGAATTGGCGGCTGTAAGCATAGGGCCGGTTGCTGATGTCGCGATTGGCTCCCAGGTCTCGGAAGCGAAACCCTTCGACAAGCTCAGGGCAGGCTCTGGGGCACCCGTCTCCCAGGTCTCAGAAGCGAGACCTGGGGCACCCGTAGTGGTTCCAGCTCAAGCGGTGCAGCCGGTGGCGAATCCGGAGACGCCTATTCAAGAGGCTTCTCAGGAGACTGGGCCGGCAATTCCTTCGGCAACGACAAAAATTGGAACGGACGAGTTGCAGGCGTTGCCGGTAAGCGGACGACGCTGGCAGGAGTTTGTGCTCGACAGTACGCCGACGTCTTCTACCACGGCCGGAGGCCAGGGAGAGATATCGTTGCACGGAGCGTCACAGCCGGCGGAGATTGCGGTGGATGGGGTTGGCAAAGGGTTGGCGTTTGGTCCGGCGAACGGAAGCAGCGGGCCGGGGGAAGGCTCTTCGGGGCGTGGGGCTTTGGGTCAGGGCGGAAGCGGGCCGGCGGGGATGGCACAGGTTGGGAGAGGCGGCCGCGGTTTAGCCATCAGCGAAATGGCGATCCGCACGGTGGAGACGGAGGCGGGCTATGTGGAGGCTGCATCGTCAAAGGCAGTGGGCGGCCGCTTGAACGTGGAGACGCTGAGCGGGGGGAAGGAACTGCACGGGCAGGGATTTTTGTTTGATCGAGGAACCCTGCTCGGCGCGCGGAATCCATTTACGCAGTGGGTGAAAGAGACCGCGCCAGCCACACTGACCAGCATTCCGGTTTTTACGCCGGAATCGTACACTCCTCCGGATCGCGAAACTACGTGGGGCATTGGACTGGGCAGCAGGATTCTGCGCAAGAAACTCTTCTGGTTTGGCGCCCTGGACAGTTATGACAGGAACGATCCGGGGTTGGCGTCGGTGAAACATCCAGATGTGTTTTTTGCGCAGCCAACGAACGATCAGATGCAAGTGTTGAGCGCGCAGCTGGGGATGAGCAGCGTCAATCCTGTTGCAGAGGGGTTGGCGGCTTATTCGTCGATGCTGGAGACGCTGAGCGGGCTGCTGGGGCCGGCTCTGCGCACGGCGACACAGTGGACCGGTTTTGGGCGGCTCGACTGGGAGGGAGCGGAGCGGCATCGCATCACTCTGGAGGGGATTGGCGCGCGGTGGAATTCGTTGGGAGGCGGGTTGACGCGCACGGCTGAGACCTATGGGAACCACAGTTTTGGTTCGAGCAAAGCCAGCGAAGAGTGGCTGCTGGGGCGCTGGGAGTATTTTTTGACTCCCAACCTGCTGGTAACGAGTCAGGCCTCGGCTGGGCGGATCATTCTGGAGGCTTTGCCGGAGGCGCCCTCGACATTTGAGCAGAGTTTTCTGAAGGGAAATGCGTGGGGCCAGTTGCCGCAGATCGTGGTGGATTCGCGCTATGGATTCACCATCGGCAATCCATCGCGCTTTGGAACGGGCAGCTACCCGGATGAGCACCTCTACGAGGGGAAGGAGACCGTGGATTGGATTCGCGGCAAGCTGCTGGTGAAGGCTGGCTTCGAGATGAGCCACAATGCTGACGCGACGAGCCTGCTGCGCAATCAGACTGGAACCTACGATTACTCCAACGTGGAGAACTTCGTCTCCGACGCACTGGTCTTTGGCGCTTTTGGGTTGAGCGGCGCACTGGACCCCTATAACCAGCACAATTGCGACCAGACAGGCAAAGTTTGGCGCGATTCTGGAGGAAATTTGCGCGGGCTGGGTTACCTGCCCTGCTATTCCTACTACTCGCAGACAATGGGGCCATCGAGCTGGCATTTGAGCACCAACGACTGGGCAGGTTTTGCAACTGCCCAATGGGAGCCAAGCAAGCAAGTGGTACTTTCAGCCGGGTTGCGTTGGGAGCGGGAGCAGTTGCCGCCACCGCTGCCCGCGCTCAACAATCCTGAGCTACCGCTGACGGAGAGATTGCCCACCCTCGGTAACAACTGGGGTCCGCGAGTGGCTTTGGCTGTGGGAACAGGGAAAAATCATTGGCCGGTTTTCAGGCTGGGTTACGGGATGTACTTCGGGCGCACCGATAACCTGACGCTGGAAACGGCGCTGACACAGACAGGATCGTTCAACGGAGATCTGAGCTTTTTCATGCGGCCCACCGACAATTTGAACGCAGGCGGCGCTCCGCCGTTCCCGTATGTTTTGCAGGGGGTGCCGGGAAGCGTGGTGAAGCCGGGAGCGGTGGAGTTTGCAGCAAACTTCCACAATTCCGAGGTGCATCAGGCGGTTGCTTCGGTTGAAAAAACTCTGCCCAGTCATATAGAGGTCACCGCCAGCGCGATGGCGAGTCTGGGCCGAAGGCTGCCGATTTCGATGGATACGAATTTCGATCCGGCGGTGAATCCGGGGACGATTACTTACGCCGTGAAAGACTCAGCCGGCGCCGGCCCGATCAAAGCGGCGCAGATTACGGTTCCGTTTTACGCGAGTTGGCCTTCGACAACCTCGGGGACAGGATTCGCGGGGCGGTTGAACCCGGACTACCAGCAGATTACGCAGATCATGAGCCGGGCCAACTCGACTTATGAGGCGTGGATGGTGAGGGTAAACCGCTACGGACGGCATGGGTTGAGCCTGCGTGCGCATTACACCTACGCGCACGCAATGGATTGGAATCCCAACGAGAGCGCGCAGGCGGCGGGCAACGACGTGCTGGATCCGGCAGAGTTCAGCCGGGAGTACGGGACCAGCAATCTGGATGTGCGGCACGCGGCCGGCGGCACGGTAATCTATGAAGCGCCGTGGAAGCTGCGCGGCACAGCTGGAAAGCTGGGCAACGGCTGGATGGCATCGGGTGTGGGGCAGTTCCGCAGCGGTATGCCTTACACCATGCGCACATCGGGTTCGCTGGCGGAGGAATTCAATATTTTGACCGGCGCTGCGATTGTGGGGCTGGGGCCGGGGATGAACGGGTCGGGCGGCGACAATCGGGTTTATGGATTGGGCAGCGACAAGCTGGTCTATAACATTGGCCGGAATACTTATCGCTATCCAGCTACGTGGAAGGCTGATCTGCGACTGGGACGGCGCTTTAACCTGGGGGAGATGCGGCAGTTGGAGTTGCTTGTGGAGAGCTTCAATCTGTTCAACCACCAGAATGTGACGGAAGTGGAGACGACAGGCTATTACCTTGAATCCGGCAGCACTTCAAGCCTGCCCACGCTGAACTTCCTGACGGGGCTGAAGGCCAACACAACGGCCTTCGGCCAGCCGCTGAATATCAACGCAACGAATTTCTACCGGGAGCGGCAGATTCAGTTTGGGCTGAGGATCAGGTTTTAGGGCGTTTTCCTATTTACGTGGAGCGTAGCGTGGACCGTGAGGTCCACGCCACAGCCGGCCAGGAGGCCGGCGCTACTCAATATCATCAGTGAAATGCTTCAGTTGCTGGGTGGAGGCGCGCTCGGCGGAGGCGCATCAGCGGGAGGCGTGCTTGCCGGGGGCGTGGCCGCCGGAGGCGCGGGGGCCGGTGTCTGTTTGTACAAGTTGCGAATGTAGATAAGGAGGTTCCAAACCTCGTCATCCTTGGCGCGTCCCGCAACCTCGGCGGGCATGTTGGATCCTTTGCCGTTTCGAATGATGTTAAAAAGATCCGCATCTGTCTTGTCAGCAAGTGTCTTGGGATCGGACCAGTCGTGGAGCGATAGACCCAAGCCCTTGGCCAAATCGGTTTTGCCGTTTCCATTGTCGCCATGGCACATAGCGCAGTCCACGGTGTAGATTTCCTTTGCGCGCGCCTGCGATGCGGCAGTGGGCTTGACAACCGGATTTTTTTGGCCGGGTGCGACGGCAGGGGCGGGAGCAGGAGCGGCATCCTGCGACGTGGACCTTGGTGCGGAAACGGCGGTAATAGCAAATAACACAACCGCTGAAACAAAGAACAACGGCTTCATCATGGCAGCCTCCTCAACTGCGAATGCCATTTCAAAGCATCTTGCAGTTGGATGAATTCACGAACGGATTATAAGTCATTTGGGCGATGCACGGAGCAGGAGATGGGAAGGCGCCGAGTTGTGCGCACAGAAGAAAGAGATTCCGCAGAGATGAAGCGGGTAAACAGGGCTGTACTTTATGGCTGTTGCCGCCAGCCGCAGGGCAGATCGGGTGTGGTGGTTTTGCCGTCGAGGCGGAAGCAGGCTGCGCCGTTGATGTCGGTGCTGAAGGTGCGGACCTTTGCCGCCTCCAGCGCTTTGAGCACTTCGATGCGGGGATGGCCGTAACGATTGCGCAAGCCGCAGGAGATGACGGCCCACTGGGGAGCCACGCGAGCGAGAAACTCAGGACGCGTGGAGGTGGCACTGCCGTGATGGCCGACCTTGAGCAGCGTGCTGGCGAGGGACTGCTCGGACAACATCGCGTTTTCGACGGGCGCCTCGGCATCGCCTTCGAGCAAAACAGAAGTTGCTTTGTAGGCTATGCGAAAAACCATTGAGTCGTTATTGGCGGGTTCTGCTCCAGGCTGATAGTCGCGTAAAGGCGCGAGGACGCTGACTGAGGTTGGACCGAAGGCGAAGGCGTCGCCGGCACGCAAAGAGCGTACCTGCACATGCAGGCCGGCGGCTTCGTTGAGCAGCGCATCGTATGCGCCAAAATGGGGATTGTTGCCGACCCAGAGTTCGGCGGGATGGAAGTTGCGCAGAACCGCGGGCAGGCCGCCCATGTGGTCAGAATGAGCGTGGCTGAGGGCGACCGCGTCAAGATGGCGAATGCCGCGCGACCAGAGGACTTGGGAGACGACCTCTTCGCCGATATCGAAATCCTGCGGAGCCTGACGAGGACCGCCGCCGAAGCCTCCACCATCCACCAGCAGGGTTTTGCCGTCAGGCGTAATCAACAAGATGGAATCGCCCTGGCCGACATCGATGGCTTCGACGAGCATGGAGTCGCGAGGGTGATCGATGGGGCGGGGTAGGACGGCAACGACGGCGGATAGCAAAAGTGCGGCAACTGCAACGCGGCGAGGCCAGCGGAGTCCAGAGGAAACAGCAAGGCGGGCAAGCGCGATGGACACGCCGAGCAGCACGCAGAAGATGAGCGATTGAATGAGCAACGGCGCGGAAATGCGGAGATCGCCCCAGACGAAGGAACCAAAGAGATGGACCAGGCCAACGCCGATATGCAGAAAGACGGCAACGATCATTGCCGGAACCACTGCGGCGGCGGGCCAGACCGCAAGCGCGAGCAGGGTGACTAATGCCGCAGGCATGAGGACGGCCAACAGCGGCAGAATAAAGATGTTTACCGGCAAGGCGAAGACGGTGATGCGATGGAAGTAGAGAGCCATGGGAAGGGCCATGGCGAGTTCCACTACACAGGAGACAACCAGCAACTCGAAGCAGCGAATCAGGAAGCGGACGGTCCACGGGAAAAAGCGCCATGCGATGGGGCCAGCGAATCGACCACGCGTGGCGGCATACAACGCTACAGAAAACATGCGGAGCATCACACGAAATTGAGCCACACGCGGGGGCAATTTAACGTCGAGAGCAATGAGGCGCAGGTCGCGGGTGGCGGTCAGGTAAGGATGGACGGTGCTTTGCAGCAATGGCGCGGCGATGCCGCCGATGGCGACGACGGCAAGCAGGGTCATCTGGAAGCTGGAGTCGAAGAGGCTGCGCGGGCTAAAGGCCAGCAGGCAAAGAGCGGCAAAGCCGATGGTGTTCAGGACGTTGCGCTCGCGATAGAGGAGACGGCCGAGCAGGTAGAGGGTGACCATCCAAAGCGAGCGCTGCACCGGCGTTGCGAATCCGGTGAAGAGGGCGTAGGCGAAGGAGGCGAGAATGGTGGCAAATGTGGCCGGAACGCGGGGAAGACGCAGGCGGCGCGCCAGCCAGAAGAGGCAGCCGGCAACGATTGCCAGGTGAAATCCGGAGACGACCAGCATGTGGAAGGAGCCAGTGCGCTCGAAGCCGACACGCAGCGAATGGGTGAGGTAGGTGCGGTCGCCGGTGACCATGGCGGCGAGCATAATGGCGTCGTCGGAGGAAAGACGAAGCGGAGCGGGCAGGCGGCGCATGGCGGCAGGCAAAGCCAGGAGGAGAGCGCTGGTGGCGCGCTGCAATCCGCTGATGCGGCAGGCGAGGAAGAGACCGGGAGATGGACCGAGGCGGTCAACGCGAGCAATGCTTACTGTTGCGGTGGAGGTAATGCCCTCGTCGAGCAGGAAATCCTGGCGGCTCCAAACGCCGGGATCGTGATAGACCTCAGGCGGCAGAGGGCGAATCATGGCGCGGATACGCTCGCCGCATTGAAACGGCTGCTGATTTGCGGCAGCCTGCGGCCAGTGAACTGTAAGGCGAACACCGCCCGAAACTGGCGTCTGTTCGTCTTTTTCGTCGGTGACCACTTCCAGGGAGGAGACGCGCAGGTCGATTCTCTGCGAAGGCCGCTGTTCGTGTTTTGGCTCGTCGAGATTCTGTTCGATCTCACCACGCACGGGCCCGGCATCCACGACAGTGCCTTCAACGGTGCGAAGGAGGCCATCGGAAAGCGCGGCAAGAGCAGGGGCGGGGGCGGGATGCGGTTCCATTTGAGCGCACCATGCGCCCAGCAAAAGCCATAGGACAGACAACGGCAGCCATGCGATGCGTTGCGCGCGGAATGCGGCGAGACCGCAGAGGCCGGCGATCAGAGCGATGGCGATGAGTACCAGGCTGGGACGCAGCCAGAGGGCATGTGCTGTTGCGATTCCTGCGGCAAAGAGCCAGGCCGCGTGAAAGAGCGGGACAGTGATGGTGGCGGTATCGGTTCCGGCGAGTGCGGAAGCGGCGGCGGCTTGCCCGAGGATGGGGGAGTCGGATTGCATCGCGCTGAAAGTTGTACTGGTACTGTGGCGGCTATTTATTAGAAACTTCTGCCGCTGAGTGGATTTTTTAAGAAGTATCCACTTCGCACAAAAATAACAACAGCGTGAACTGGAGAATTGCCTTCAAGCCTATCAGGCGCGGCTCAATTGGACCACTGTTTCCAAGTGAAATGTTTGCGGAAAGAGGTCGGCCAGGGTGACGGAGTGGATTTGGTAGCCGGAGTGGAGAAGCGAACGCAGGTCGCGAGCCAGAGTGGCGGGGTCGCAGGAGACGTAAACAAGAGCGGGGGCGGCGATCTCGCCGAGGAGCGCGCAGGTTTCTGTGCCGAGGCCGGTGCGCGGCGGGTCTACGACGATCAAATCAGGGACGATGAGGCCGGGGCGTTGGCCAGTTCGATTGCGGCGTAAAAAGGCGAGCGTCTCAGAACGGATGGGAATGCCGGTTGTGCCGGAGAGGTTGTGGGCGAGCGCTGCTGTTGCCGAAGGGGCGGATTCGACGGCGATGACGCTGGCGAAGTTGGCGGCGAGTTGGCGCGCGAAGAGTCCGACACCGGCAAAGAGATCCCAGGCAAGCTTGCCGCTGTGGTTGGCGGTGACTCGCGCGAGCAAATCATCTACGAGATAGCGGTTGACCTGAAAGAATGCGCCGTGATCCACGCGATAGTTGAGGCCGGCAGCGCGATAAGTGAGATCACTCGCGCCCCAGCGCCATGTGCCTACGGTCTGCATCTGCTTTCCGAGAGGGCGTTGGGCTATCAGTTCGAGGCCCTGAAGCGCGGGAATACGGTCGGCAAGCGCGTGCGCCCAATCGACGAAGCGGCCCTTATCTGCGTGAGAGGTGTAGGCGCTTGCGAGCAGCGCGGTTTCATCGGAGTTGCAGAAGAAGGAAATCTCGTTGGGGCGCTGTGCCCATGAAAGCTGGCGCAGAGTTTCTCCAGCGGCCAGCGCGGCTTGAACCAGCAGCGGCGCGGCGATGGGGCACTCGCGGATGGGGATGACGCTATTGGAGCGACGGCTTCGGTAACCGAGATTTCCGTTGGCATCGAAGGCAAGGCGGATGCGGTTGCGATAGTGCCAGGGATTGCCAGAGAGCGCGGCGATCTCGGCGGGAACAGGCACACCGGCGCGTTCCAGGGTTTCGCGCAGGATTGCCTGTTTGAAAGCTAGCTGCGTTGCGTAGTCCGCGTGCTGGTAGTGGCAGCCGCCACAAGCGGCAAAGTGCGGGCAGGCGGGCGGGATGCGTTGCGGAGCGGTGCGAACAATTTGTTCGGCTTCCGCAGTCGAGTAGCCGGGCTTGCTTTGCGTGATGCGGACAAGCGCCTGTTCGCCGGGAAGCGTGAGCGGAACAAAAACTGCTTTGCCCTCGTGGCGGGCGAGAAATGCACCGCCGTAGATGGGCTTTTCGATTTCGACGAGATGAGATTTAGGAATTGGTTTGTTTCCGGCCGAAATTTTCGAAGAGCTGTCTTCCGGGGCTAAAGCCCGATCTTTGATTGTGGAATTTGCGGCACGACTGAAGTCGTGCCCTTTCAAAACAGGTGCTATTTTCGTTGCCTGATTCGCCACAGTGTTATGCTTGCCGGATTGTTTGCGCGCGGCGGAACGCTTCTTCGCGTCTTGTTTGGCGCGCCGCTGGCTGGTGATTTGTTTTCTGGGCGTCATTGCTGGCTCATATAAAAAAGGCTGAGACGCGGCAGGTTGTAATGCACCAGCAACTGCTTTTGCACAAACTGGTGCTCCACCTGGCGGAGTTGCACGGCTCCCATGCGGCTGCGATAGGGAGCCAGTTCGCGGGCGGCGTGGGCTTTCAATCCGACGAGCAGTTCCTCGGGAGCGGCAGCGGTCAGGGTGGCGAAAAGTTTTTCTTCGAGTACAGTGAGAGTGCGCTCCAGAGCTTCGAGGTCCGGAGCGGGAGAGCTATTTGAATCAGCGGCGCGGGCTTCAGCGGCCAGTTCGCGAAGACGGGCGGCGGTTGCGGCGCAGGCCTCAGGAGCCACGGGAGCGGATTCGAGCGATGCAGCGGCGGCATCAAGGTGCGAGGCTACGCGCTCCTGCTCGAATCCGGATTCGCGATCGGCTGTGGTTACGGCGGAAGCCGTTCCGGCGGATGCTTCGCGGAATTCTTCTGAGGCTTCCATCACCGCCTGCGCGCACCATGCCAGGCCGTTGACGCGCCGCATGCGGCCGCGCTTCTGTCGCGACTCATATTTATCAAAAGCTGCATCGATGCCGCGCAGCGCCGCTTCAAGGGGAATGCCGGCATCGCGCCAGGTTTCGATCAAGGCCCAATCGAGAGTGGAGAGCAACAGGAGCGCACCGCGCCGCTGCTGGAAGCGGTCTTCGATCTCAGTAAAGTAATTGAAGTAGTTTTGCAAAGCAGCGCCTCAGCTTGGCCGGTTGCGCTCGAAGAGAAGGAGCAGGCCGTCGAGGGTGAGCATATCGTCGATTTCGATTTTGAAGCGCGAGTCCTCCGCGATTTGTCGCGCCAGGCCGCCGGTGGCGATGACCTTTGCCTTCTGGCCCAGTTCTTCCGTCATGCGCTCGAGAATTCCATCCACGAGGCCGATGTAGCCGTAATAGAGGCCGCTTTGAAGATGCGTGACCGTGTCGGTGCCGATGACTTTGGCGGGGCGCTTGATGTCGATGCGGCCAAGACGCGCGGCGTGGGAGAAGAGCGCGTCGGCGCTGATGCCGAGGCCGGGCGCGATGGCGCCGCCGAGATACTCCCCCTTGGCTGAAATTACGTCGAAGGTAGTCGCGGTGCCGAAGTCCACCACGATGCACGGGCCGCCGTAGCGCGCGAACGCAGCAACGGCGTCAACCAGGCGGTCTGCGCCGAGCTCGCTGGGATTGCCTACCAGGATGGGCATTCCGGAGTTCATGCCCGGCTCAACAAAGAGGGGCTGGGTGTGGAAGTAAGTTTCGCAAACGCGGCGCAGGGTGCTCTCCACCGGCGGCACAACAGAGGAGATGATGATGTGCGTGACTTGACTCGGCTTCATACCGTTCATCTCGAAGAGATTGACGAAAAAGACGCCGTACTCGTCGGCTGTTTGCGAGCGGTGGGTGGTGACGCGCCAGTTCGCCGCCAGTTCCGGAGTCTTGCCTTCAAGACGGTAGAGGCCCAGCACCGTGTTTGTATTGCCGATATCGATGGCTAGCAGCATGGTGTTCTCAGCTTATCTCCGCGGCGCGTATGCCGCCGGTTTGTATCGTAACCAATCCATTTGCAGTGCGCACCAGCAGAAAGCCATTTTCGTCGAGCCCGGCTGTTACGCCAGTGCAGGCCTGCGGGCCGTGTGCTTCAACGCGGCGACCGCGAATCCAGGTTGACGCCTGCTCGACGCGCGCGGGAATCGAGACGGTCGCTGCTGGTTCAAGCAGCGCGTTTGCCTCACGCTCCAGCGATTTTAACAGGGAGAGGAGCAAATGCTGGCGGGAAACTCTGCGCTTCGTTTCCAAATCGAGCGAGGTGGCGGGAGTGGAGAGATCATCGGGGAAGGTGCGGTGATGGACGTTGATGCCGATGCCAATGACGGCAAATTCGACGGAGCCGTCGGAGATTTTTGATTCGACCAGGATGCCGCCAGCCTTGCGCGAACCAAGCATGAGATCGTTGGGCCAGCGCAGATCGATGGTGAGGCCGGCAACGGCGCGAATTGCTTCGGCGGAGGCGAGTCCGGCGGCCAGTGGAAGCAGCGGCAGGCGAGCGGCGGGGATTGGCAGGCGCAGAAGAAGGCTGAGGTATAGCCCATCTCCCGCGGATGAGTGCCAGGCGTGGTCGCCACGGCCGCGCCCGGCCCATTGCTCATCGGCAAACCAGACGGAACCATGCGGCGAACCATTGCGCGCGGCTTGCAAAGCATCGGTATTGGTGGAATCCGTGACCGGAGAAAAGTGGAGCTTGCCTGCAAAAACTGTGCCGGCAAGCGATGACTCAAGCCCGGCCAGGTCATACAGGTCGAGCGGGCCGGGGCACACAGCTACTCCGTCTCCGCATGGATGCGCATGGAGATATTGGCGGCTTTGGCGGAGTGGGTGAGCGCGCCGACGCTGATAAAGTCCACGCCGGTTTCGGCGTAGGCGCGAATGGTATCGAGGACGATGCCGCCGGAGGCTTCAGTGGGAATCCAGCGCTCGACCTGCTTGATGCGCTCGACCGACCGCTTGATTTCTTTTGGCGTCATGTTGTCGAGCAGGATGGCTTCGGCGCCGTATTTGAGGGCCTCTTCGAGCTCCTGCGGGGTGCGCACTTCCACCTGCACGCGCTGGCCTTTTTTGCGCTTTTCCAAAGCCTGGGTGAGGACCGCGGGCAAGCCGCCGCCCAGCGAGATGTGGTTGTTCTTGATGAGAATTCCGCTGGCCAGATCGAGGCGGTGATTGGTTCCGCCGCCGCAAAGGACGGCGTACTTTTCCAGAACGCGCAAGCCGGGAACCGTTTTGCGGGTGTCGAGCACGTGCGCGTTTGTGCCGTGGATGGCATCGACATATTTACGTGTCAGTGTGGCGATGCCGCTGAGGTGCTGCATCAGATTGAGGATTACGCGCTCGCAACTGAGCAGCGCGCGGGCGTTATGGCGGATGACGGCGAGAACCTGGCCCTCGTGGACACGCACGCCGTCGAAGATTTCCGGGTGGCTGACGACCTCAAAGCGGGTTTGCGCCGGGGCGCGCTTGTCGAGCCGGGCAAAGATTTCAAGGAACTGCGGAACGGCGCCGAGGCCGCAAACCACCATCTCCTGGCGGGCGATGATGGAGCCGGTGGCGCGCAGGCCGGGATCAATGGTGAGGTTGGTGGTGGTGTCGCCGGCAGCCTTGTCTTCCAACAAGGCTTGCTCGAGCACCGCGGTAATGTGGCTATTTTTCCAGTCCATACGTTAGGGTTCAGGGATCAGCGATCAGGGGTCAGGGACCGCTAATCGCGATCTGTCATCCTTCCTTTGGCAGTGCGTCGAGTGCGGCTTGCGCTTTCTCGAGCAACAGCCTTGTTTCCGCTTCCTGCTTTTTCAATCCTTCAACTACGTTTGCCGGGGCTTTGGCCAGAAAACTCTCGTTGCCTAACTGGCGCTCGGCGGCGGCAATGCCTTTTTCGTACTTGGCGATATCTTTTGTCAAACGCTCGCGCTCGGCGGGGACGTCGATGGTGCGCTCGTAGACTACGGCAACGTCGAAGCTGGGCGTGGAATGTTTGGAGAGGCCAGCGGTGATCGACTTGACCATGCGAAGTTCGCTGACGCGGGCAAGGCGCTCAATCATGGCGCTCGATTCCGTAACTAAATCCATGTGGGTTGCGTCGATCCGCACCTCGGCGGGAACCGCGTCCTTCTCTGGAACACCGGCATCCTTGCGTGCCGCGCGAAGCTCGACAATCAGGCTCTGCACAAGCGCCATGGCATTGAGCGCGTAGTTGTCGATTGTCTTGGCGGCCTGCGGATATTGCGTCAATGCAATGGACTTGGCGGGCGGGTTGCCGTCGTAGACGGCGTGCCAGAGCTCTTCGGTGAGGAAGGGCATGAAGGGCGAGAGCAGACGCAAAGCTGTTTCAAAGATCTGAACCAATGTGGTGAGCGCGGCTTTTCTACCGGCCGACTTGGCGGCTTGCTGAGCTGCTGACTCGCTTTCCGGCCCATCTATTGGAAAATCGAGACGGAGCTTGACGATTTCCAGGTACCAATCGCAGAAGCTGCCCCAGAAGAACTGATAAATAGTGCTGGCGGCATCGTCGTAGCGGTAATTCTCGAGCGAGGCGTTGACCTTGGCGGCTGTGGCGTGGAGTTCGGCGATGATCCAGCGAGTTTCGAGCGGGGCGGTTGGAAGATCCGAAATACATTCCTCAGGGGCTAAAGCCCCCGGCTTAGAATGTGGCATTTGCGGCACGACTGAAGTCGTGCCCTGACACTTCTTACTCTCCGAAGATCGTTCAACCATCGTCTCAGGAATTGCCGGCATTCCTCCCAGCACTGCGGGATCTACTGCGATTCCGATTTCGGCGGCGCGGTCTACGTTCATGAAGAGGAAGCGGGCGGCGTTCCAGATTTTATTGGCGAAGGCGCGGTAGCCTTCGGTGCGGGCGACGTTGAAGGCGATATCGGTGCCGGGCGAGGCCATGCTGGCAAGCGTGAAGCGGACCGCGTCGGTTCCGTATTGCTGGACGATTTCGATGGGGTCGAGAACATTGCCCTTGGTCTTGGACATTTTTTCGCGGTTGGCGTCGCGCACAAGGGCGTGGATGTAGACCTCGCGGAAGGGAACCGAATCCGCAAGCGTGCGTTTGGAGCCGTCGGCGTTGGGAACACCTTCGGCAAACCAGACGCCGAGCATGATCATGCGGGCGACCCAGAAGAAGAGAATGTCAAAGCCGGTGACGAGAAGGCTGGTGGGATAGAAGGCGTCGAAGTCGGCGCGGTTTTCACTGCTTTCCCCGGTCCCAGAAGCGGAACCTGGGGCGCCCGGAGTTTTAGCGCCGAAATTTGGCCAGCCGAAGACGGAGACAGGGAGCAGGCCGGAGGAGAACCAGGTGTCGAGGACGTCGGTTTCCTGCGTGATTTTTGCCGAGCCGCAGTGGGCACAGGCAGTTGGGTCGACGCGGGCGACGGTGATTTTGCGGCAATCGGCGCAGTGCCATGCGGGGATGCGATGGCCCCACCAGAGTTGGCGGCTGATGCACCAGTCGTGAATGTTTTCCATCCACTCGAAGTAGGTTTTCTCGTACATCTCCGGCGTGAAGGTGATGTGCTTTTCACGCACGACCTGCTTGGCTTTGTCGGCGAGCGGCTGAATCTTGATGAACCATTGCGTACTGAGGCGCGGCTCGACGACTGTTTTGCATCGGTCGCAGTGGCCGACGTTGTTGACGTGGTCTTTGATGCCGGCCAAAAGACCTTGCTCTTCGAGGTCGGCGACGATGCGCTTGCGGGCGGGGTATCGGTCGAGGCCGGCGTAGACGCCGCCTTCGGCGTTGATGTGACCTTTATCGTCCATCACGTTGATGGACGGCAGATGGTGGCGTTCGCCGAGGGCGAAGTCGTTGGGGTCGTGCGCGGGAGTGACCTTGACAGCGCCGGTGCCGAAGTCGCGGCTGACCCACTCGTCGAGGACGATGGGGATTTCGCGGCCAACGAGAGGCAGGCGGAGCTTCTTGCCGTGCAGGTGCTTGTAGCGTTCGTCTTCAGGATGAATGGCAACGGCTACATCGCCGAGCATGGTTTCGGGACGGGTTGTGGCAACCGAAACAAATTCGCCGGTATCTTTGCCAGCGGCATCGATGACCGGGTAACGGATCTCCCAGAGATGGCCTTTTTGCTCCTCATGAACCACTTCAAGGTCGCTGATGGCGGTTTGGCAGCGGGGGCACCAGTTGACGATGTACGCGCCGCGATAGATGAGGCCCTGCTCATGGAGGCGGACGAAGGCTTCGCGCACGGCGACGGATAATTTGTCGTCCATGGTGAAGTATTCGCGCTCCCAATCGACCGATGCGCCGAGGCGCTTCATCTGGTCGAGGATGGCTCCGCCGTAGTGGCGCTTCCACTCCCATACGCGCTCGACGAAGGCTTCGCGGCCGAGTTGCTGGCGGGTCGTGCCTTCAGAGACGAGTTGACGCTCCACCATCATCTGCGTAGCGATTCCGGCGTGGTCGGTGCCGGGCAGCCAGAGCGCGCGGCGGCCAGACATGCGGCGCCAGCGGACGAGGATATCCATCTCCGTCTGGTTGAGCATATGGCCCATGTGCAGGCGGCCGGTGACGTTGGGCGGCGGCAGAAGAATGGTGTAAGACTGGCCGTCCTTTTCTACCGACTGGGCAGAGGGCGTGGGCTGGGCGAAGAGCTTCTCGCGAACCCAGTACTCGGCCCAATGATCTTCAATGATGGCAGGGTCGTACGTTTTGGGCAGGTCGTGAGGCATATTTCTCTTGGGCGAATCCCCTGATGGACTACGCAAAACCCTCTTTTTGAGTGGGTTTGAGCGAGGGGACCACCCCTAACTTTAACAGATAAAGGCACTCCGGGGTTGGGTTGCAGGCAGTGGCGATTGAGAGTGAAAGCTCCAGGAATATGTGAGTGAGCCAAGAATCAGGCCAACGCGTTTCAGGGTTCAAAGTTATAACGATATAGAAGTTGGGAAATATATTTTGCAAGATATGTAACGAATTGCAAATTGCCGGACTCTCTTTAAGTGAATGCAATTCCAAAGGACATTTCAAACCATGACTTCCCTTTTTTATCGGGCTCTGGGTATCTCTCTTCTGTCCTGCATGGGAGGATTGTCTGTTTCTGCGCAGGAACCGCTGACGCTCGGACAAGCCATCCAACAGGCTCTGGGAAAGAGTCCCGCGGCCGCGATTGCGCGCGCAGACAGCCAGGATGCCAAGTCGGCAGCCTCGCTGGCGCGCACCCAACTGCTGCCGCAACTGAACTTTACAGAAGACATTTCGCGGGGCAACGATCCTGTTTATGCTTTCGGCACGCGCTTGCGGCAACGGCAATTCACGCAGGCTGACTTTTTGCTGAACGCGTTGAACTATCCTCAGCCGATCGGAAATTTCTCTTCGCGATTCTCCGGCTCGTGGATGGCGTTTGACAGCTTCAAGACGCAGAAAGAGATTCATCGGGCTGATTTATTCCGTAAGAGCGCGGAATCTTCTGCCAGGGCTTCGGATCAGCAGATTGTGTTCCGCGTGGTCGGGGCGTACCAGGCTGTGCTTTACGCTGAGCGCGGGGTTGTTGTCGCCCAGCACGAACAGGAAACGGCGGCGGCGCTGCTGAGTTCGGTTGAGGACCACGTGAAGGCCGGTCTCGCGGTGGAATCAGATCGGATGTCGGCGCTGGTCAACGTGGCGGCGCGCAAGCAGGAACTGATTGCGGCGCAGGGCGATCTGGAACTGGCGTGGGCCGGATTGAGCGAGGCGATGGGTGTTCCAGCACTCAAGGAATCCGCATTAATGCCGATTGAGCCGCGCGTGTTTCCGCAGCAGCCGATGGAAGAAGAGCTGGCAACGGCGATCAAGGCGCGACCGGATTTGACGGCGCTGGGGCAGGCGCAATCCGCGCAGGCGACTGCGGTGAGCGCGGCGAAGTCGGATTTTGGCCCGCGCGTGAGCGCCTACGGAAACTGGGAAGAGGATCGTACGTCGATGACTGGCTCGGGGGGAAACAACTGGGTGGCCGGCGTGCAGATCAACGTGGATATTTTGCCATTCGGCAAGCGCGGCCAGCTTGCGCGGGAAAACGCGGCGAAACAAAAAATTGATGCGCAGCGGTCTGGCGCTGAACAGCACATCCGGCTGGAAGTGAGCCAGGCGCACATTCACCAGCAAACGGCGGAGCTTTCGCTGGAAACCGCGCGGGCTGCGATGGATCAGGCGGCCGAGAGCCTGCGGATACTTAAAAACCGCTACAACGCGGGGCTTGCGACGATTACCGATTTACTGCGAGCCGAAGACGCCGAGCGGCAGAGCCAATCCAATTATTGGCATGCCGTTTATGGAAATGCCATGGCCCATACAGAACTGCTTTACGCGACAGGGACACTGACTCCCGATGCGGCGGAGGAATTGCAATGAAGATTGTCTTATCGGGTTGTTTGCTTGCCGTATCGGCGGCGATGATTGCCGGTTGCCACGGAGATGAAACCGCTTCACCCGCGGCTGTTCAAACTTTGCAGGCCAGGGTTGTAGAGAGCCAACAGCAACAGGTGCCGTTGAATGTACATTCGACGGGCACTGTTCATGCGCGGGAGACCGCAATTGTGTCGGCACAGGTGATGGGACGCATTCAGCAGGTTCTGGTGCATGAGGGGGACAGCGTTCGAGCGGGGCAAACCCTGGTGGTGTTGGACGATGCCGCTTTGCACGCATCGGCGGATCAGGCAGCGGCAGAAGTGAAAGCCATGCAGAGCCAGCAGGCTGCCGCGCAGACTGACGCAAGCCTGGCGGCCAGCACGTTGGCGCGCTATAAGCAATTACAAGAGGAAAAGAGCGTGAGCCCGCAAGAGATGGATGAAGTTTCGCGGCGGGCAGAGGCCGCGGAGGCGAGGCTCAATGCAATGCGAGCGCAGGCCGATGCGGCACGCGCCCAGGAGAGCGGCGCGGCAACAATGCTGGGCTACTCACGGCTGCGCGCGCCATTTGCGGGAATCGTTACGGCGCGCATGGCTGATCCGGGAACAATGGCCGCGCCGGGCGTGCCGCTGCTCCAGGTTGATCAGGCCGGTGCACTGCAATTGCAAACCACGGTGGATGAATCGGCAATCAACGCAGTTCACAAGGGGATGAAGTCTCAAGTCACCATCGATGGCGCAGCGTCGGGAGTCGCCGGCACGGTGGCCGAGATTGTTCCTGCCGCCGATCCATCCAGTCACGGTTTTCTGGTCAAGATCGATTTGCCTTCTTCGAGCCAGTTGCACGCCGGGATGTACGCGACGGCGGAGTTCGCCAATGGTTTGCGCCAGGCAATTCTGATTCCGCGCACGGCGACTGTGACGCGCGGATCGCTGACCTGTGTTTATGTACTCGACGGCAAGGGTATTGCACAACTCCGTTATGTGACATTGGGGACTGAGCAGGGAAACCTGGTTGAGGTTTTGTCGGGGGTTTCGGCCAGTGAAAAACTGGTGGACGAGCCCTCAGATCGCGATCTGGCCGGCAAGCGCATTGAGGTTCTGCCATGAAGCAAGACCTCGGAATAGCCGGCCGGCTGGCGCACTCGTTTCTCAACTCCAAGCTGACGCCTCTTTTTATTGCCGCGTCCCTGGCCATCGGAATCTTCGCGGTGGCCATCATTCCGCGCGAAGAAGAGCCGCAGATTCTTGTTCCGATGCTGGACATTGCGACGGCGATGCCGGGCGCGACTCCGGCGGAAGTGGAGCAGCGCGTCACGCTGCCCATTGAAACGCTGGTGCACCAGATCTCGGGAGTGGAGTACGTGTACTCCACATCGATGCCGGGCCAGAGCCTGGTGATTGTTCGATTTCTTGTTGGCACGCCGCAGGAAGACGCGCTGATCAAGGTTTACAGCAAGCTCTATTCGGAGTACGACCGAATGCCGCCGGGCGTCTCACAGCCGCTTATCAAGGCGCGTTCGATTGACGATGTGCCGATTCTGGCTTTGACACTTTGGGGCGAGCATTACAACGGCTATCAACTGCGCGCCATCGCGGACGAGATGCAAAACAACATCGGACAGATTTCCGATGTGTCGGAGACAAAGATCATCGGCGGCCTTCCGCGCTCCATGCGCGTGGAACTGAGCACGGAGAAGCTCAGCGCCTATGGCTTGTCGCCGATGGCAGTTGCCGGGCATCTTCAAGCGGCAAATGCGAGCGTGCAGGCGGGAAGTTTTTCAGAAAACAATCAAGAGATCCGGGTTGACGCCGGAAATCTTTTCAACAGCCGCGCGGACCTGGAAGCAGTGGTAGTGGGAGTGGTTCGCGGACACCCGGTGTTTCTGCGAGATGTTGCGGCAAAGATCATTGACGGCGCCGCAGATCCGGCGGACTATGTGGTTTTCGGGAGTACGGGCAAGGGCGGTGTTGCGGCACATCAATACCCGGCGGTGACGATTACAGTCGCCAAGCGCAAGGGAACCAACGCCACCGATATTTCCAATGCGGTGCTCAAGAGCATTCATCGGATGCAGGGCGTCACGATACCCAACGACGTTACTGTAACGACAACTAGAAATTACGGAGAGACGGCAAAAGATAAATCCGACGAACTGCTGGAGCACTTGCTGCTAGCCACTTTATCAGTGACTCTGCTGGTCGCCCTGTTTCTGGGATGGCGGGAGTCGGGTGTTGTGTTGCTGGCAATTCCGGTTACGCTTGCGCTGACCATGTCGATATTTTATTTTCTCGGTTACACCATCAACCGAGTCACCCTGTTCGCGTTAATTTTCAGTATTGGCATTCTTGTGGATGACGCGATTGTGGTGGTCGAGAATATGGTGCGCCACTTCCGGCTTCCGGAGAACCATGGCCGGTCGATGAGCGAAGTTGCGGTGGAAGCCGTGGCCGAGGTGGGCAATCCCACGATTCTGGCTACTTTCGCCGTGATTGCCGCTGTGCTGCCGATGGCCTTTGTTCGCGGGCTGATGGGACCATATATGCGGCCAATCCCAGTAGGCGCTTCCGCGGCCATGCTCTTCTCGCTGCTGGTGGCCTTTGTGGTTTCGCCATGGGCTGCGCTCCGTCTTGTTGGAAAGCATCTTGAAGGCGCAAAGATTCTGGAGCCGGAGACCGAGAACTGGCGGACTCGCCTCTATCGCCGCATCATGACGCCGCTGATTCAATCGGCGCGCAACCGCACATTATTTTTCATTGGCGTTGCCGCGTTATTAGTAATTTCGATTGCACTGGTTCCGCTGGGGTTGGTGCGCGTCAAGATGCTTCCCTTTGACAACAAGAGTGAGTTGCAGGTGGTCATCAATATGCCTGACGGCACTCCGCTGGAGCAGACCGCGCGTGTGGCGCAGGCTCTTGGCGAAGAACTTGCGCGGCAACCGGAGGTGCTCAACTACCAGACTTATACAGGAACCTCAGGCCCCTATAACTTCAACGGGTTGGTGCGCCACTACTACATGCGCCGCCAGTCGAACCAGGCGGACATACAAGTAAATCTGCTGCCGGCAAAAGAGCGCAGCGTGCAAAGCCACACGATTGCCAAGCGGCTTCGTCCGCTGTTGAATGCGATAGGAAGTGCGTATGGCGCGCGCATTCAAGTCAGCGAAGTGCCGCCGGGCCCACCGGTGGTGCAGACGCTGGTGGCGGAAGTTTACGGTCCCGATTTGGAAGGCCAAACGCGAGTTGCCCAGCAGATCAAAACAATCTTTCAGCACACGCCGGGAGTTGTTGACACGGACTGGTATGTAGAAGACCCGCAGCCGCGGCTCGTGATGCAGGTGGATGAAGTGAAGGCCGCGCAGCATGGTATCGCGGTTTCTGATGTGGCTCATGCCCTGGCGCTGGCCACCTCGGGAATGCAGGTTGGCTTAATTCACGATCAGAACTCCCGCGAGCCGGTGCCCGCGATTGTTCAACTGGATCGCGCGGACCGGTCTTCCGAACAAGGGCTGGAAAATATGCGCCTGCCGGGAGCGGATGGCAGTATGGTTTCGCTGCGGGAACTGGTGATTGTGGAACACAAAACGATCGAGCCAGGCATCTATCACAAGAATTTGCGCCGCGTGGTCTATGTCACCGGTGACGTGGCTGGAGCGGAAGAGAGCCCTGTCTACGCGATCATGAAGATGAACAAGGATCTCGATCACCTCACGCTTCCCGCCGGATACACGCTGGCGCGCTACAACGCCGTGATGCCGGATTCGACAGACCACTACTCGATGAAGTGGGACGGCGAATGGCATATCACCATTGAGGTCTTCCGGGACATGGGATTGGCTTTTGCCGCGGTGCTGGTGTTGATTTATGTGCTGGTTGTCGGCTGGTTCCGGTCCTTTATTGTGCCGCTGATCATCATGGCGCCGATTCCGCTTACGCTGGTGGGCATCATGCCCGCGCACGCGATGATGGGCGCGTTCTTCACCGCAACTTCGATGATCGGCTTCATTGCCGGAGCCGGCATCATCGTGCGCAATTCGATCATTTTGGTGGACTTCATCGAGCTTAGAATTCGCGAGGGAATGCCGCTGGCCGAAGCGGTGATTGATGCCGGCGCGGTTCGCTTCCGTCCCATGCTTCTTACCGCGGCCGCGGTTGTCGTGGGAGCAAGCGTCATTCTTACCGACCCGATTTTCCAGGGGCTTGCCGTTTCTCTGATTGCGGGAGCGGTCGCATCGACATTTCTTTCCTGGCCGACCATTCCGGTGCTTTACTTCCTTGTTCACTCCGGGCACAAATCCGGACCGGAATCCCAACCCGAAGAGGAATCAGGAGATTCTCTATGACTGTAGAAAGCGGTTTGCGTCTGATGGCAGGCGTGGTGGTGCTTGTATCCCTTGCGCTGGCGCACTATCTCTCTCCCTATTGGCTCTGGCTGACAGTGTTCGTGGGGCTTAACCTTATTCAATCTGCGTTTACAAACTGGTGCCCCGGCATGATGATTCTGCGCGCCATGGGGCTGAAGGATGCAAGCTGCGGCACAGGGAAGTGAGGCAATCATGCAGGGAAAGAGATTTCAGGCGTCCCAGGCGCATCGGCTCGACGATCCCGCGCGCAAGACATGGCTTCCGCCTGTGGAGATACTCAACGCGCTGAACCTGCGCGCCGGGGATACGATAGCGGACGCAGGCTGCGGCACCGGGTATTTTTCGCTGCCGATGGCAGAGGCGGTTGGGCTAAAGGGAAAGGTTTACGCTATAGACGCACAGGCCGAGATGCTTACCCTGCTGAGGCAAAAGCTGGAACAGCCTGCGATAACAAATGTCGAACTGATTCACGCAGAGGCAGACCAGACCGGTTTGCGGTCGGCGAGCTGCGATCTTTTCTTTCTTGCAAACATCTGGCATGAGATTGAGAATCGCATGGCGGTTTTGGCGGAATCGCTACGCGTGTTGAAGGCGGATGGAAGAATCGTAATCCTCGATTGGCGGCCGGACGTGGAACCGGAGCAAGGACCGCCGCTTGCGCATCGAATCGAGGCTTCGAGCGGCGTGGAAAGCCTGCGCAACGCAGGCTTCAAGCAGATCACAATAGGCGAGGCGGGAAAATACTCATGGCTTGTACAAGGAGTGAAAGTGCAGTGACGGCGCGAAAGAACAACTCCAGTCAGGCTGCTTTGTCTCCTCATCGAGGCGAGAGGGTCAAGGACGAGGTTTATCGTCAAATGTTTCGTTTGGAGGCGCACCGGCCGGGAGCAGAGATGGATCTCTCTGTCGCTTTGCTGCGCGCATGGGTCGCCTCCGGTTCGGCTCCCCCGAGCAGCGCTGAGAGGCAGTGGCTGGAAAAGATCTGCCCTATCTGCCTGGCCATGATCGAGGCCACACTGAATGAAACCAAGCCCGGCAAGCAGGGCATTCAATAAATCCCCGGTACTTTTTGGATACAGAGAGTTGGCCGGACCCGGTAATGCCGGCCTTTCTCCGTTCGTGATTCCCGCGCGCGCGAAGAATATACTAGACCTGTTATTGAGAGATCAAATCAATGCGCCCCGAACTGATTCAAGCCACAAACCTGTTGCGCAGCAACACTCCTGAAGCTGTGGAGGAGGCAATTGGCTTGCTTCAGAATACGGTCTATTCCTTCAGCATGAAGGTCTGCGGGCATCCGGAAGATGCGGAAGACACCACGCAGGAGGTGTTGTTTCGTTCTCTCAGGCATTTGGCAAAGATTCAGGATCCGCAGGCTCTCGCGGTATGGCTTTACACCGTTACCAGAAACCGTTGCTGGCGCATGAGGCGCAAAGGCGCGAATGCGCCCCGGCAAACTCTCTCGCTGGACGAGTTGATGCCGGATGATGCGGAACTGGGACGGATGTTGCAAGACGCCGCCGCAGGTCCCGAGGGCGACCTGCTCCACGCCGAACAGCATTATCTTTTGCATCAGGCGGTTTTGCGCATTCCCGCGGGTTTACGAATTGTTTTAGTTCTGCATGACATGGAAGAGTTGACCACCGAACAGGTAGCGCAAATTCTCGGCTTGCAGACGGGTACTGTCAGGGTCAGATTGCACAGGGCGCGGCTGTGCGTGCGCAAGGAGATGAGCCGGGTACTTAGCGGCGCAGCGGAGCAGCCGGGAAAAGACGAATCTCAAGCGGCAAAGACAAAAGATGTTCGGCGGAAAGGCGGACGACGCCCCGCAGAGTGCCGCGACCTTTTTGCCAACCTCTCAGAATATCTGGATGGGCGGGTAGAGCCCAAGACCTGTGACCAGATGCGCGGGCACATCGAGGCTTGCCCCTCCTGTGTGGCATTTCTGCGCGATCTCCGCAGCGCCATCGATCGTTGCAGCGCACTGGAAATTCCCTGCGATGCGGCTGTCGCGCAGCGGTTACGCGCCATTCTGACCCGCGAATATCTGCGCATGCTGCTACTGCCAGACGCGACGACTGCCGTGAGCCGGAAAAGGGCCTGACGGCAAATACTCAAGAGCTGAATTCCTGCCTATGCTTGAGCACAGCGGCAATCAGCCTGCCGTGGAAGCGGCCATTTTCAATAAAAATCTCATTGGTGCGCGAACCGGCAACGATCACTCCAGCAAGAAAAACGCCGGGGACATTGCTTTCCAGAGTTTCAGAATTGCAGACGGGGCGGTGATCTTCACCCTCGAAGGCGATGCCCATTGACTTCAGGAACGGGAAGTCGGGGTGGTAGCCGGTCATGGCAAAGACGAAGTCGTTCTTGAGGATTTTTTGGCCATCGGGCGTCTGGATGACGACTGTGTCTGGAGTAATCTCCACCAGACGGGAGTGGAAGCAGGCATCAATCTGACCATCCTTGATGCGCTTTTCGATATCCGGCTTGATCCAGTACTTCACATGCGAGTTAATTTCGCCATCACGGTGAACCAGGGTGACCCGCGCGCCGCTGCGCCACAGCTCCAGCGCCGCAATGGCCGCTGAATTTTTGCCGCCCACCACGACCACATCCATTCCGAAGTAAGGGTGCGGATCGAAGTAATAATGATGCACCTTGCTCAGGTTTTCGCCGGGGATGTGGAGGTAATTGGGCAGATCGTAGTAGCCGGTGGCAATGGCGAGCTTGCGGGACTTGATTGCGCCCACGCGGCCAAAGCGGTCTACCGTGTGGACGGTGAAATCCCCATCGCTGCCGGTTACGCGCTCCACGCGATGATACTGGCGGATATCGAGACGGTAGTGGTCGGCGACGAGGCGGTAATATTGCAGAGCCTCGTTGCGGTTGGGCTTGGTGTTGATGCTGGGAAAAGGAATGTCGCCAATTTCGAGCAGCTCCGGCGTGGTGAAGAAGGTCATGTGCGCGGGATAGTGGAAGAGCGAATTGCAGACGCAGCCCTTGTCTACAACCACGGCGCGCAGGCCGGCCTTTTGCGCCTCGATGGCGCAGGCCAGACCAGTGGGCCCGGCTCCCACTACCAGCAAGTCATAGATTTTGTCCTGTGTTGCAGGCGCTTTCTGCGTAGAGTCGCTCATGGCTCTAGCTTAGGGCATCGGGGCGGGGATTGAAATGGCCAAATCGGCCGATACACTGCTTTTAGGCAGAATCCGATGGCCCTATACATAAGAAATGAAGAAACTTGAAGGCTTACCAGGGCGTTGGCCGCGCTCCTGGGCGTGACCATCGCTGAAGCGATTCACATCGCAGTCAAGAACGAGTTGGAACGGCTGAAGGCCAATCCACAATCTGAACTCGCCGTGAAACCTGTACGTGCCAGAAGCGACAGACGCACAACCCGGTCAACCTGAACTTCGGCGATTGCTTTACCTACGCGCTGGCGCGGGAGAAGCGGGAGCCGGTGCTGTGGAAGGGCGAGGGGTTTGGGCATACGGATTTGAGGGCGGCGGTGGAGGTAACCTCTGGTGAGCGGCGTCTGGCTGTATGCTGGTTCCATCATCCAAAGTCTCGTTGGAGGTGAGCTATGCGCTCAATCGCGATTACGCTGATGTGCTCAATGGTGTTTGCGATTGCATATTCTCAGCGCCACAAAACCCCAGTTGACGACTATTCAGATTTGACTGTAGCGGTCCCAGAGTTTGCAATCGCAATCAAACTATCGCCACAAGCAGAAAAGCGGCTCAGCGACTTGCATGAAACGATAAAGGTTCTAGCCATGTTCGATGGTGACCCGTTACCTGGACAAGGTCATTACAATGCCCCAATGAGGGACGTGTACTTAGGCAGCGATGAAAAGCTCGTCGACGCAAATAACATTGCAAAATTCAGCAGTACCAAGATTTCCCAACGCCATTGGAATCAGCTGGCTGACAAAGACTATCACGTCACCATTAATGTGTTCTCAGCAAGAAAGACGTTCAAGAATAACCTGCTAGATTGCGGCGTGCCTGACAGGCAAATCAGTACATTCGCTGGAAAAACAATTGAGGTCAATTGTTGGTTAATTGGAGAACCTGATTTTCCGGTGAAGTAATCCTGGGTCCGGTCAAACCGTACGAACCGCAGATCCTTCGATTCCGCTCCGCTCAGGATGACAAGGTTGTTGATGTGCGATCACATGAAGCCGTATTAGCAACAAACGCTCTTCGCTCCCGGACTAAAGCCCTCGCTGGTTTTGTTTGCACGATGCGGTGGTTGAGGCCCCGTATCCCTCCGTGAAAAGCGTCCCTTGTATCTATAGATCAGCAGCCCCATAAGTGAAAATGCTGCTGTGGGGGAGCCGAGGCATCGGCTCCCCCGCGGGCGGACGGCTCCCGTCATCCCTCC
>Ga0316217_10001096_pt1 | contig 36610 bp, 26 predicted proteins | sample 1anoAmetaG_FD_203633 | JGI IMG/M metagenome (GOLD analysis project Ga0316217, IMG submission 203633) | Freshwater microbial communities from Trout Bog Lake, Wisconsin, USA - 1anoA | ecosystem: Environmental > Aquatic > Freshwater > Lake > Hypolimnion/Profundal zone | place: USA: Wisconsin...
ATTCCAATGCCACGGCGGCAGGCCGTTTTCATCATGCAGCACGGGTGGCGGGACTGGTGGCGATTTGATGACGGGCGGTGGCACACGGCGGAGCTGCCGTTCGCGATGCCGACGAATCAGCAGGCCGATTAGGCCGCCAATCCAGAACGCCAAAAACAGCGTGGAGAGAGAATTGTTTCGTTTCATAAAAATGCGTCGAACTAAATTAATTATGAGTGAAAGGATTTTCAGGATATGAATATTTGGTTATCTCGACGGGAGGCCGCCCGGAAGATTTCGGTGTCGGTGGACTCGATACAACGGCGCGCGATTCGGTGGCAGGACGAACCGGTTCCGGGGAGGCTCCGCTACAAGCTATTGAAGCTGGGGGAGGACACACGGCGGGAACGCCGCTTTTTTGAATCGGATGTGGAAGCTTTGCTGGTTTTGAAGTGATGGCTTCCCATGCCGGTTGGCCGTTGGCTGGCAGCCATTGCAATTTTGGACCATCGTCCATCAGCCAATGCGGCGGGACACCGCCATAAACCGAGGCCAGTGTTTTCCCGGCGGAGGTGTGGCCGATTTCCCACGCAATCTGAATGTCGGGGATTCCATGTGACCGGCGAACGGTGACATAAAACGCCCGCATTCCGTGGCTCGTAATTTTTCGGCCAATGGTTTTCTCGTGCCGTCGCAAGGCCTGGCCCAGCGCCCCGACATCGCTGTGGGCAGTGTCGGGATTCCGGTAGCTGGGAAAATACCAGGGCGAATCGGGATAACGATTTTGTTTCCATTCACGATGGGACTTCAGCCATGCGGCCAGTCCATCATGCACCCGCACGAGTGGATTGACGGACTGCTGATTTTTGGCGCGGCGAACGCACACGGATTTTCCGTCCGGCGAAACCCAGCCCGCTTCATACGGTTTGGCATCCGTCCGCAAGCTCAGGGCTTCACAGGTTCGCAGACCGGTAAACGCCTCGAAAATAAATTGCCAGCCCAAGGTTTCCGAACGGATGTCCGCGAACAGCAGCTTGCCGATTTCGTGCATCGCCTCGGTGTCATGCGGCATGAAATCCCGGCAGTGCTTGACGCTCTTGGCGCAACAATAGCGCGGTCGCCGGAACGACAGTGGGTGCTGCTGGATAAGGTTGCAACGCATCCCCCAAAGCATCGCGTTGCTCATGGTGTTCAATTCCATGTCCACGGCCCGGTCGCCTTTGCCGTGACCAATATTTCGTTTGCGCCATTCGTGGTAGCGATCCAATTGCTGGAGGGAAATGCTGTCCACGGTGAACTTATCCCAGTATTTAAGTAACACGGTGCTGTTGCGCTTTTCACATTGGAGCGTCCGGCCCTGACGCGGCTGTTTCTGGCGGTCGGGGTAGCCGTCCTGCACATAACGCCGGACGATTTCACCCACGGTCACTTTGGGTTTCTTGGCCTGCTGCGCCTCCCGCTCAACCATCCCGGAACGGCGGCGGTGAAGTTCTTCACGCGCATATTTGAGATTGGCGGTTTCGAGCGAGCGCCAAGTGCGCCGCCCGTTGATTTTGGGACGTTCGTAATAAACGCCGGATGGGATGTAGCGGAAGATTCCCGATTCCACCCGCTCGAATTGAGCGCCGGCAGAGCCAGTTTTTTTGAGCTTCGTTTTCATGTTGTATTCGCTTTTTGTTTGGCGCGATACAACAAGCCTTTTTCGGGCGCGGATAGTCGTGGACTAAAATATGGACTAAAGCGCTTTTTTCATGGATTCAGAAGATTTTCGGAGTCCGCATAAACCCCTTTATTTACAAGGGGTTTGAAGTGGTGCACCCACCAGGAGTTGAACCTGGAACCTGCTGATCCGTAGTCAGCCGCTCTATCCAATTGAGCTATGGGTGCGACCCTAGTTGCCTGCCATGCGCTTATGATGACGCAGTCAATTCAACTTGACCAGGTGCCGCTTTTTTTGTGCCACTGCTGGCTCGATGGGCTTGCAAGGCCAGCCGGTTCAGGTTTGAACCCTGTCGTCATGAGCAAAATACCCTATCAGAAAGCCGGCGCCGACCGCAAGCGCAGAATGCGCGACCGATGGAAGCGCAACCATTAAGCCAGCTTCAAAAAACGCCGCCGCCGCAAAAATGCTATTCCCGACGAAGTTCAACCCGCCGCGTCTTGCCGCTGATGGTCTTGGGCAGCGCGGCGACAAATTCGATTTCGCGAGGATATTTATAGGGCGCAGCGGTGAGTTTGCAATGCTGCTGCAGTTCGTGTTTCAATTCGTCGCTGGCAGTGGCTTCCGGCCGCAGAATGATGAAGGCTTTGACAATCTGGCCGCGCACGGCGTCGGGTTTGCCCACGACGGCGGCTTCCAGCACGGCGGGATGTTCGAGCAGCACGCTCTCCACTTCAAACGGCCCAATGCGATAGCCGGAGCTTTTAATGACATCATCGGTGCGGCCGATGAACCAGAAATAACCGTCGGCGTCGCGCACGGCGCGGTCCCGGGTAAGATACCAGCCGGAGTGAAACTGCGCGGCCGTCTCCACCGGGTTGAGCCAGTATTCGCGGAACAGACCGAGCGGCCGCTCCGGTTCGACGCGCACGGCAATCTCGCCTTCGCAGCCGTCCGTCACTTCGCGCAATTCCTCGTCGAGTAGCGCGATTTGATATCCCGGCGTGGGCCGGCCCATCGAGCCAGGCCGCACCGCGTGGTTCAGCGAGCGGTAATTGCCAATGAGAATGACGCTTTCCGTCTGGCCATAGCCTTCGTAGAGGTCGAGGCCGGTGGCGTTTTTCCACAGCTTCATGATTTCGGGATTCAACGGTTCACCCGCCGTCACGCAGTGGCGCAGCTGGGGGAATTTCCATTTCGCCAAATGCTGCCGGACAATCAGCCGCAACGCCGTCGGCGGCGCGCACCAAGTTGTGATGGGAAACTGCGCCAGCACGTCCAGCGTGTGGGCGGGATCGAACTTGCCGTGAATGTCCACCGCGAAAATGCACGCACCCATGTGCCACGGACCGAAAAAACTCGACCACGCGGCCTTGGCCCAGCCGAGATCCGAGACATTCCAATGCACGTCGCCGGGCCGGCCATCCAGCCAGAGTTTGCCCGTCACCCGATGCCCCAGCCCATAGCTGGCCTGCGTGTGCAGCACCATCTTGGGTTCGCCCGTGGTGGCGCTGGTGAAATAAATAATGCCGGGATCGTCGGCGCGGGTCGGGTCGCCGGAAAAATTTTCCGAGGCTGACGCCAGGGCCGAATTGAAATCCACCCAGCCGGTGGGTGCCGGACAAATTGCCAGGCACCGGCCGTCAAAGCCATCCACCTTGGCCAGGCCTTCCGCGTTAGTGAGCACGGCGCAAATCCGCGCCGTTTCCAGCCGGTAGGCCACGTCGCGGGACGTGAGCTGCAACGTCGCGGGAATCGGCACGGCTCCCAGGCGGGTCAGGCCGAGCATCGCCACCCACCATTGCCAGACCCGCGGCAGCATGACGAGAACGCGGTCGCCCCGGCGCACCCCGTGCGTGCGAAAAACATTGGCCGACTGCGCGCTCAGCCGGGAAAGTTCCCGGAACGTGAACTTCTGCTCCGCACCGGTCACGCCGTCCACACACCACAAGCCCGGCTTCTCCGGCAGCGTCCGGGCCCAAACGTCAAGAACATCGCTGGCAAAGTTGAAGCCGTCCGTAGATTTTAAAGCCGTCATGATTTTCCTGTTGGTTTTCCCGACCTGTAATGCGTTGATTGTAATTTTATTCTGCCGGCCACGGTCATCGCCGCGGCGCGTTGGGCTCCAGCTTCAACATGACCCGGGGCGTTTTAGATTATGCAGGCGGTGCGAAAGCACCGCCAGACCTTCTGCCAAATCTTCCTTCTGGGTCACAATGTCGGCCGGCAGCTCCAGTTTGACCGGGGTGAAATTCCAAATGCCCTTGATGCCAGCACGCACCATCAGATCGGCCCCGGCCTGCGCGGCTTCGACCGGCACGGTCAGCACGCCCAGCAAAATTTCACTGCGCCGCACGAAGGGCGTCAGCTGGTCCATCGCCTGCACTTTGCGGCCGTGAACCCATTTCCCGATAATTTTCGGGTCGCGGTCGAACGCCCCGACGATGCGGAAACCTAAATTTTGAAAGCCCTGATAGCCCAGCAACGCCGTGCCCAAACTGCCCACCCCCACCAGCACCGCCTTGGTCTGGTTGTCCCAGCCCAAAAAACGTTCGATGGCCGTGATCAGTTCGGTGATGCCAAAACCGATGCGCGGGGTGCCCACGGCGCCGGTCATGGCCAGATCTTTCCGCACAATGACCGGCTCCAGATTATGCACGCCGGCCAGCACGGTGCCGGAAACAAATTCCCGTCCTGCCGCCTGCAAGACGCGCAGCAGCTGCAAATACGCCGGCAACCGTTTGACGCACGCCAGGCCGGCCTTGCGCACGCCCGCCGCGTGGCGCAGCATCGTTTCGGGAAAGGCGGCCTTCTGGTCCGCCGGCACGGCGGCTGGCCTTGCGGCCGCGTGGCCGCGCGCCGGCCGGGAACGAAGGTTGGTTTTCATAATCTGGTCGTCGCCGACAATCAGCAATACCGTTATTTCCGTAACGATACAATTTCAGCGGCTCGCCGGCAATCGAATCCGGCGACCCCGTCGCCGGGCCAAAGCCGTTCATCCGGCCGGGATGGGAAATCAGCCTTTAAAATTCCGGCCCAGCCCACCCCCAAGGTATCCCTAATCTGATTCATGGCCGGTAATAATACCTGCGCCGTTCGCCGCACATTCGATTGACAAAATCCGGCATCCGGCTTTAATAGAGAAAACTTTATTGATATATAGTTTGCGATATGAACCTCAAAACCCAGCCCGCGCGCCCGGGCGGCACCAGTCCGAAAACGGTCCCGGAGCCGACCTTGAAGCGGCTGCCGCTGTATCACCGCTTCCTCAAGGAGTGGCAGGCGGCCGGGCATGAGACGGTTTCCTGCACGGACATCGGGCAGGATCTGGACCTGGATCCCACGCAGGTGCGCAAGGATTTAGAATCGGTCGGCGTGGCCGGCCGGCCGCGCGTCGGCTACGTGCTCACCAATCTGACCGACGGGTTGGAAGCATTTCTTGGCTGGAATAATATAAACGATGCCTTTCTTGTCGGTGCCGGCAGCATGGGTTCGGCCCTGCTGGGTTATCGCAAATTTGAACAATACGGCTTGAAGATTGTGACCGCGTTTGACCTCGATCCTTCGAAAATTGGCGCAAAAATCCACGGCAAACATGTTTTGCCGCTGGAAAAACTGCCCAATCTGGCGCAGCGGATGCACATCCTCATCGGCATCATCACCGTGCCGGCGGCGGAAGCGCAGGCGGTGGCGGATCTGATGGTGGCCGGCGGCATCCGCGCCATCTGGAATTTTGCGCCAATCCGGCTGCACGCGCCGGAGCACGTCATCGTCCATAACGAGGACCTTTACTGTTCGCTGGCCGCCCTTTCACAAAAACTTTTTGCAACCTTGCAAATTAAACCTCAAAAAATGGGACCCAAGTCCAGGACCGCGACGACTGCGGCTCTTTCAAATTAACCACACAACATCAAATGCGCGCTCAACCAAAGCCTGATTGCAACGGTAGAAAGTTTGTGAAAGTTTTCACAATCTTGGAAAAACACGGACGTAAACCCTCGCGGCTGGTGCCGATCCTCCAGGCCGTGCAGGAGGAATACCGCTATCTGCCCAAGGAAGTTTTAACCTATGTCGCCACGGCGCTGGATATTTCACCGGCGCGCGTTTACGGCGTCGCCACGTTTTACTCCCATTTCGCGATCGAGCCGAAGGGCAAGCATCTCGTCCGCCTGTGCGACGGCACGGCGTGCCATGTGAAAGATTCTGTGCCAATCCTCGACGCCATCCGCAAGCGCCTCAAGCTCGAAGGCAAAAAAGTCACCACCGACGACATGCTGTTCACCGTCGAAACCGTTGCGTGCCTTGGCGCGTGCGGTCTCGCGCCGGTCGTGGTGGTGGACGATCAGGTGCATGGGGCCATGACGCCCGCCAGCGGCGTGAAACTCGTCGAAGAAATCATCGCCAGAGAACAATCGTAATGAATACTCAACTTATTTTGGATCCGGCCGCCGGCAATGGCGGGAAAACCCAGCGTCGCGTCATCGTCTGTGCCGGCACCGGCTGCGTGGCCAATGGCGCTTATCAGGTCATCACGGCGTTCAACGATCAAATCGCCGCGGCGGGCATCAGCGTCACGACAGAATTCAAGGCCGAGCAATCGACGCACGATTTGCGGCTGAACAAAAGCGGCTGCCAGGGTTTCTGCCAGATGGGGCCGCTCGTCACAATTTTGCCGGATGAAATTCTCTACAACAAAGTGAAGGTTGAGGACGTTGAGGATATCGTCCGCGAAACGCTCGTCGGCGGCAAAGTGATTGACCGCCTGCTTTATGTTGATCCCGCAACAAAGAAGCATTGCCAGGGCATCAACGACATTCCGTTTTACCAGCGCCAGCAGCGGTTTGTGCTCAAGGAATGCGGCACGATTGATCCCGAAAGCATCCAGGAATATCTCCACCACGGCGGTTACGAGGCGGCGCGCAAGGCGATCCTGAAAATGTCGCAGGAAGAGATCGTTCAAGAAATCACCAAGTCCGGCCTGCGCGGTCGTGGTGGCGGCGGATTTCCGACCGGCCGCAAATGGGAGGCGGCGCGCACGCAGAAAAGCGTTAAAAAATATGTCATCTGCAACGCCGACGAAGGCGATCCCGGCGCGTTCATGAACCGCAGCGTGATGGAAGGCAATCCGCACAGCGTCATCGAAGGCTTGATGATTGCCGCGCGGGCCATCGGCGCCGACGAAACGCTGATTTATGTCCGCACCGAATATCCGCTGGCCGTCGCGCGCATGAAGAAGGCCGTGGAAGATGCGCAAAAAACAGGTTTTCTCGGCGTCAATGTTTTCGGCTCCGGCCAGGCGCTGAACTGCGAAGTGATGGAAGGCGCGGGCGCGTTTGTCTGCGGCGAGGAAACCGCGATGATCGCCTCGATTGAAGGCCAGCGCGGCATGCCGCGGCCCAAGCCGCCGTTCCCCGCGCAGAGCGGCTTGTGGGGCAAGCCGACGATCATCAACAATGTCGAGACGCTGGCGCACGCCGTGCGTGTCATCAAGGACGGCGCGGATAATTTTCGCAAGCTGGGCTCCAACGCCTCGCCCGGCACCAAGACCTTTGCGCTCACCGGCCATGTGGCCAACACCGGCCTGATCGAAGTTCCGTTCGGCACCACGCTGCGCGAGGTGGTTTTGAACATCGGCGGCGGCATCACCGACCGGCGCGGCAAGGTGAAGAAGGACGGCTTCAAGGCCGTGCAAATCGGCGGCCCGTCCGGCGGCTGCCTGACCCAGGAACATCTCGATCTGCCGCTTGATTACGATTCGCTCCGCAGCGTCGGCGCGATGGTCGGCTCCGGCGGACTCGTCGCGATGAATGAAAAGACCTGCATGGTCAGCATCGCGCGGTTCTTCATGGATTTCACCCAGCGTGAGAGCTGCGGCAAATGCGTGCTCTGCCGCGAAGGCACCCGCCAATTGCTCGCGATGCTGGACGACATCATCGAGGGCCGCGCCACCGGCGAAACGCTGGTGCTGATGGAGAAGCTCGCGCTCGCCGTGCAGAAGGGCTCGCTCTGCGGCCTCGGCAAGACCGCGCCGAACCCGGTGCTCTCGACGCTGCGCTATTTCCGCCACGAATACGACGCGCATGTGTTTCACAAGCATTGTCCCACCGGCCAGTGCAAGGCGCTCGCCAAGCCGAGCATCGATCCGGCCAAATGCAAAGGCTGCATGGCGTGCGGCAAGAAATGTCCCGTCGGCGCGATCAGCGGCGAGAAGAAACAGGCCCATGTCATTGATCAGGCGAAGTGCATCGTCTGCGGCGTCTGCGCCGACACCTGCAAACTCGAAGCCGTCGTCGGTGTCTGAAATTCAACCCAACAATTTGACCTAAAAAATCCATGAGTGCCACCACCGCCACCGCAGCAAAAACTTTGAACATTGACGGCATCGAGGTGCCGATTAACGGCGAGCGCAATCTGCTCGAACTGATTCGCAAGGCCGACATTGATCTGCCGACGTTTTGTTATCATTCCGACCTGAGCGTTTACGGCGCGTGCCGGTTGTGCCTGGTGGACATCGCCGGCCGCGGCATCCAGGGCGCGTGCTCCACGCCGCCGGAACCGGGACTAAAAGTCCGCACCCAGACCGAGGAAATCCGCGAGATCCGCAAAATTTCCGTTGAACTGCTGCTCGCCAATCACGAGCGCGAATGCACCACCTGCGGCAAGAGCGCCGCGTGCCAGTTGCAGGATGTCGCGCGCAAGCTCGGCATCCAGAAGGTCCGCTTCCAGCCGGTGCACAAACAGATGCCGGTGGATCGCTCGTCGCCCTCGCTCGTGCGCGATCCGAACAAGTGCGTGCTCTGCGGCGATTGCGTGCGGTTCTGCTCGGAGATTCAGGGCATCGGCGCGATTGATTTCGCGTATCGCGGCCACGACGCGGCGGTGCTGCCGGCGTTCGGCAAGGATTTGGGCGAAGGCGAGTGCATCAACTGCGGCCAATGCGCCGCCGTGTGCCCGACCGGCGCGCTGACGCCGAAACAGGAAATTGACGAGGTCTGGAAGGCGCTCGGCGATCCGACAAAAACCGTCGTGGCGCAAATTGCGCCCGCCGTGCGCATCGCCATCGGCGAGCTGTTTGGCATGCCGCCCGGCGAATCCACGCGCGGCCAGATGGTCGCGGCGTTGAAACGGCTCGGCTTCAAACACGTTTACGACACGGCGTTCAGCGCCGATTTGACGGTGATCGAGGAAGCGAATGAATTTTTGGGACGCAAAACCAAGGGCGGCAAGCTGCCGCTGTTCACGAGCTGCTGTCCGGGCTGGGTGAAATTTGCGGAACAGTATTTCCCCGAGCTGCTGCCGAACCTCTCCACCTGCAAATCGCCGCAGCAGATGCTCGGCGCGCTGGTCAAGGAACTGCTGCCGGCGGAACTCGGCGTGGAGAGAAAAAATCTCGTGATGGTTTCCATCATGCCCTGCACGGCGAAAAAATTCGAGGCCAAGCGGCCGGAGTTTGCGCAGGACGGCATCGCGGAGGTGGATCATGTGCTCACCACGCAGGAACTCGCGCGGATGATCGAAGAGGCGGGATTGCGCTTCACGAAGTTGCAGCCCGAATCGTTCGACATGCCGATGGGTTTCAAGACCGGCGCGGGCGTGATTTTCGGCAATTCCGGCGGCGTCAGCGAAGCCGTTTTGCGCTACGCCTCGGAAAAAGTCACCGGCAAGAAATTGCTGAATCCCGACATCCACGCCGTTCGCGGCGAGGACGGATTGCGCATCGTCGAAGTGCCGGTGGGCGACATCACCTTGAAGCTCGGCATCGTCCACGGGTTGAAAAACGCGCGGACACTCGCCGAAAAAGCGCGGCGCGGCAAGTGCGACCTCGACATCATCGAAGTGATGGCCTGCCCCGGCGGCTGCATCGGCGGCGCGGGCCAGCCGGTGTCGCGCGATCCCGACATCCGCAAGCTCCGCACACGCGGCCTTTACGACGTGGACAAAAACATGGAACTCCACAAGTCGCAGGAAAATCATTTCGTCACGGAATGCTACCAGCGGCATCTCGGCGAAATCGGCGGCAAGAACGCGCATCGCCTCTTGCACACGCATTACCACAACCGCCGCCGCATCGCCGGCGAGGAGATTTCGCGAAAAATTGAAGGTGAACGTCTGCACCGGCACGAATTGTTTCGTGAAAGGTTCGCAGCATATTTTGCACGAGCTGCTGGACCAGGTGGAAAAGGACAATTTGCAGGAGAAGGTTTCCATCAACGCCTCGTTCTGCTTTGAAAAATGCGACCGCGGTCCGACCGTGAGCGTGGACGGCAACAAAATTCAATGGTGCACCGCGCCCGCCGCCAAGGCGGAAATCCTGCAAAAAATAAAAGATAAAAATCTATGAACGACACCCTTCCCCAACCGCGCACCAACATCATCAACGAGGCGGAAATCAACGCGATCCTCGCCGTGGCGCGCCGCTCCGATGCCGGCCGCGTGCGGGAAGTGCTCACCAAGGCGCGGCAGATGGACGGCCTGGACGCGGAAGAGGTCGCCGTGCTGATGGAGATTCAGGACGCGGCGCTGCGGGAGGAAATGTTCGCCGCCGCGCGGTTCGTGAAGGACGAGATTTACGGCAACCGGCTGGTGATCTTCGCGCCGCTGTATATCGCCAACCTGTGCAAGAACGAATGCAGCTACTGCGCCTTCCGCGCCGGCAACACCGAACTGAAACGGCGCACGCTGACGCCGGACGAAATTGCCGCCGATGTGAAGGTGCTTATTGATCAGGGCCACAAGCGGCTGCTGCTCGTCTCGGGCGAAGAATATCCGAAGGAAGGCTTCAATTACGTCCTGAAGGCGATTGACACGATCTACGCCACGAAGAGCGGACGCGGTGAAATCCGCCGCGTGAACGTGAACATCGCGCCGCTCACCATCGAGCAGTTCAAGCAGCTCAAGGAGGCCGGCATCGGCACCTACCAACTGTTCCAGGAAACCTATCACCGCGAAACCTACGCCCAGCATCACACCGCCGGCGCGAAGAAAAACTTCGACTGGCGCGTCACCGTGATGGACCGCGCAATGGAGGCGGGCATCGACGATGTCGGCATCGGCGTGCTGTTCGGCCTTTACGACTGGAAGTTCGAAATGCTCGCGATGCAGCAGCACATCCGGCACCTCGAGGAAAAATTCGGCGTCGGCCCGCACACCATCAGCGTGCCGCGCATCGAGCCGGCGGTCGGCTCAAGTCTGGCCGAACGTCCGCCGCACGCGGTGTCGGACGACGACTTCAAAAAGATTGTCGCCATTCTGCGCCTCGCCGTGCCTTACACCGGCATCATCATGTCCACCCGCGAAAACGCCGACACGCGCCGCGCGACATTCCAGCTGGGCGTCTCGCAGATTTCCGCCGGCAGCCGCTGCAATCCCGGCGGCTACGCGGAGCTTGGCGACGGCCACGACGCGGAACAGTTTCAGCTCGGCGATCATCGCTCGCTCGACGAGGTCGTGCGCGACGTCGCGTCGCTCGGCTACACGCCGTCGTTCTGCACGGCCTGCTACCGCCTCGGCCGCACCGGCGCGGATTTCATGGATTTGGCCAAGCCCGGCCTGATCAAGGAGCATTGCAGTCCGAATGCGCTGTCGAGCTGCATGGAATATCTGATGGGCTACGCCTCGCCGGAAACCCGCAAAGCCGGCGAAAAACTTGTGAACCACGAGTTGAAAACCATGCCCGGAAAAATCGGCGAGACCGCCAATGAACTGGTCGGCCGCGTGCGCAAAAACGAACGCGACGTCTTCGTCTGATCCCGCCATGAACAACGCCTTTCGCATCGAACGGGATTTGCTCGGCGAGCTGCCGATACCGGCGGAGGCGTTGCATGGCATCCACACGCAGCGGGCGCTGGAGAATTTTCCGCTCGCGCAGCGCGGCGTTCATCCCGAACTCGCCCGCGCTTACGGCGAAGTCAAATCCGCCTGCACCCGCACCAACCGCGCGCTTGGCGCGTGGGCAGATGACGCGGTGAAGGCCGACGCCATTGACCGGGCCTGCCGCGAACTGGCCAACGGCGACCTCGACGGCTTCATCATCGTGGACGCCTTGCAAGGCGGCGCCGGCACCAGCACCAACCTGAACGTCAACGAGGTGCTGGCCAATCGCGCGCTGGAAATCCTCGGCCAGCCGCCCGGCGGCTATGACCGCGTTTCGCCGCTGGACGATTTAAATCTGCACCAGTCCACGAACGACACTTTTCCAACGGCGTTGCGGCTGGCGGCGATCCGGATGCTGCAAGCGCTGGAGAAAAACGTCGTCGCGTTGCAGGAATCATTTCAGAAGGCGGAGAAAAAATTCGCGCACGTCGTCAAAGTCGGCCGCACGCAGTTTCAGGACGCCGTGCTGACCACGCTGGGCCGCGAAATGAGCGCGTATGCTGAGGCCATCAACCGCGACCGCTGGCGCATTTACAAATGCGAGGAGCGGCTGCGCGTCGTGAACCTCGGCGGCACCGCCATCGGCACCGGCCTGGCCGCGCCGCGAAAATATATTTTCCGGGTTGTGGACCAGTTGCGCGAGCTGACCGGCATTGGTTTCGCCCGCGCGGAAAACCTCGTGGACGCCACGCAGAACGCCGATGTGTTTGTCGAGGTGTCGGGCATTCTGAAAGCACACGCGGTTTCGCTGCTGAAAATATGCGGTGATTTGCGCCTGCTGGCGTCGGGGCCGGAAGCGGGCTTTGGCGAAATCCGCCTGCCCGCGCGTCAGGCCGGTTCTTCGATCATGCCCGGCAAGGTGAACCCGGTGATTCCCGAAGCCGTGAGCCAGGCGGCGATGCGCGTGATCGGCCACGACGCGACGATCACGATGGCGTGCGCGGCCGGAAGCCTGGAGCTGAACCCGTTTCTGCCGCTCGTGGCGGATTGTCTGTTGGAGAGCTTGGATTTGCTGGCGCGGGCGGATGACATTTTGCGCCGCCATTGCATTGATGGACTGGAAGTGGACGAGGCGCGCTGCCGGCGGCACGTTGAGAATTCGACCGCCGCGGCCACGGCCTTGCTGCCGGTGCTCGGTTACGAGCGCGCCGGCGAAGCGGCCAGGCTCGCCGCCGAAAATAATCGGAGCATTCGCGACACCGTGATTGCGCAGGGCTGGCTGACCGGCGGTGAATTTGATGTTTTGATCAGCCCGGAAGCCGTGTGCCGGCTGGGAATGTCGGATTTTGGACTGCGGATGCAAGCGAAGCGCGACCCCGCTTTCGATGTAGATTGCGTCCCCACAAAAGCGCCGTCGCCGCTGCACTCTGCCGGCGCAGTCCAAAACAGTGCCGCTACGGCGGAAAGGAGCAGCCATGACCACCACGCCTAAAAGTCTGCGGCTGCACATCGCGTTTTTCGGCCGGCGCAACGTCGGCAAATCGTCGCTGCTCAACGCGCTGACGCGCCAGCAGGTTTCCATCGTGTCGCCCGTCGCGGGCACGACCACGGATCCGGTGGAAAAACCGATGGAGTTGCTGCCGCTCGGTCCGGTGCTGTTCATTGACACCGCGGGCATCGACGACACCGGCGAACTCGGCGCGCTGCGGGTGCAGAAGACGCGGCAGGTTTTGGAACGCACCGACGTGGCCGTGCTCGTGACCGAGGCCGGCCGGTGGGGAAAATTTGAAGAGGAGATTTTGGCGGAGCTGGCCGCGCGGAAAACGCCGGCGGTCGTCGTTTTCAACAAAATTGACGCCGCGCCGCCCGACGCCGCGCTGGCCGCAAGATTTGCCGAACAAAAAATTCCCATCGTCAAAACCTCGGCCACCCAAGGCGCCGGCATCTTGGATTTGCGCGCGGCGTTGCTCGCCGCCGCGCCGGCGGATTTTATTGATAATCCAGCCATTCTCGGCGACCTCGTCGGCCCCGGCGAAATGGCGGTGCTGGTGGTGCCGATTGATAAGGAAGCGCCGAAGGGCCGCTTGATTTTGCCGCAGGTCCAGTCCATCCGCGATCTGCTCGACAGCGACGCGTATTGCCTCGTCGTCAAGGAACGCGAGTTGCGCCGCGCGCTGGACCGGCTGAAGACGCCGCCGAAGCTCGTGGTCACGGATTCGCAGGCGTTCCTGAAAGTCGCCGCCGACACGCCGCGCGAGGTGCCGCTGACGAGCTTTTCGATTTTGATGGCGCGCTTCAAGGGCGACCTGCTGGCGCAGGTGCAGGGCGCGCTGGCCATCGAGAATTTGCGCGGCGGCGACCGCGTGCTGATCGCCGAAGCGTGCTCGCACCACCCGATCGGCGAGGACATCGGGCGGGTGAAAATCCCCCGATGGCTGACGCAATACACCGGTGTGAAGCTGAATTTTGAAAATATGCAGGGCCGCGATTTCCCGCAAGACCTCGCCGATTACAAATTGGTGATCCACTGCGGCGCATGCATGTGGAACCGGCGCGAGATGCTCAGCCGCATTTTAAAATGTCAGCAGGCTGGCGTGCCGATCACGAACTACGGGCTGACCATCGCCTACAGCCTGGGCATTTTGGAACGCGCGTTGCAGCCGTTCCCGGCGGCGCTGGACTGGTATCGGAATGCCGAAAGGAAAGCCGCATGACCACAATTCCCGACAAAACCGAAATCCTTGGCTGGCTCCGCGAAATGGATCCGGAGCGGCTCGCGGAACTGTGGCGGCGCGCCGACGAGACGCGCCGGCAGTGCGTCGGCGACGCCGTGCATCTGCGCGGGCTGGTGGAAATCTCGAATCATTGCGCGCGGCAATGCGCCTATTGCGGCCTGCGCGCGGGGAATGAAAACCTGGTCCGCTACCGGATGCCGGCCGCTGAGATCTTTGAATCGGCGCGGCAGGCCGTGGAATTCGGCTACGGCACGGTGGTGTTGCAGGGCGGCGAGGATTACGGCATTACGGCGAAATGGCTGGCGGAAATCGTCCGGCGCATCAAAAGCGAAACGCCGCTCGCGGTGACGCTGAGTCTCGGCGAACGGCCGGACAAGGATCTCGCGGCCTGGCGCAAAGCCGGGGCGGATCGCTACCTGCTCCGGTTTGAAACGTCGGACCGCAACTTGTTTGACGAGATTCATCCGCCGCTGGGAAACCACGAGGGCGACCGCATCGCCATTTTGCGCCGGCTGCGCGAGTTTGGTTTTGAAGTCGGCAGCGGCATCATGGTGGGCATTCCCGGCCAGACTTATGCGAGCGTGGCCGATGATATCGCGCTGTTCCGCGAGCTGGATCTGGACATGATCGGCATCGGGCCGTTCATCCCGCATCCGCAGACGCCGCTGGGCAACGGCTTCAGATTTTTTCCGTCGGTCAACGGCGAGCAGGTGCCAAACAACGAATTGATGGTCTATAAAGCCGTCGCGTTAACCCGGCTGGTGCGGCCGGATGCGAACATTCCGGCGACGACGGCGCTGGCGACGATCAATAAAAAGAACGGCCGCGAACTGGGTCTCCAGCGCGGCGCAAATGTCTTCATGCCAAATCTTACGCCGTTGTCATACCGCCGGCTTTACGAAATTTATCCGAACAAGGCGTGCATCACCGAAACCGGCGACGCCTGCAACGGCTGCTTGAGTCTCCGCATCAAAGGCATTGGCCGGCACCTCGGCCGCGGCGCCGGCGGACGACGGAGCCGGCAGGTGATTGCTGAACCTGAAGCCGGAAAGGAGTGTTGTCATGCCTGAAATTCCCGCCGCCACCATCACCATTTGCATGGGCAGCTCCTGCTTCTCGCGCGGGAACAGCCGCAACATCGAAGTGGTCCAGGACTTTTTGAAGACGCAAAGCCTGCCCCCGTCGGTGGCGCTGAACGGGCATCTGTGCGAAGGGCATTGCAAGCTGGGACCGAACGTCACGATCAACGGGAAGATGTATCACGAGGTTGACCCCATCGTCATCGTCGGCCTGCTCAACCATTATGTGCCGAAGGCGAAGCCATGAACTATCTCAATCCCATCTTCACGGAGAAGCGCGAGTGCCAGGACTGCTACAAATGCGTCCGCAACTGCCCGGTGAAGGCGATCAAGGTCGAGGGCGGCTACGCGTCGGTGGTGCCGGAGCTGTGCATCGTCTGCGGCCACTGCGTCGAGGTCTGCCCGAACGGCGCGAAAAAAGTCCGCGACGACCTGGCCAACGCGCGGCAGTTGCTGACGCTGAAAAAATCGGTGTTGGTCTCGCTCGCGCCGTCGTTTGTCACCGAATTTCCCGGCGTGAAACCGGCGCAGATGATCGGCGCGCTGAAAAAACTCGGCTTTGCCGGCGTGTCGGAAACGGCGCTGGGCGCGCAGCAGGTTTCGGCGCAAGCCGCGGCGCTGCTGCGAAAAAATCCCGACCGCGTGCTCGCGTCGGCGGCGTGCCCGACGGTGGTGGCGTTCCTGCAAAAACACCGCGCGAACGGCGCGGCCCTGCTCACCGGCCTGCTCTCGCCGCTGCTAACACACTGCCAAATGTTGCGGCAGAGCTTCGGCGCGGACATCGGCATCGTGTTCATCGGCCCCTGCATCGCCAAAAAACTGGAGGCCGCGCAGCACCCAGAACTGCTGGACGTGGTGCTGACGTTCGAGGATTTGCGGCGCTGGCTGGAGCAGGAAAAAATCGCGCCGGAGAATTTGGCGGCCACGCCGGAAGACCATTTTGTCCCCGAAAACTCGGCGGAAGGCGCGTGGTATCCGGTGGACGGCGGCATGATCGCCGGCATGAAGTCGGCGTGCGCGGTGAATGACTGCTCGTTGATGGCGTTTTCCGGCATCGGCGCGATCAAGAAGGCGCTGGACGGCGTCGAGGACATGAAGCCGGATCACGGCCTGTTCCTCGAACTGCTGGCGTGCGAAGGCGGCTGCGTGAACGGCCCAAAAGTGCGGCGGCGCGACGCGACGGTGATGAAGCGGCACCTCGTGCTGCGGTCGGTGGTGCCGAACGGGCTTGTTTTTCCGCGCCCGCCCGCCATTGCCACGCCGACGGATTTCACCGTCGCGCCCGTGGCGGTGGTGCGCTTTCCCGATTCGCAGATCCGCGAGGCGCTGCGCAACGTCGGGAAATTATCGCCGGACGACGAATTGAACTGCGGTGGCTGCGGCTACGACACCTGCCGCGAATTCGGCATCGCCCTGCTCGGCCAGAAGGCGGAACGCGCCATGTGCGTGACCTACATGCGCCAGCTCGCGTTCAAGAAAGCCAACGCGCTCATCCAAAAAATGCCGTCGGCGGTGGTCATCGTCAACGAGGCCATGCGCGTCATCGAGTTCAACGCCGCGTTCGTCAATCTGTTTGCGCCGGAAAAAGCGGTCGCCGGCAGCGGCGCAGTTTCGATTGAAGGCATGGCGCTGGCGGAGTTGATGCCGTTCGCCAGCCTGTTCCACAACGTGCTGAAAACCGGCGAGGACATCCTGGACCGCGATTTGCGGTTTCAAAACACGATTTTGCACGCCGCGATTTTCAGCATCGAAAAACACTCGCTGGTTGGCGGCATTCTCCAGGATATCACCGAGCCGGCGGTGCAGAAGGAACAAGTCATCCGCCGCGCGCGCGAAGTCATCCAAAAGCAACTGGCCACGACACAGCAGATCGCCTACCTGCTCGGCGAAAACGCCGCCGACGCGGAGATCACGCTGAACTCGATCATCGAATCGTTTTCGCCGCCGAAACCGGACGAGCCGAAGGAAAACAATGACTGGCGAAAGCTTTATCGACGTTGATTTCTGCCGGCAGGCGAAGGCCGGCCAGGTTGTGGCCGGCGACGTTTTTCTCTCCCGCAAGATCAAGGAGGAAGGCCGCATCATCACCGTGCTGTCCGACGGCCTGGGCAGCGGCGTCAAGGCCGGCGTGCTCGCCAACCTCACCGCCACGATGGCGCTGCGCTACACCTCGGCCTTCGTGGACGTGCGGCAGAGCGCCAAGACCATCATGGACACGCTGCCGGTTTGCGAGCAGCGCAAAATCAGCTATTCGACGTTCACCATCGTGGACCTGGACGCCGACGGCAAGACGCGCGTGATCGAGCACGGCAATCCGCCGCTGGTGCTGCTGCGCGGACAGACACCGGTGCCGATTGAGCGCGCCAGTCTCACGCTGGAGACGTGGAAGGACCGCGTGATTCATTACAGTGAATTCGACACGCAGCTCGGCGACCGCATCGTATTTTTTTCCGACGGCGTGAGCCAGTCCGGATTGGGGCGCGCCGGCTTGCCGCTGGGCTGGGGACAGGATCGCGTCATTGATTTCTTGCAGCGACAAATCTCGGCGGAGAATGAAATCTCGTCGCGCGAGCTGTCGCGCAAGCTGGTGGCCGAAGCCCTGGCCAACGACGGCCGCGCGGCCAAGGACGACATCACCTGCGGAACGATTTATTACCGCCGGCCGCGCCGGTTGCTGGTCATCACCGGCCCGCCATTTTCCAAGGAGCGCGACGGCGAACTGGCGGAGCTGGTGCAGACTTTCGACGGCCGGAAGGCGATTTGCGGCGGCACGACGGCGGGCATCGTCTCGCGATTGCTGGACCGGCCCGTCACGATGGATTTGAAGAACCTGGATCCGGAAATCCCGCCGCCGGCGGTGATGGAAGGAGTTGACCTCGTCACCGAAGGCACGGTGACGCTGGCGAAGGTGGCGGAAATTTTGGAGCGGGGAAATCCCGGCGAGCCGGCGCGCAAAAATCCGGCCACCGACCTCGTGTCGCTGATGCTGCAAAGCGATATTGTGGAATTCATCGTCGGCACGCGGATCAATGAAGCGCATCAGGACCCCAACATCCCGGTGGAGCTGGACCTGCGCCGGAACATCGTCCGGAAAATTTCCGTGCTGCTGGAAACCCGCTATCTCAAAGAAGCGCGCCTGCAATTTTTTTAGCGCGGCCGGTGATTGCTGGTGTCGAACAGGCTGTGCGCCCGCAGGGCTTTCAGCAATTCACCCTTGGTCATCGCCCGGGGCAGCTTCACTTGGAATTTCGCCGGGGCACCGGGCGCCACGGGAACGAAGTTGTCTGAAAACCGCGCGTCCCCGCCGGGAATATCTAGCCAGACCCACAGCGCCGGATGCTGGACTTGCACCGCAACGGTGTAATCAGTCCCCGCCCCCGAAACCGTGAATGACAACTGCGGATCGCGCAGTTCCAGGTTTTTCGGCTTGGCGAGCAAAATCAAGTTGTTTGCCGCCGGCCGGTCGCCGCCATCAAATGACAGCCACACCAGCAGGTTCGTGGCCCCCTGTTTTTCCACAAGGTCGCGCAGACCAATCTCCCCGACCGGGGAACTTGTTTGCGCGCCGACATTGACCTTTTGTTTTCCCGCGCGCAGTTCGGTTCCGGCCAGGTCGGTGATGCGCCAGCTTAATTTTCCGCGAACCGGTTTCAGCTTGTCACTGGTCAGCCACAGGGCCAGGTTTTGGCTGGCGGCATCGAACACGCCGGACACCAGCACCGGCGCGTAGAAATGCCGGGCGCGGTATTGCAGCGCCTTCCAGCGGCCGAAGTAATCCACCGACGACCAGGAGGTGCTGGGCCAGTTGTCGTTGTATTGCCAGAAGATGCAGCCCATGCTCCGGGGCATCTCGCGCCGCCAGCCTTCGGCGGCGAACTCAATGCCGTAGGCCTGGTTGATCTGGCTCAACCAAAGCGTGCTTTCAAAATCCTTCGGTTCGCGGAAGTTCATCCGCACGATTTTCATGATCTTGTCCGTGCCAATGGTGCCGTCATCTTCCGAATCAACCGACGAGCGGTTGGAGCGTTCGTGGTGCTTGAACATCGGCGCATAGACATTCGTGCGGTCTGCCGGCGCGGTGAACGCCGCCGCCGTGGCCGGCACGGGGAAGGCTTGAAAACCAAATTCACTGACAAAACCGTGAATGTTACGATAAGCATCAAATGGTTTTCCGCCGTGCCAGACCTCCCAGAAATGCACATCGCCGCAATCCGGCGAGCCGGTGACGTAGGCGCTCTGCGGCGCCAGCGAACGCATCACGCCGCCCAACGTTTCCTTGAACAGGAGGTTGTAATCCGGCGCGCTCATTTTCCCGAGGTTCGACTCGTTTTGGCCGATCTTGTCTTTGGGCACCCAGATCCATTTGTCACCGCCACGGAAAAACATGATTTCATTGTTGCCGCACCAGACGCCGATGCTGGGGTGATGGCGCAGGCGCTTGACCTGTTCCACCGCTTCCTGCCGGACGTTCGCCAGAAAGTTGGGGTCGTAGGCGGGATAGGTCGAGCAGGCGAACTTGAAGTCCAGCCAGACGCAGATGCCCAGTTCGTCGCAGGCGTCAAACACCTCGTCATCCTCATAATAGCCGCCGCCCCAGAAACGCAGGGCGTTCATGTTGCATGCCGCCGCGTCGGCCATGCAGCGGCGCAATTTTTCCCCGGTCAACCGCGTGGGAAAGGCGTCCGCCGGGATGAAGTTCGCGCCCTTGGCGAAGAACGGCACGCCATTCGCCACAAAATGCATCGGCGCGGAATCGGTCTGCTCCGCCACCTGCAACGTGCGCAGGCCGATCCGTTTTTGGGTGTCATCCAGCAGTTTTCCCCGCGCATCGCGCAACTCGACGCGCACGGTGTAAAGCGGCTGCGCGCCCATGCCCGCCGGCCACCACAGCTTCGGGTGATTGATGATGGCCGCCGCCGAACCGCTGCCGCCGGCCAGCGGAGTTTCCATCGGCTTCAAGATTTTTCCGTCCGGGGCGGTGACGGTGATGCGCGCGCTTAAACCTGATTGAGCCGTTTTTCCAGTGTCAACTTGAACGGTCAGCTTCACCTGGTCTTTTTGGCTGTGGTCTTGGAGGATCTGCACATCGTCCAGCCGCGCCACGTCGAAGGCGACCAGCGAGATGTTCCGCCAAATGCCACAAGTGACGAGCGTCGGACCCCAGTCCCAGCCGAAGTTGCACGGCATCTTGCGCACATAGGCCGCTCCCGGATATTGCCAGGTGGGCAGGTGTTTTTCAGCTTCCTGGGCGCGAATCAATGGCAGCACCGGGGCGAAGCGGATTTCAATGGTGTTGGCTCCGGGCTTCACTTTCGCTTTCACGTCAAACTCCCAAAAGCGAAACATGTTGTCCGTCCGGCCGATTTCCGTTCCGTTGAGGAAGACGGTGGCGAGGGTGTCGAGCCCGTCGCAACGCAACAGCAGATGTCCGCGCTGGAGCAATTCCTCCGTCACCTGGAACGTCCGCCGATAGGTCCAGCCCAGCTCGCTGATCCACTGCGCCCGTTTTTCGTTGTCGCGATAGAACGGATCGGGGATCCGGCCCGCCGCCAGCAGATCGGTGTGGATGCAGCCGGGCACGGTCGCGGCAAACCAGTCGTTGCTGCCGGTGGCGGAAACCTGCCAGGCACCGGCCAGGCTCACGCGCGACAATTCCGCTTCGCCGGCGCAAGTCAAACGACCATCCGCCAGTCCGGCCAGCAACAGGCAGAACCCCAGCGTGCTTTTCAGGCGGGCACGGATTTCAGACCGGGTTTTACCAAGGGTGGCGGCGGCGAAGCAGGCAGGGCGTTTCATATAGTTATGGGTTCAAGGCTGGCCAGACAGGCTAATTTTTAACCCGCCCAAAAGCAACCCATGTTCGGGAAGATTTAAGTCAAAAATGTTGTTCGGAAGCCCGGCCGCGCCCATAATATTTCCCAATATCTCCATACGGCCCAACTTGACCACACTTGAACGAAAGCCCGTTCGATTGGAGAAAATATTAATGCGCCGGATAAACGAAAATTCATGAAGCCCATTGTCATCGCCCTCACCCTCCTTCTCGCACCGCTGGTTCCCCTGGCCACGGCGGAACCAGCGCCCAAGCCGGCGGCGGTCAAACCCAGCCTGTTCCCGCCGGAGCGGACCGCCGTGGAATGCACGCCGCGCGCCGGCCTGCCGAACTTCTTCGCCAAAGCCGCCAAGGGCGGCGAGTTCAAGGTGGCTTATCTCGGCGGCAGCATCACCGCGCAGCCGGGCTGGCGCGTCAAGAGCCTGGCCTGGCTCAACGCCCGGTATCCCCAGTCCAAGTTTTCCGAAATCAACGCCGCCATCGGCGGCACCGGCTCGGACCTGGGCGTCCTGCGCATCGAGCACGATGTCCTGAACGCCAAACCGGATTTGCTGTTCGTGGAGTTTGCCGTCAACGACGGCGGGGCCGCGCCGGAGGAAATCGTCAAGTCCATGGAAGGCATCGTGCGGAAAACGTGGAAGGCGCTGCCGGCTTGCGACATCTGCTTCGTTTATACCTTCACCACCGCTTCCTTGCCGGAATTGAAAACCGGAAAATTCAACCGTTCCGCCGCGACGATGGAAGTGGTGGCGGACGATTACGACATTCCCACCATCCACATGGGATTGGAAGCCGTGCGCCTGGAAAGTGAAGGCAAGCTCCTGATGAAAGCGCCCGAGGCAAAAGTGGAAAACGTGGCCGGCGACGTTCTCAACGTGGAGGCCAAGCTTGTCGTCAATCCCGACGGGAAAATTCCTTTTTCAAAAGACGGCGTTCATCCTTACACCGACACCGGGCACCAGCTTTACCTGAACGCCATCGTGCGTTCGATCCCCGCCATCCTCAAGGCGTCCGCCGAGGCAAAACCCCATGGGCTGCCCGCGCCACGCGATCCGGCAAATTATGAGAACACGCAAATGCTGGACCTGGACCAGGTCCAGAAAAAAGGTCCGTGGACCCGGCTGCCCGCGGACACCGGGCTGGGAAAAACCTTTGCCGCCAGAATCAATTCGCTTTGGAAAGCCGAGCCGGGCGCCGAGCTCGCCTTTAAGTTCAAGGGCACGGCCGCCAGGATTTACGATTTGCTGGGACCGGATTGCGGCTATATCGAAGTCACGGTGGATGGCAAAGCCACCCGTCTCCGGCGGATTGACGGTTACTGCACTTATGCGCGGCTGGCGCTGGCCGGCATTGCCGGCGGCCTGGATGGCAGCCGGGTTCATGCGATCACCATCAAGGTGCTCGGCGAAGCCCTGGCCAAAGAGCAGATTCTTTTTGAACACAACCGGGACGACCTGGCCAAAAATCCCAAAAAATATTCCGCCACCAACTGGTATCCCGGAGCCTTGTTTTTGCAGGGAGAATTGGTCAAATGAAAAAATTCCGGCGCGGTGGTCTGTCCCGGTGGCGATGGGTTGCTGCTTTCGCCGTCTTGGTTGGCGTTGCCGCTTTGAAGGCTCAAACCGGCAGCCTGGCCGTTTATCCGGCATTGCCCAATCAACAATTTGGCTCCGAACTTTACGAGGTGACAGTTGCCCAAGCCGGCAACAGCCTTCCGGCCTACGTTTACAAAAGCGTCCGGGAGGGCGGTGATTCAAACAGCTTCGCAACCGATGCCAATCATTGGACCGCTTTTTCCTTCAGCGGTGCCGTCACGGTGCGGGTGAAGCTGCGGGACGGCACGGCCATCAACAACGCCATCATCCGGCCGCTTTCCAAAAACATCCGCGCCGAAGTCAAAAACAACACCGTGTCCTTCACGTTGACCGCGCCGGCCAATGTTTATGTGGAGCTGGAGGGCAAACCGCGCGATCCGCTTTTTATTTTTGCCAATCCGCTGGAGACTGACATTCCCGCCAAGACCACGCCCAATGTAATCTACTTTGGCCCCGGCGTGACGGATTTGGGCCAGGAACCGCTCCAGATTCCCGACGGCCAGACGGTGTATCTGGCCGGTGGCGCTTATGTCAAAGGGCGGCTGCAAACCGCCGGGCCGACTGGCAGCAAAGCGGTGACGATCCGCGGCCGCGGCATTCTCTCCGGCATTGGTGTCACCGGCGAGCGGGGACGTTTTTCCCGCTTCATGATTGGCGCCGCCCGCAACCCGCCGGAACTCCACGTCGAAGGCATCATCATCACCGATTCGCCGGGGGCAAACTTGATGGCGGCCAAACGGCTGGTGGCCGAGAACGTCAAGCTGCTGGCCTGGCTGCCGCAAACCGACGGGATCAGCGGCGGGAAAAACAGCCTGGTGCAAAATTGTTTTCTAAAAGTGAATGACGACGTTCTCCATTTCCACAAATCCGGGCTGAAGTTGATCAACAATACCGTCTGGCGGCAGAACTTCGGCAGCGTGCTCCAGATGGGCTGGAACGAGACGCAGAATGTTGACGGTGAACTTTGCGACGGACTGGATATTATCGGTGATGACGCGGGGCGGTCGCATCGAAAAAGGGAATATGGCAACGGCAACATCGTCGCGCTGATAGACATTCACAATCGCGCCGTCTACAAGGATGTCGTGGTCGAGAATGTCCGCCATGAAAAGAAGTCGTCCCAGCTTTTCGGCGTGCGCACCATGCTCGCCGCGGAGGACAAATACCATGCCAGCTACCGGGACGGACGGGGCGGCGTTGACGGCATGGTGTTGCGAAACATCAGCGCCGCCGAGGAACCGGTCAATCCCAGCGTGTTCGACGGCAACGGCCGCGAGCCGGGAACGATCGCGAATGTCACCTTTGAAAACCTGCGGGTTGCCGGCCATCCGGTCACGGAAGCAAATGCGGCCGGCTTTGTGGTGACGCACGGAAAAACCTCCGGCTTTCATTACCTGGCGACGGCGACTCCGACGCAACCACAGCAACCGGCGACAAAATAATTGAAGACCTGCCACCAGCCCTTCCGCCCCGATCCGGGCCCGGACGCCGCGACGAATGAATCGCGCCGGCGCTTCCTGGGAAAATTGCTGGGCACGGCGGTGCTGGGTTATCTGGGGGAAATCAGCGTGGCTCAAGGCGGCCAGGTGCCGTCAGACCAGTTGCTGGCCGCATTGAACCTGGATTATCCGGGGCTGGAAGCGGTGCGCGCCGCGTGTGACCGTAACGACCTGACGGCGGCGCGGACGGCCCTGGCGGCTTACTACCGGTCACGCACCCGGCCGGTCTGGCATTTTAATCCGGCTTCCCCGCCAAAAAATTTGAGCGGCGGCGCGCGGCGCGCGGCGGACGATGCGCTGCGACACACTTTCAACGTGTGCTACGTGCCGTGGACATTCACCGGGCCCATCAATTGGATATTCAATCCCACGGCGTTGCCCGGTTCCAAGAACGCCCTCACCTATGAATGGCCCGAGCAATTCAATCGCCATCCCTGGTGGCGCGATCTGGCGCAGGCCTATGTCGCCACCCGCAACCCGCGGTATGCGAATGAGCTCGTCGCGGAGCTGCTGGACTGGATCGCCAAAAATCCGAAACCCGCGAACGCCAAAAATCAAACCGGCTTGTCGTGGCGCACGCTGGAGGCGGGCATCCGGGCCCTCACTTGGACGGACGTTTTCTTCCTGATGCTGCGCCAGCGCGAGGCTTTTCCCGATGCGGCGTTGCTGGCGATGGTCGGGTCGCTGCGCCAGCATGCCGAATATCTCGACGCCTTCCACTCCGACGCCGGCAACTGGCTCTTCACCGAACTGACCGGGCTGCTGACCATCGGCGCGGTCTTCCCGGAATTTTCCGCCGCGCCGGCCTGGCGCAAAAACGCCTTCGACCTGATGGAACAGCGGTTGAAAAGCGACGTTTATCCGGATGGCGTGGAAGCCGAATTGACGCCGGGCTACCACGTGGTCTGCATGGACGACCTGATCACCTTTCTGTCCATCGCCCGGCTCGAAGGCTACACGCCGCCGCCCAGCCTGCTGGTGCAACTGGAGAAAATGCACGACGCGATGATGTGGGCCTCGGCGCCGGACCGCTGCCCGCCGCCGCTGAATGATTCCTGGTTCATTCCCCTCAAGTCCCTGCTGGCGCGCGGCCTGGATTTTGTGCCCGGCCGCGAAGATTGGAAATTTTTCGCGACGGACGGCAAGCAGGGCAAAGCGCCGGCGAAAACTTCCTGCCTGCTGCCGTGGTCGGGCTGGGCGGTCATGCGCAGCGGCTGGGACGACCAGGCGCTGTTCTCGTTGATGGACGGCGGCCCGTTCGGCCTGGCCCACCAGCACGAGGACAAGCTCTCCTTTGTCTTGCATGCCTATGGCCGCGAATTCGTCCACGACGCCGGCACGCACATGTATGACGTCTCCGAGATGCGCAAATACGTCGTCTCCGCACGCGGCCACAACGTCATCCACGTGGACGGACTCGAACAGCATCGCGGCGACCAGAACGCGCGGCAGGCCGGATACGTCCGCACCCAGCCCGCCGTCGTGGTCTGGCAGACCGACGGCGCTTACGACTACGCCAGCGCCTCGTATGGCCGGGAACCGGGCGAAAACTGGGGGCCGAAACATTGGCGCGGCCCGGTGCACACGCGCCGGATGCTGTTCGTCAAATCCGGCTACTGGATCGTGGTGGACAGCCTGATCCCCGCCGACGCCAAGGAGCATGTTTACGACAGCACCTTTCATCTGAACGCACCCGGCGCCGCCGTTAATCCCGCCACGCGGACGGTCGCCACCCAGAACCCTGCGGGCGCGAACCTGAACATCCTGCCGCTCGTCACCCCGGACCTGAACGTGCGGATCATCACCGGCCAGATGCAGCCGTTTGTCCAGGGCTGGCTGCCGGAGACGAAGAACGGCCGCGACGCCGGCGCGCGGCCCTGCGCCTACTTCACCCGCAAAGCGTCCGGGCCGGTCCATTTTCTCTACGTCTTCTCGCCCCACCCGGCCGGCGGCGCCTCGCCGGTGATAGCCGTCGCGCGCAATCCGGCGGTCACGGCGCCGCTCGCGGCGGTGCTGACCCTGGCCAACGGCCAGAAACAGCACGTCCTGCTGGCCGAGACCGGCGAACTGATCGTGGACGGCATCGGCGGAAAAATCCTCCGGCTGGCCCCCGGCTGAAAGACTGGTCGCGCATCTCGGCAGAGGATAATTTGGATTTGTTCGCGGGTTTGTTCGGGTCAAAGGTCATATGACAATTGGGGGTGAGGTTGAATTCTGGATTCCACCGGTGTCAGCCGGAGCAAAACCGGTGGAACGGGAATCTCCACCAGTGGAATTCGCAACTCCACCAGTGGAATTTGCAACTCCACCAGTGGAACCGGCAATTCCACCAGTGGAAACGACATTTCCACCAGTGGAACCGGCAATTCCACCAGTGGAAACGGGATTTCCACCGGTGGAAATCGCATAAAAACCGGTGTAAATCAAAAAATCACAGGCATTTAGGCCGTTGGAGTCGTTTTTGTCGCCTTGGCGGCGGCGCTGGCGATGGAAATGGAGCTTTTTGCGCAAATTCACTACTTCCTGCGCCTCCTTGCTGGTTTGGCGGGCAGGCCGCGCCGGGGTTTAGAAAAAGCCTTTGACACCCCCCGGAAAAATCCTAAAGTCCGACCATGAAACCCGCCGGAACCCAAGTTCTGCCCGCTTCGGGTTGGCCACCGGTTAGGCGGCTTCACACCTCCACGAACAACCACAACACAAAACTATGACATTACTACCACTCTTCGCAGTTTTTATTGGCGGCTGGGAACTTATCCTCATCACAGTGTGTCTTGCAATAACGGCGTTCTGGATTTGGATGATTGTTGACTGCGCCCAGTATGAGACAGATGGCACCACGAAGATCGTGTGGCTGCTGGTTATTCTATTGGCTGGCTTCATCGGTGCACCGTTGTATTTTTTCGTTCGCAAGTTGCCCCGCAAGAGCTAAACGCAGCGACCGGGACAGAATTGAGAGGACGATACGCCTAACCAGTCGCAATGCCGTGTAAAAACTTTTTAGCCACGGTTTGGCAAGACCGGGAATAGTTCAATAACAACAACCTGACGAATCTAAAACTGCTCATGAAAATCACCCACTTCCTCTGGCTCGGATTGATCGCCGCCGGCCAGCTCCACGCCGCCACGCTGGAACTCGTGGCCGGCGGCGGCTCCGCCGTCGAGGGCCGGCCCGCCACCGAGTGCAAACTCACTTTCCCCTTCGGCCTCGCCTTCGACGCGCAGGACAACCTGTTCATCTGCGAGGAAGCCCACCGCCTGCTGCGCGTGGACGCCAAGACCGGCATCCTCACCGTCATCACCGGCACGAACCGGATGGAGCTCGGCGACGGCGGCCCGGTGACGGACGCCCGGTTCCTGGCCCCGCACAATCTCGTCAGCGACGCCCGGGGAAATCTCTTCATCGCCGACACCAAACATTTCCGCGTGCGCCGCGTGGACGCCCGCACCGGCATCGTCACCACCTTTGCCGGCACCGGCGCGAAGCTGCTCAGCGGCGACGGCGGTCCCGCCGCCCAGGCCTCCCTCGACGGCATCGCCTGCCTGTGTTTCAACCACGACTTCAGCCAGCTTTACCTCGGCGGTTTCAGCAAGGCCATCCGGGTGGTGGACATGAAGACCGGCATCATCAGCACCGTGCCGGGCATCAGCGGCAGCCGGGCGCAGACCGTGGATTCCCACGGCAACCTGTTCATCGCCGCCACGCGCGGCGTGCTGATGCTCGATCCCGCCGGCAAGACCCGCCTCCTGGAGGACGGCACGGCGAACCCGCCGTTGAAGGGCGTGAAGCACCTGTGGGCGGACCGCGACGACAACATTCTCATCGCCGACGAAGGCAACAACCTCATCCGTAAATTCATCGTCGCCGATAAGAAGCTCGTCACGCTCGCCGGCACCGGCGAGAAAGGGACGGCGGGAGTTCCCGGCCCGGCGCTGCAGGCGCAGATCACCGGCCCGCACGGCGTGGTCTGCCACCCGCGCACCGGGGTGATTTACATCGCCGACTCGCGCAATCATCGCGTCCTGCGCTTCAGCGACAGCCCGCTCCCGCCGCCGGCGAGGTAGGGCGACAGGGCCCGATCAGCGGCGCCGCACTCCCTCCACCGGGATTCGCATGCAGTAAAACGAGCGGTAGGCAAACACCAGCGCGATGAGGAAACACGCGCCGCCGATGAAGAAGGACAGCGGCGATTCTGGATTTTTCTGCTTCAGTTCCACGGCGATCTCCACCGCCAGCAGACCGAACAGCGTCGTGAATTTGATGATGGGATTCATCGCGACGGAAGACGTGTCTTTGAACGGGTCGCCGACGGTGTCGCCGACGACGGTGGCGGCGTGGAGCGGGGTGTTTTTCATCTTCAAATCCACCTCGACGATTTTCTTGGCGTTGTCCCACGCGCCGCCGGCGTTGGCCATGAAGATGGCCTGGAACAAGCCGAAGAACGCGATGGCGATGAGGTAGCCGATGAAGAAATACGGGTTCAAAAACGGCAGGCCCAGCGCGAAGCAAAACACGACGATGAAGATGTTGACCATGCCCTTCTGGGCGTAGCGCGTGCAGATCTCGACGACGCGCTTGCTGTCCTCGATGGACGCGGAATCCTTGTCCAGCTTGATGTTTTTCTTGATGAAAACCACCGCGCTGTAAGCCCCGGCGACGACGGCCTGGATGCTCGCGCCGGTGAACCAGTAAATCACCGCGCCGCCCATCAGCAGGCCAAAGACAATCTGCGGCATGACGAGGCTCAAGCGGCTGACGGCGTCGCCGAAGACGTGTTCGAGCAGCATGATGATGCCGAAAATCATCGTGGTGGAGCCGACGACGGCGGTGCCGATGAGCACCGGCTTGGCGGTGGCCTTGAAGGTGTTGCCCGCGCCGTCGCCCTTTTCCAGTTCCGTTTTCGCAGTGTCAAAATCGGGCGAAAAGCCGAAGTCGCGCTCGATTTCCGCGCCGATGCCGGGAATTTTTTCAATGCGGCTCAATTCAAAGACGGACTGCGCGTTGTCCGTCACCGGGCCGAAGCTGTCCACGGCGATCGTCACCGGCGCCATCGCGAGAAATCCAAACGCCACCAGGCCGAACGCAAAGATGGGCGCGCCGAAGACAAACTTGGCCGGGATGAGCGCCATGAAATCGTGGTTCAGCGAAAACAGGAACGAGACGAACATCAGGCTGAGGATGACCAGGCCCATCCAGAACGCGGAGAAATTGCCCGCGACCAAGCCGGATAGGACGTTGAGCGACGCGCCGCCGTGGTCGGAGGCGTCGGTGATTTCCTGGACGTGGCGCGACTTGGTGCTGACGAAAACTTTCGTCAATTCCATGATCAGCGGGCCGGCCAACGTGCCGCAGCCGATGATGGCCGAGAGCACCCACCAGAGATCGGGCAGCGCGACCTCCCGCGCCCCGCCCTCCCCGGCTTGCGCGATCGCGAAATCGCCGAGCAGCAGCTTGCTGGCGCCGAAGCAGACGAGGATGGAGACGATGCTGGTGATCCAGACCAGGTCGGTGAGCGGCGCCTCCCAGTTGAAATTTTTGTCGCCGCCGTAACGCATTTTGGCGACGACGATGTTGAAATAAAACGAGCCGACCGCGACCAGCACCATCAGGGACTGGATGGCGAACATCCAGATGATGAGCTTGGCGCAGAGCAGCGGCGACAACGCCAGCGCCAGCGCGAGAAAGGCGATCAGCGCCACGCCGGTGACGCCGTAGGTTTCAAAGCCGTCCGCCGTCGGCCCGACGCTGTCGCCGGCATTATCGCCGGTGCAGTCGGCGATCACGCCGGGGTTTTTCGGATCGTCTTCCGGCAGGTTGAAAACGATCTTCATCAGGTCACTGCCGATGTCGGCGATTTTGGTGAAGATGCCGCCGCCGATGCGCAGTGCGCTCGCGCCGAGCGATTCGCCGATGGCAAAGCCGATGAAGCACGGCCCGGCCAGCTCCGCCGGGATGAACGCGAGGATGCCGATCATGCACGCCAGCTCCACGCAGATGAGCAGCAGCCCGATGCTCATGCCGGCCTGCAGCGGGATGAACAGCGTCTGCAGCGGGCGGCCGCGCAGCGACGCGAACGCCGCGCGGGAATTGGCGATGGTGTTGATGCGGATGCCGAACCACGCGACGCCATAGCTGCCGAGGATGCCGAAGACGGAACACGCCAGAATCACGACCACCTGGCCGGACGGCTTGTGCTGGAGGCCGATGAAATAATAGATCATGCACCCGGCGATGAGCGCCCACAGCGCGGCGAGAAATTTCCCCTGCTGGAACAGATACGTTTTGCACGTCTCCCAAATGATCCGGGAAACCCCGGCCATCGCGCGGTGGACCGGCAGCGCCCGGGTGCGGACGTATTCGCGGATGCCAAACACGGCGCCGACGACACAGACGAACAGGCCGAGAAACAAAATTGTGAGGCCGGTGACGCCGCCGTGAAAAAATTTCACCTGTTCCAGCGAGGGCAGCTGGATGTCCGCTTCGCCGGCAAAGGCGCTGGTGGCGGCCAAAAGAAAACCTCCCAGAATAACCTTCGGCTTTGACATACGCCGGAACCTGCCCCAGCTCGCCGAAGTTTGCCAGTGAAATTTCACGGCGCCGCCCCGCGCCCCGGAACCGGCCGGCACAATCACGCTTGCCGATGCGCGCGTCCTGCCGCAATCTTTTCGCGATGTCTGAACGTCCGGTTTCCACCCTGAACAAACCCGATGCCGCGCTGGAAATGACGCTGCGGCCGTCGCTCTTTTCCGATTTCACCGGCCAGCCCAAGGTGAAGGAGCGGCTGGAGATCTCCGTCGCCGCCGCCCAGCAGCGCGGCGAGGCGCTGGACCACATCCTGTTGAGCGGCCCGCCCGGCCTCGGCAAAACCACCATCGCCAACATTCTCGCCAAGGCGATGGGCGCGAACGTCAAGGCCACCAGCGGCCCGACGATTGAAAAAGCTTCCGACCTCGCCGGCCTGCTGACGAACCTCGAAGAGGGCGACGTGCTGTTCATTGATGAAATCCACCGCCTGCAAAAAACCATCGAGGAATATCTTTATCCCGCGATGGAGGATTTCAAATTGGACATCATCATTGATTCCGGCCCGAACGCCCGGAGCGTGCGGCTGAACCTCCCGCGCTTCACGCTCATCGGCGCGACCACGCGCAGCGGCCTGCTGAGCGCGCCGCTGCTCACGCGCTTCGGGATGCGCGAACGGCTGGATTATTATTGCGCCGCCGATTTGGACAAAATCGTTTTGCGCTCGGCGAATTTGTTGAACGTGGAAATCGACCCGGCCGGCGGACATGAAATCGCTCGCCGCAGCCGCGGCACGCCGCGCATCGCCAACAATCTGCTCCGCCGTGTGCGCGACTACGCGCAGGTGCGGCACGATGGCCGCATCACCGCCACCGTGGCCGACAAGGCGCTGGCGATGCTGGAGATTGACGAGAACGGCCTCGACGAAATGGACAAGCGCATCCTCGAGGCCGTCATCGTGAAATTCGGCGGCGGGCCGGTCGGCGTGAATTCGCTCGCCGTCGCCGTCGGCGAGGAGCCGGACACGATTGAGGAGGTCTACGAGCCGTATCTCATCATGGAAGGCTATCTCAACCGCACGCCGCAAGGCCGCGTCGCCACCGAGTTGAGCTACAAAAAGCTCGGACTGAAGCCGGCGACGGGAAACCAGTCGAAATTGTTTTGACCGCCGGAAGCCGGGCCGCCACCGAAAAAAATCGCCGGGCGGGTTTTTCCGCCACGGCGAATTGATTTGCTCCGGTCACTTCTTGCCGCACTTGGCACCGGTCGCCGGATCTTTGCAGCACACGCCGGTGCAGGCGGCACAAACCGCCGCGAGGAGGAGCATGGCTTTCATTTTTGCTTTCCGGTTGTGGTCGGTTGGTTGTCGGCGGCACCCCCGGATGCCGGCGAAATCATTTTTAATTCCCGTTCGCGGAGCCAGCAGAAAATCACCGGCGTCACGATCAGGATGTGCACCAGGCTGCTCAACATGCCGCCGACCACCGGCGCGGCAATCGGCTTCATCACCTCCGCGCCGGTGCGCGTGCTCCACAAGATCGGCAGCAGGCCGGCGACAATCGTGGCGACGGTCATCACCTTCGGCCGCAGCCGCAGCCGCGCGCCGTCTTTCACCGCACGGATCAAATCGGCGCGGGAAAATTTGCCGCCCAATTCGGCCATCTTCTTTTTCACCGCCTCGTCGAGATAAACCACCATGACGACGCCGGTCTGGATCGCCGTGCCGAACAGCGCGATGTAGCCGACCCACACCGCCACGCTGAAATTATAGCCCAGCCACCATTGCAGAAACACGCCGCCGGTCAGCGCGAACGGCACCGCGAGGATGACGTGCGCCGCCTCCTTCGCGCTGTGGTAAACGATGTAAAGCAGCAGGAAAATCACGAACAGCGCCGCCGGGACGATGAGGTTTAAAGTCTTCTGCGCGCGGATCTGGTTTTCGTATTGCCCGCTCCATTCAATCGTCATGCCCGGCGGTAGCGAAATCTCCTTCGCAAGGCGCGCCTGGGTTTCCTTCACGAAGCCGCCGAGGTCGCGATCCTGCACGTTGGCCTGCACGAACACGCGCAGACGCCCGTTTTCACTGGCGATTTCGCTCGGGCCGATTTCGCGGCTGATTTTCGTGACGGCGCCGAGCGGGACAAATTTGCCCGCCGGCGTCGGCACCAGAACGTCGCCGAGCCGCGAAATGTCGTCGCGCTCGCCGCGCTGCAAGCGCACCTGGATCGGAATCCGCTCGCGGCCGGCGATGACAGTGGAAACATTGTCGCCGCCGAGGCCGGACTGGACGACCTCCAGCACGTCCTGCGCGCGCAAACCAAAGCGCGCCATCGCCGCGCGGTCCACCTCGATGTCGAGATACGGCTTGCCCTGCACGCGCGACGCGGCGACGCCGACCGCGCCGGGAACCTGCCGCACGACGCGCTCGACCTCGAACGCCTTTTTTTGCAGCGCCGCCAGATTGTCGCCGAGGATCTTGATGCCGACCTGCGCGCGAATGCCGGTGCTGATCATCAGGATGCGGTTTTCAATCGGCTGCAAAAAGCCGGGGATGTAGCCCGGCAGTTGCGCGAGTTTTTCCTGCAGCTCGGCGATGAGCTTCGCCTTCGTCATGCCCGGACGCCATGCGGATTCCGGCTTGAGCATGATGGTCGTCTCGATCATCTCGATGGGCGCGGGGTCGGTGGCGGTTTCCGAGCGGCCGAGCTTGCCGGCGGCGCTGGCGACTTCGGGCGTCTGCCGGATGACCTGGTCCTGCCACGCCATGATGCGCTTGATTTCCGTGAGCGAAGTGCTCGGCACCAGCACCGGCATGAACAGCAAGCTGCCTTCGTTCAGCGTCGGCATGAATTCACTGCCCATGCCGCGCGGCAGATGAGTGGCCAGTTGCGGGTTCCAAGTTGAAAGTTTTTCGGCGACGGGACGCGGCACGCCAAACGCCAAGGTCAGCGCGGCCAAAACCAGCATCAGCGCAAAACTAACCGTCATTTTCCGCCAGCGCAGCGCCAGGTCCAGAATCGGATTGTAAATCGCCAGCAGGATTTTCATCAGCGGGTTGGAATCCTCGGAATGAAACGGCCCGCGAATGAACGTGGCGCACAACGCCGGCACCAGCGTGACGGCGAGAATCGTCGAGCCGAGCATCGCGAAGGTTTTGGTGAACGCGAGCGGATGGAACAATTTGCCTTCCTGCCCGGTCAGCGCGAACACCGGCACGAACGCGAGGATGATGATGGCCATCGCGAAGAAGATCGGCCGGCCGACCTGTTGCGCCGCTTCGAGCGTGACTTGCAGCGACTCGGCCTTGGTCAGCCGCGCGCCTTTTTTCTTTTCCGTCAGCTCGCAATGGCGGATGGCGTTTTCGGCCATGACGATGCCGGCGTCCACCAGCACGCCGATGGCGATGGCGATGCCGGAGAGCGACATGATGTTCGAGGTCATGCCAAACTGGTTCATCAGGATGAACGACGCCAGAATCGAAAGCGGCAGCGGCAGCGCGACGATGAGGATGCTGCGGAAATGGAACAGAAAAATGATGATGACCACCGTGACCAAAAGGATTTCCTCGGTCAACGCGTGCTTCAGCGTGTCGAGCGTGCGGCCGATCAGCTCGCTGCGGTCATAAAACGACTTGAGGCTCACGCCCGGCGGCAGGCTCGGCGCGATCTGCGCGATCTTGGCCTTCACGTCGCGGATGACCTGCATCGCGTTTTCACCGGTGCGCATCACGACGACGCCACCGACGACTTCGTGTCCGTCCACGTCGAGCGCGCCGCGCCGGAAATCGCCGCCGACTTGCACGGTCGCGACATCGCGTAGATAAATCGGCACCGCGCCGCTTTGCGTGAGCACGATGTTCTCCAAGTCGGCATTGGAATTCACGAGGCCGACGCCGCGCAAAACGAATTCCATGCCGTTTTCTTCAATCACTTTTCCGCCGACGTTCAGATTGCTCTGCTTCACGGCGTCCATGACCATTTGCAGCGTGACGCCACGCGCCCGCATTTTCAGCGAGGAGACTTCGACCTGGTATTGCCGCACGAAACCGCCGACGCTGGCGACTTCGGCGACGCCGGAAACGGAATTGAGCTGGTAGCGCACGAACCAATCCTGAAGCGCGCGCAGCCGGCCAAGGTCGTAACCGCCTGCGGGAGATTTTTTCGGATCCACCGCGAGATAGTATTGATAAACCCAGCCCAGCCCGGTGGCGTCGGGACCAAGCTGCGGCGTGACGCCGGCGGGCAAGGTGTTGCCGAGATAATTCAGCCGCTCCAGCACGCGCGACCGGGCGAAATAATTGTCCACCTTGTCCTCGAAAATCACCGTGACGAGCGAGAAGCCGAACATGGAGTTCGCGCGGACGGTTTTCACGCCGGCGAGCCCTTGGAGATTGACGGAAAGCGGATAGGTGACTTGATCCTCCACTTCCTGCGGGCTGCGGCCCGGCCAGTCAGCGAAGACGATGACCTGGTTTTCGCTCAAGTCGGGGATCGCGTCCACCGGCGTGCGATAGACCGCGCGAACGCCGAAGCCGACGAGCAGCGCCACGCCGCAGAAGACGAGGAAGCGGTTGCGCAGCGACCAGGCGATGAGCTGGTTGATCATGGCGCGGAGTTCTGATTGGCGATCTGGGAAATCTGCGCCTCGGCGTCAATCAGCAGATTGCCTTGCGTCACGACTTTTTCGCCTTCCTTCAAACCGTCGAGCACCTCGGCGTATTCGTCGCCGACCAGGCCGAGCTTGATTTTGCGCGGCTCGTAAACGCCGTTGGCGCCGTCCACATAAACCATCGGCTGCGCGCCGGGCGACAAAATCGCGCTGCGCGGCACGGTGAGAACTTCCGGCGTTTCGACGAGCACATTGCCTTCGGCGTAAAGGCCGGAGAAAAGTTTTTTGCCGCCGTAGCCGGGCATCTCGACCGCGCCCTTGGAAAATTCCGCGCGGAGGGTGGTGCTGCCGGTGGCCGCGTCAAAATCGGTGTCGGCGGCGGCGCGCGTGCTATGCAGGTTGATTTTGGCCTCGAAGGTTTTTCCCGACAGCGACGGGATGCTGACCATGACGGTCTGGCCGGCCTTCAGGCAGGTGAAATCGCGTTCGTAGGCGGCGAACTCAAACCATTCCACCGTCCACGAGCTGGCCACCACGCGGCCCGCCACGCGCAAGGTGTGGACGAGCGGACGGATTGCGACGGGCACCGCCTGGACATTCAGCACGGTCACGCTGTCGGCGTTCAGCTTGAGGCCGAACATCGTGTTCGTGCCGTCGTTGCTCTCGTAAACCGGCACGAGATCCATGCCGCAAATCGTGCATTTGCCGGGCTGGTCCGACTTGATCCATGGATGCATGGGGCTTTTGTAAAACAGAATTTTCCGCTCCGCCTTCACCGGCGCCATGGCCGACGGCGGCACCGCCAGCGGCTGCGGTTTGAATTTAAAATACCACACCGCGCCCACGGCGGCGGCCAGCAGCAGCAGGGTCATCAATTTGGCGGGGAGCGATTTCATGATTTGGCATCACCGGGCCTGACGTTGCGCGCCAGGCCCGGTGGTTGGGCCCAAATTACTTTTTGTCCGCCGCGCGGATCTTGGCGATGTATTTGTCAGGATCCTTGTCGAAATCCTTTTTGCAGGACTTGCAGCACAATTTCACCTCCTGATCCTTGTAGGTGAAGGTGAACGGCTTGCCCATCTCGCCGAGTTTGTCGCCGGAGACCGGGCAGGTCGTCAACAGGTCGGGCTTGGCCTGCTTGTCAGCGACCGTTTCGGCCGGCGCGCCGCCACAGCAGGACTGGGCGCGGACGATTTGGGTGGACAAGGCCATGATGCCAAGCGCACCAACGGTCAAGAGGATGGAGAGGTTGATTTTTTTCATGTTTGGCTGAATATTTTTTTGTGGTG
>Ga0316217_10001097_pt1 | contig 36598 bp, 41 predicted proteins | sample 1anoAmetaG_FD_203633 | JGI IMG/M metagenome (GOLD analysis project Ga0316217, IMG submission 203633) | Freshwater microbial communities from Trout Bog Lake, Wisconsin, USA - 1anoA | ecosystem: Environmental > Aquatic > Freshwater > Lake > Hypolimnion/Profundal zone | place: USA: Wisconsin...
TGCCGCAAGAACACTTTGCACTAGCAAATTTATATTGATTAGAGAATAAAGATTTATGTTCTTTGCTATTAAGAGCGGCTTCCATTGATGCTGCGACAAAATCTGATATTGATTGGTTTTTCATGTGTATGACCTTTGTTTGTGAAATTATCTTCTGTAAGGGTTTTGGGCGGGCATAGAGCCAGACATTAACCATAAAAGTGCTTGCTTGTCTGTTACTCCTGGTATATTTAGTCTTTTCTTAAAATCATTTAAGGCATTTTGAGTATCATGACCCCATCGACCATCTGCGCCCCATCTTCCTATTGGAATGCCTTTTAATGCTAATGCGTCTTGAATTCTCTTAACATTATATCCATATATCTCAGTAATAGGCTTATTTTGAGCGGTTGGTATTAAAGTCCATTTTCCATCTGGACCTACATGATACTTTTTGCCATTGATAACTTTATCAACATTAGTTGCATTTTCTTGTGCCCGCTCTGCTTGACCATCCATTTTTACAGGAGCAACTATATTTAAACTAGAATTTTCATTTGGTTTCTCCGCTTCCGTAGGGGCGGGGCCATAGGTAATTTTTTTAGGTTGCTTATCTGCGCCGGGAGCAACAGTTCCATTTAATAGAACGTAAGCTTGGTCATATTGTTCATTAGTAATTTTATTACTTCTATGTAAATCATCTAAATTGATATTTCCTGATTTCGCATTATCCGCAAGAGACTTGGCAGGCCAATACCTATAAGTATTAGGTGCTATTTGCGCAACTTTATAACTAAGAATATCTGTAGCAGATTTACTTACTTTTTTTTTTACAGATAAAGATTTATCATCTTTTGACCTTTTATCTTTAGCAGATTGAGAGTCACTCTTAGATTTGGAATCTGATTTTTTCTTTTTATCATCTTCCTTTTTTTTCTTATCAGCCTTTTTAGCTTCAACAACTAGTGAAGCAATCTTAAGAGTAAGATGAGAACCACGATCTAAACCAAGTGAATCCAATGCTGCAGAAGCTGTTAATAAACTATTAAAAGCCACATCAAGAGCAGATACAGATTGAAATGCCATAGATTTCATTAATTCATCTGCTGCTTCTTCATTAGATGATCCTGGTCTATTATCTTTTTTCCACGCTTGAAATGCAGCTTCAGTTTTATCTCCCCAATCACCATCTACAGCTCCTAATAGATTTGCATAACGAGGGCCAAGATTTTTTAATTTTTCTTGAACATCTTTTGTAGATTGTCCATATTTACTTGAAGTATATTGATGCTTTGGAGTATTTACATCTGCTGAAAATTCACCCAAATTAGCAGGAACATCTTTAACAGTTTCCCATGAATTTTGTGCGGAATGAGACTTTTCACTTTTTAAATAATCTGCAAAAGACTTTAATTCATTAAGTAATGATTCTCCAGTATTAACTACTTTAGGATCTATATCATGAAAATTATCTTCTAAAATCTGCTTATATTGTAGAACAAGCTGAGGATCTACTTGTGCTCCAATTTTATTCTTATTTAAATAATCAACAAGCCCATCTAATGCATTAAAATTAGAACTATATTGTTTTAGGGCAGCAATTCTTTGTAATATTTCATTACATCTAGATTCTATATTTTGATGCCGAAGTTGTGCAATCTTATACAAATCTGAAAATAAAGATTTATGTTCTTTACTATTCAAAGCTGTATACATTGATTCAGCTATATCATTTAATTTCATATTATCCTCATTGTTGGGGTAATGCTATTTATTTTTAGAATGCGCCCCTTTTAGTGCCAAACATTGAAGATAATTGAGAGTATGCGTCCTCTTCGACTAATGTATTTACTTGAGTATCACCTTCTCCTCGTAGTCCAACTTGTGGAATACGACCAGCTTCCTTACGAAGAGATGGCTCATGACGAGCTACTACTCTCTTAAGAGAATCGAACCCTTCATCATTAAATTTCATAATAGAATCTACTTGATCAGAGATGGATGCCCTATCAGCTGGGCAAAGTCCACGGTCTACCATGTCATAAGCAAGCTCATAAGCACGGGCCATTTTAACTCTGAAAGTATTCAAATCATTTTCCATAGAAGCCTTGACGTGTTCTTTGACAAGTTCACTAGCGAATTCACTTCCGCCGTCAACTTCACCGTAGAACTTCTTCCAGTAAGCGACTGCATCCTTATCAAGACCTTCTGCTACTAGAGCGTCAACATCTCTTGGGTCTAATTTACCTTCAGATACCATTCTTTGAATAGCTTCTGCCTCTTTGCGAACCTTAGGTGGCATTCTAGCAACTTCTAACATTCTCTTATTGACTTCTGGTAGAGTCTCGACATATCCAAGATCATCAGATGGCTTAGTATCTAACTTAGTTTGTCCGTCAGTGTGCTTATCAGCAGCATCTAACATATCAGACCACTTTAACTTCTCAGCGCTCTCGATCTCCCCATCTTCTTCTTTACCAGTTGCATCAGCCGCTAACTTAGCTCTAAGATATGCACGGCCCTGACGAGAATCATAAGAGGCAACTTTTTCTGGTATTGGCTTACCATCTTTACCAATTACTGCTTTATCACCTGGTTGTAGTTGGGCGTCAGCTAAATTATCATCAGCAAGACCATCATCAACAAAATTCAAAGATTCGATAAGCTGATCTAATTCTTTATCTCCTTCTAGATCTCCATGATGAACTTCATTATCATCGCCTAGTCCTTCAATATTATTAATATCTTCTAATTCTGCATTAGTTTCATTGATCAAGAACATTAAATCGCTATCATCGGCTCTCTTGTACGTCATTGTAGAATCTCCTTCAGTCGCAAGTGATTGAAGTCCTGCTTCAATTTCAGCGCGCTTGACAATTGCCTTAGTTCCACGAGCATACTTAACGAAGGCACTCATTAACTTAAATCCATCCGCTATCGAAGTCTTAGCTTCATTCAATGCATCATCTACTACGGTATTGACAAAATCTTGATTGGCTCCATTAACGGCACCATTATCATACATGTCAACAACCATTTGTAGTTCTGTTTGGTGATCACTTAATTCTGCAAGTGACTCCTTCATTGCTTGAGTTAAAGCTCCATTTAATTCTTTTCTAAGAGTATTAAGAGCATTAGAACTAAAGCTAGATTCTTTTGTAGAATCACTATCCTTCTTCTTACGCGCATCTTGATCGTCAGCTGCCATTGGAGGGGCAGAGCTGCCTGCTGCTGGACCGCCTGCTGGGCTACCAACGCCACCCTCTTGTTCCTTCATTTCAGCTTTTTCACCAGTTAAAGCTCTAATAGCTTCTTGTAAATCTGACATAAGAGCTACGCCCTTTTCAGCTAAGTCTAATGCATGTTCTTTTGGATCGCCTGACTTACCAGTATCTTCTGCTGGTGGCCCTTCTTCTGGTCCGCCTGGAGGAGCGCCCATATCACCTGGAGGAGCGCCCATACCCATATCGCCACCTGGAGGTGGAGGGGGAACTGCTTGAGCCTTCTTAATTAGTTTGTTTACAGCATCAGCACCATGAACCTTGACTTTTTCAATCAATTTAGCGCCGAAATCTTTGGTAGCAATATTGTCATATAGAATGTCTGTGACATGTCCGCCAGAAATATCTGCTACAGAGGCAGTTAATAAGAGTCTGTCTCCTAGGAAAACTTCCCAAGCACTTGCGCCCTTATTTTGACTACCATTACTATTATCAGCTTTAACGAATCTAGCTCTTAAAGATGCACGAGCAAGCATTTGCTTACGCTTTAGCTCGTCTTTTGGATCAGCTGAGCCTGGAGATGGATGAAGCCCATCAACTGCGCCAACGCCTGGAAATGGAGACTGACCAACCATTTGCTTATCTTCATAATCACGAAGTTCTTCATTAAGTTTATCTTTTGGATACTTAACTTTACCTGGGGATGGTTCATTGACACCCCCGCCACCAAGCCAATATGCTTCTTTGGTCTTTAAAGCATCTTTAGCTAATTGAACGATAGCGTTTCTTCTCATCTCTCTATCTTTGACTTCTGCACGAGCGAGCATCTTCTTACGCTCTAACTCATCAGAAGGATCAACAGATCCTGGAGAAAGGTGCATTCCATCTACTGGCCCTACTTCTGGGAAAGGAGACTGCCCGACCATTTGCTTATCTTCGCGTTCACGAAGTTGCTCATTCAATGGATCTTTAGGATACTTTACTGTACCTGGTGTTGGTTCATTGACGCCGCCTGCGCCCTGAAAATAAGCATTTTTATTTAATTTTTCTGATCCAGACATATTTTCCTCTTGTTTTGTAGAAGTAATTTGTGATAACTTATCTAAGCTCTTTTTCATTTGACTTAATGTAGCTTCAATAGCGGCTGTTACTTGATGAAGCTCAACTATAGACTCTGCCTCTACATTGGCAGATGCAAACCTAGCAGTTTGCAATGGGTTTAAGGCGAATCCTAAATCTGTCGGTGCGCCTTCCTCCATACTAATAGATCCCGACGATTGATTAGATGCGGGAACATTAGTATCTTTTTCTGAAATTTTTGTATTTTTCAATTGCTGAAGCTGACTAAAAGCATTTTCCATATCATTCTTAAACTGATCTAAATCGTTTGCAGTAATATTAATTGGCTGAAAATCAAGCGATTCATGACCAGATGGATCATTTACTTTAATATCAGCAGAGTAGGTTAAATCCGCTAATTTTTCTAAATATCTTGTCCTATTTTCTAAATAGGTATTCATGGTATTGGCTGAGGCAATAATATGTTTAATACTTGCTCTAGGATCAGCACCATTAACAACAATTGATAATTCAATTGGATTAAGATCTACGTTGATTTCACCATAGCAGCTCTTATTTTTCATATGATTGCAGAAATCAGCTTCAGTTCTTGCTACTCTTTGACAATCATAACAAATTGCTCGTCCAACAGCAGTTCCCATTGAAACACAGGTAGAAACACCAGTTGAAATTTGTCTAGCTAATTGTGGAAATCCAGCCTTATCTAGGGCACATAAAGCAATTACTCTTTTAAGAGCACGATCATAATAGGTATCAACAATAAAGCCTCTAACATGATCGACTGAACTTGATTTATGATCGACACATAGAGGCTTATGTTTCCACTTCTTATAGGCTTTAGTTAGCTCTTCTTCTGGGAAGATATCGCCATTTGAATTTTTATATGCTTTAATACTAGGATCATTACTAGTCCACTTCCAAGTATTACCAGTTTTATCCCAGCCTACTTGAACGGGCTCACCTTTAATTGTTAATTTGGGAGTTCCATCTTCATTAAGAGCTGCCGCTTCAGCAGCATGCATCATAACGGCTGAAAAATATAAAAAGTCTTCTGCTTTGGGTGCAATCTTTTTTAAATCAGCTGCAATTTTTCTAAAATTTTCTAGACATTCAGCACTAACTTCTGGAATACAAGAATCTGCATTCTCTAATTTTACCTCATGTGCTTCGCCTAATTTAATTATACTCATGCATTAACTCCCTGACTTCTTCACTTTGGAAGAATCAGATAATTCGTTATCAGATTGTTTAACGAATTCTTTTGACTTCTTAACGGCTTGCTTTTGATCATCTGTTAAATCATCACCGTCTACAATGCCTACTATATTTCCATCACTATGTTTTATGAATGCCATATATTTTCTCCGGTTGGAGACTACAAACTTATAAGGTAATATTGCTACAAAACTAAAAACTATATTTAATATGAAGAAATATTACCATTTTGTAATCTAAACTTAATGTCCAACAGTGCTTCGATCTTCAATTGCGTCATTCAATTGGTCTTGTCGCTTATTAAAAAGATCTAAAATAAGAGGGGTCTTTTTCTCTACTTTTGTTTGAAGCTCTGTGCTAACTGAATCTACCCAGTTAGTAGCTAAGATATTAGTTTGAATATGAGTCTTTATTCTTTCATCAATAATTTCATCAATATCATCGCACTTTTTCTGAATATCTTCCATCTTAGTTACAATATTTTTAGAGAAATCCTTAGACTGTAAATCTTCAAATAGTTCTGCAAAATCATTAACTTTTACCTCTAACTCATCAATAGATGTAATAAATGACTTCATTAATTTTAATGTTTGGGTGTCATTCGCAAAAGTTTGCATTAAATTAACGCATTGAAATGCAGCTGATTTGAATTCATCAAAATTATCAATTGATTTATCTCTAAAACGACGAATAACTGGGCGAGCTTTCCAAATATCTTTTGGAGTCATATCTGGATTATCTTTAAAGGGAGTTTTCATAATATTTAGATATTCAGAAGCTTCTGCTAATAAATTTCTAGTAGATTTAAATGATAATATAGCTTGTTCTGCTTGATGTTTTTCCTCATCAGTCACATTATAGCTCATTTGAACGCTGTATGCTTTAATTATTATCATTGATTTACTCATTATGGATATATAAATCCTCCAGGAAGATCGGTAGGTCCTACACCACGAATACCTGCATCATTATCAAATACCCCAACTACTGGCACCGAATCAGATTCAGCCTCTTCTCTTAATGTCCCATTATCATCATCAAAATTATCATTTCTGAAATTTTCACGAGTTGGAGCCTGCTCATTTATAAAATTGAAGGGAGCATCATATGGGTATTGACGAATGCCGCCATCCAAAAATGGTGAGAAGGAGCCCTGATGCCCCTCGTCTAAGAAGCTGTCACGATTGTCACCCTGATACTCTTGTTCATTAGAAACAATATCGGCGCTATTCTCATCTTTAGATTTTTTACATGAGCGAATGATCTTTTCATACAAATAAGTTACCTCTGGTGCAACTCCAACTCCAAAACCTAATGATTTGGCTTCGGCAATGGCTTTTTCAGGACTTTCTCCGAAGTATTTACATTTAACTAAAGCGCAAGCTAACCCAGTTCTATCTTTACCATAATGACAATGAACAAAAGTTGGACCGCCCTCTAAAAATAGCTTTTTTAAGTCTTGAGAAACGAAATGTAATAAGGATTTTCTTCCAGGATTAATATACATTTTGATATGTTTAATACCCAAAAGATTACAGACACGATCTATTCTTTCTCCTGCTTTTTGGTCAAGACTAACAATTTTCTTAATACCTAGCTTTTCCTTCAAATGCTTTACATCTTGTGGGCTAGGGGAGGAGCCACGGTATAATTTATTGGGAATAACTGTGCGAAATTTATTAATCATAGTGATCTCGACAGACTATTAAGAACTTCCCTTACATATTTGGCATCATGATTAAATAAAACGTGCTTAACGAATGTAATCGCCTGTCCTAATGCAGACGATTCGGGCAATTGTTTGGAAGCAATTTCGCTCTCGCTCATGGCGGAAAATTTCTTTTTCAAACTATCCATGGCATGCTGTCTTTTTTCTGAGGGGATACGCTGAAGCGTAAAACGAACAATATCAGATAAGTACTTACCTACTTGTTCGGCATTTCCAAGTTCAGATATGGCAGCAGTCTTAATCATTTTCTTATCAAGCTTGATTTTATGAAGCTTATTAAATTTAACTAAAGAATTTTGTAAGGCAATTCTTTCTGGTTTATGAGATTGACCTTTAACTGCTCGATCAAATTGTTGCTTATATAGCTGCAGAAAGATTTTAACTTGTTCTGGGCTGGCTTTTTGACGCAACTTACGCATAACAGCAGAGTAAGCAAACTCATCAATATCTGTTAAATCAATAATAGAAGACGTATCATCCGCATCTGAATGATCAAAATGCTTAAAATATTCTTTTTTAGAATATCTCTTTTTAGATAAGCACATAATCTCATATTTAGATATTTTATTTATTAAAATAATATTATTCATTTAACCCTATTAAAATAAATACCATTAAATATTCTAGTTATAGTATCTTTACTGACTCTATATTTGATTGCTAGATCTTTTTTCTTAATATGATTATTATTAAAATCATTAATAATATTTTCAACAGCTTCTACGCTTAATGTAAGCTTTGATTTACTTAAATTTATTCTACTATTTATGCCATGTTTAGTCCCCAGAGCATTTTTATTACCAAGATTTGATGTAGATATTTTATTTTTTGTTTCATCTGATAATACTCTACCTAAACAATTTTGCTTTCCTTTTAGCACTTTGGATAGGTTATCTCTGTGTTCTTGTGAAAATTCTTTTCCTTTTAAACTTAAAGATATATTATTTTTATGTTCTTCCGTTAATATTTTTCCTGTTAGGGCAATTTTATTTGATGCTCCTATTTTTTGTTTTGTTTCTTCGCTCATTATATGATTATTACCACCTAATTTAATATTATACCCCATATAGTTATTATAAGAAGAAAAATATCCAATCCAAAATTCTTCTGCCTCATTGCAATCATCTAAATTATCATAACTTTCAATTACACCGAAATTAAAAGCATCAATTCCATATTTTCTAATTGCTCTAGCAATATAGGTATCATAACATGATGTATTTTCATTAAAAGAATTATTCTTATGACAATACCACCTATATTCAATAGAGTTTGTTTGCCCTATATATATTTTATTATTTAATTTATTTTGAATAATATATATATGGTACATTATTTTTTATCCTTCATATGTTTAAACATTTCAATCATTCTCAGTCTGTGTTTTGCTCCCTTTAATGATTTGCAGGTTCCTAAATTTTTGCCCTTTTGAGAGATCACACGATACCTACCATCTGGTAATTTGCGTATTTTCGCAATTTTTACCAGGCTGTTTAAACATCTATTTTCATAGATGCTAGCCATATGTAGGATAGTATTTATATCTTTCATTTATTTTTTGCCAAAATGATTCTGTATATACATTGATTCTTTGCTTCTTAGCATCATCTCTTCAATATTACCATTACCATCTGCTTCATTTAGCGCTCTAATAGCTCTTTCATTAATAAAAAGCATATTGCCCATTTTCATGTGTTTATTTTCACTATAAGCACAATTAAGAATTAAACATTCACGATAAGCAGCAACTACTTTTCCACAAAAAACAGCCGGATAAGCAGTAGTAATTTGTTCTGTGCTTACATCTTCATAAGCATCTCCAACATATACTTCAATGAATTTATCTTTAAAAAGTTCTACTAAAAATTCAGCAAAGGTTTTACCTGATTTCTGAAGCATTTCTACAGTTTCTGTAATTTGTTGTTCTGATACCATTGTATATTCCCTTTAGATAAACTTAAGTAAAAAAGTTCTATAATTAGATGTTGCAGTTCTTAAACTAATAGGCTGATAAGATGACTTTTTATTCATAATACACTTTGATTTTACTTTCAATCCACCAATTTTAATTGTAGCATCTCGAAAAGCTTCCGCTATAGCTTCTGACATTTGTTGAACTGCCTCAAAACATTCTTTCTCAGGCCCTTGAATAGAGCACTCTACCTCGACCTTGCTTCCATCGGTATATGGATAGGAGGTAGAAAGTAAATCTTCATCTAAAGCACTAGTAAGAACACGAGAAAACTCTATAGCACTATTATAATCGGGAGCTGCAATTTGAATTAAAATATTATGTGTTGGCAAAGCTTTTTTGTATATTCTCTTAAGAGAAGTTTCTTCTGCAAAAACAGATTTAAGCATTTGAAGACCTTCATTAATCATTTCTTCCAAACTAGCCGTCATAGATGGGGCTATTCTTTCCGGTTTTGTAGAAATATCAGGACCAGAAGATGGTCGATAACCGGTATCTGATTCTAATTGAGATAATACTGATTGATATGATTTAGATTTTTTTGCATTATCTGTTGCAGCAATCATATCACCATAAGTAATTACGCCCTTTGAACCGTGATCTAGTCCTTTATTAGCTTCATAAACTATTTTTTCAAATCTTGTAGAAATTTTAGCCCCAATATCAGCATATTTTTTACTACTACCATCGGGTAATTCTTCTGGATCTTTCTCAATGATTGGAGTTTTGGGGTCTTCATTTTTAATACCGGGCAAATTAAGGGCCGCCGGAAAAAAATTGGCAACATAATATTTGCCGGCAGAATCGAATTTGATTCCTTTACCTTTACTTTGTATATATTTCTTAACCCAAGGCAGTTGTTCTTCTCCAGATAATGTTCTAAATTCAGCTGGAGTTCCAGTGTAACCAAGCCCAACTAATGTGGGGGGGATAAATTGAATTAAACCACTTGCCCCTCCATTTTGATTAAATGAGGCCGGATTAAGGCCAGATTCCGAGTTCATAACGGCAAGAAGATCTTCCGGCCTCATTCCAACCTCTTTGCATATTTCTATAAGTTTTGGATAGAAATTTGATCCTAAATTAGCTGCCATATTTAACCCCTAATATTTTTGACAATGTTAAAGAGCTTAACCGCAGTTTCTAAATCTGTTTCCTGAATAGACTTGGCATATTTGGCAATATAATTTGCTAAAATAATAGGGTGCTCATCACTTAAAGACTGTAATGACTCATAAAATTTTTGATGCGTATCTACCTTTTTCTTTGGGGGAGATAGTGGTAATTTGCCAATATTAACTCCTTCTAAGGCTTTGGGACCGCCCGGAGTAGCTCTTCTCTGTTCTATAATTGGTTCTTTTTTAATGTGAGCAGTTTGTACTGTTGGAGAAAAAGTTTGCACAAATGGATTTATATATCCAGATGGTAAAAATGCTTCTTGTGGTAGCATTGGTTGTGGTGTTGGGAAAGAGCTAGCTCCTGGTGGGCCAGGTGGCGGATTAATTAATGGTGATGGAGGTGGAGGAGTTAATATTGCGGCCGGAGATGTTGGTTGCTGACTTACTGCCTTTGCTTTTTCTTCTTCTTCGGCTTTTAATTTAGCTTCAGCTTGAGCTTTAGCATTAACTTCATCAAGTTCTTTTTTTGCTTTAATAGTTGGAAGAACTACATTATCATAATAAGCAGTAAATCCCTTTTCACCATCATTAAATTTAGAATAATCAGCAACAATTGCATTGGCTGCCTCTAAATATGGGTCTAATTTACGAGTTGCTCTAGCAGTAGCCATAGTTTTTAAGTTAGAAATAGTATTACTAAGTAGTGATTCGGCATTAGATATAACTGTTAATCCTTTTTTGCGTAAATCTTCAGTAATTTTAGGATAACGCTTTTCAACAGCCGCTAATGATCTTCCACGAGCATTAGTTAGATTATACCAAGTATCTAAGAGTCCCGCTAATTTAGCCTCTTTAATAAAAGATTCATAACATTGCTCTCCATTTTTTCTAACATGAGCAATATTCTTTTCTATATTTTCTAAATGAGTGTCTGAAACTCCTTCAAAAAGAAGCTTATGCTTAAGTGTAGTTTCATCTATATTAGATAGACTTTTTTTGAATTCATTAATAAGCTCAACAGTATTAAACATTTTCTTATTAAAAATAACTAAATCAGAAATGCCTGCCATATATTCGCGTCTATTGAAATTAGAGCGTGCATTTTTAATTAGCTCTTTAGCTGAAATTTTATCATCTGGAGCTGGGGCGTGCTTACCCATTTTTTCGCCAGTTAATTCGGCACGAATCTTATCATCAGCAATAGTAAGAGCGTTCATGATGCCAATAAGCTCTGGATCAAATATCTTTTCGAAAAAGACACTTGGCTTATTTACAAGCTCCCTAGCTTTATTTCTGTATGTTCTTTTTTGTCCAATTTTTTCCATAGAAAAGCCTCTACTTATATGACGTTAGTTAAAACTATACGGGATTATTGACAAGTAGAGGCTTATTGAACTTATTTAAGCTGGCGGGGCTGGTGGTGACGGTGGCGCTCCTCCGCCTCCTGGTGCTCCTCCCCCTCCTCCTGATGGTGGCGGCATAGCTGGTGGCGCTGCGCCTCCCCCCATTGGAGGCATAGGTGGCATACCGCCACCCATTCCTAAATCTGGTGGTGCTCCGCCTGATGCTGCACCAGTCTCTCCTGGAAGTGGAGCTTCTGCCGCCGTTCCATCTGGCTCTGGGATCTCATCATCATCATCCAATGCGCGCAAAGCATCAAGTCCCAAAGCTTCCAAAGCTGCAACCTCTTTTTTGAAGATAGCATTTTGAATATTCTCTTTGCGAATCTTTCTATTTTCATCTTCCATCTCCAATCCTAATGAACGATAAAGAGTATTTAAAGAGGCTCTCTTAGCGGGTCCCTCTCCAGCTGTTAATTGAACTAAGTTATTAATATAATCTCCTGCATCAAATAGGGACATATGATTCCAATCAATTTCAGGAACAATAAGCTGTTTCTCTCCACCAGAATAATCATAAAATCCCTGAATCTTGGAGATTGGGGCAAATATCTTGGTCTTTAACCAGTGAGATAACATATTACGGAATTGCATGTATCGTTGTCTCAAAAGATCAAGAGCAACACCGCCATTAGCATAGGTAGTGTCAGCTCCACCATCCATCATTACCTGAGGAACCTGCAAACCAATAAATATTTCTTTTATTAATTGAGTAATATCATTTCCAATATCAAAAATACCTGAATTATATCCAACTCTTTGAATGTCTACACCTTCATGTGTAAAAATTTTAAAATCTTTATCATATTGAGCTTCTTCAAAAGTGCTTCTCCAGGCTTCCAAATCGGCAAAAGTTGGCTTATAATCAGGAGATCCAATCTTGACAACTGTCAATGGATTGATCATATTATCGGCTTGGGCATACTTAGACTCTCTTAACTTATCAAAAAGCATTAATTGACGAAAAATACAGACAGGCAACCCTGTACCTCTAATTTCATAAGGGCTAATTCTTCTTGCTAAATGAGAAACATGAAAATTGTCAAGAGGAATATTTTCTCCACGCCTAACAGAATCAATAATATGTTGATTAAGCTGTTTTCTCTGCTCAATATCTGTTGGTCTATTAGAAAAGATAATCTTTTTAAGATTCTCATCTGGACGTAACATAATAATAGGCTCATTAGCTACAACAGTTCTCTTAACAATCATAAAATCTGGATTTTGAATATGAAGGCGGCTCCATTTACCTTTACCTTCATCAAGCTCCGCATACACAAAAGCCTCACCTAAGAGCCAATACTCTTGAGCAATTTGCACACAGATATTCATAAGATCAATTTCTTCAATCATATCATCGAAGAATTTCTCAATATCTTTATTGGGACATTTAATAGAAAGCTTACTAATAGGGTAAGTACTATGTAGGCTAACAGCATTATGAACAAAAGGATTTAAAGCAAAAAAACTTCTACACCAAGCATTAATAGTGGCCCTATCACGAGGTAAATTAAGATTGCTATTTAACCAAAGTGGAGAATAAACTTCTGGAGTTTGTTTAACGGAGTCACCTCCAACTCCACGAAACATGCCGCCACCTGAACTACTAACAGCTTGTGCATATTTAGATAGATGTGTCGAAGAAACTACTCTTCCATTAGGCGTATCACCATTTTCATTTTGCCAGTTTTTAGTCAAATTATTATAGCTTGGACTGGATCCATCTCTAAAAATACCGTGATCAACCTCATCTGATAGAATAACTCTTCTTTCTTCAGATATACCTTTTCCCATAATAGAGCTAACATTAGGCGTAGTATCTCTATTAGATACGAACCTAGTTGAAAAGGAATGTTCTCCTGCACCTAAACCTGATTTTTTGATACCAGCCATAAATCCTCTTATTCTACTATACCCATAATACTCTAAATATGATATAACAGTATTTTATATTTTTCTTTTGACATATCCTGACATAACCATTGGTTTATTGGCATCTTTTGTATTTTGAGAGCCGGGATTATTGTTGGTAAACCCTCTACTAACTAGAAATTTATAGGCTAGATAAGCATTAAGAAGAGCCATAAATCCGTCATTTGGAGTATTTCCTTTAACATAATGGATGGTTGGGTCTCCTCCATTTTTGGGAATAGATGGTTTTAACTCCATACTAGCACAATGTTCAACTAACCATCCAACTTTTTCATAGCTTCCATATGGAAATCTAATCATTCCCTTCTTCATCTGCTCATATAGTTCTCCAATATAAAAATCTCTTTCAAAAATAATCTCTTTTGGAAAAGCATCAGCATTAAACTTTACCTTATCATTAATTCTATTATGAGCGCGAGAAACTAAATATCTATCTCCATAAGAGCTGTGTAAGCTATAAGAAAAGTCATTAGAATAACCAATATCTCCCACTGCTAAACTTATATTATACTGCCTCATTAATTGATCAATAATGCCCTTTTTACTTTCAGGATCATTTCTTTTAAACTTAGTTGCAAATTCAACTGATAATAATCCTGGACCTTTGGTTAGAAGCACGACTGCTGTACTAAAAGATTGGCCAGTTTGCTTCATAGAGTCTGGATTTGCCATTTGTTCATAGTCTGCACGAGCACCATAATCTATTCCTAATAAGACAATTTGTTTATCTACACCACTGGATGGAACAATCATTGGACTAAATTTTCGCTCGACATCTCCACAAAGAACACGAATTTCATCTGTAGTAATTGGGCTAGAGTCTCCTTGGAAAAATTCTCCTAAGACTTCATTCATATATACTCTTTCAGTATTAATTGCGTGATTTTCTGGTTTTTCTTTTTCTATATGCTCTCTTGTAAATGTAGGCATATAAAGCTGATTAATATGAAATCCAATCATATCACATTTTGATTCATCTTTAAGTCCTACCCATTTACCACGCTCAGCAGCTTCTAATTTATTTTGTTTGCATCCACAATGCGGGCACTGAACAATAAAACCATGAATCCAAATTTTTTCCCAATCATTAGTACCTGGTGTATAAAGAGGGAAATATTCTTTACAACCTTCACATCCAAGATAGTAATATTGCTGAGAAGATTTCTGCCACATATTATTATAGGCAGAATCTTCTCGTCTAGGAGTACCAAAATAAACTAAGACGCCTTGTCCTTTAGCTCCATATTTAGCTGTGGATAGAATCTTAAGTGCATTTCCCATTGCTTGCTTGGTCATTTTTTGAACTTCATCAAAAAAAATAATATCAGCAGTCCTACCCATAAGACGGTCTGCATCTACTCCAGTAGACTCAATCCATAAATGGTTTCCACCTTTAAATTGTTTGAAATGTAAAGAATCATTAGTCGCAGCAGTCTGATCTAATAAGTTTTGCATATAAGATTTTGGTCTAACACCCTTAATTTCTTTAGATCCATCAAGAATTTTTGATTGATTGATCATTTGATTGAGCTTAGTCTTAGAATAAGCTGCCGCTAATTCTAATTGAGGAAAAGCGTGAATAATACGAATAGGCGGCTTTGATCCTTCACCTTCACCCCCAAATAAACCAGAACCCATAAAATACATTTCTAAAGCACTGGCCATTGTTGTCGCGCCAACCTGACGACCTTTAACTAAAATAACAGGTTTGGCATTTGGCTCTAGAGCTTTAATTCCAATATATCTATAAATATCACTAAATGGCTTATATCCATTTCCACTTAATGTAAAATCTTTACCATCTAATGTTAAATGTTCCTGGCAAAAAGTTACAGGATCATACATCATTAGTTGCTTTTTAAACTTTTCAAATAATTCTTTATTCTCTATATTTAATGTAGGCATATGAAAATACTGATATATACACATATATGTCATCAAAGAAAAAGAGAAGTCTGAAACATTGCCTTAAATGCTCTAATTTGCTCAAAAAAAATAATTGGAATATTTATGACAAGAATGTCGGTCATTATATATGTAAAAGCTGTCGAAAAATACAGGATAAAATAAGACAAGAAGCCAATCCTGATTATAGCAAAAAACAATATGAAAGGTATAGATGCAGAAGAAGTGCTGTTATTTTCTACTATGGCAACCAATGCTTTAAATGTGAAGAAGATGATTACAGTAAATTAGCGGTCTTTCGTATTAATGGAGGTAATGTTGATATAAATTATCTCTATAATAATTTGGTAGATAAAAATGAATATAGGGTTACTTGCTATAATTGTAGATGCAGGCCAAATAAAGATAAATATGCATTACAAAATAAAAGAGCAGCTATCACTCACTATGGAGGATACTGCTCTATTTGTAATGAAGACTCTATTGAAAAATTAACACTTAATCATGATGTAAGTGCTAAATTTTATCGAGAATTAATTTCTAATAATTTCTTAAACCTAGATTTGCAAGTTTTTTGCTTTAATTGTTATCATAATAAGATTGATAATGAAAAAAAGCCTTGGGCAAGTGCAAAGCACTTAAATTTTAGCAGGCATTAAAGCATGAAACATATCATTATTAGATGGATCAATATCTGTATCTGCGGTTGAATGATCGCCTTTTCCTAGCATATTGTAATTATCATAGTTGCCTGGGTTATCTTGTTTGGCTTTTAAATTAAGACGGCTTACTAATCTTACAAGTTTCTCATCATCCCAAGACGATTCTTCAGAAATATCTCTTGCATGCAGTGCGTGCAGCTTAGCAATAATCGCTGAGATTGGCATATTACCTTTTGTATCATCTATAATATTTTGCAATGTATCTTTAATACTATATTTTTGTTTAATTACATCTGGCGTGATATCTTTTTTTCTAGCTTCATTTTCGTCAATTGTTTGCTGTGCCGTTTTTTTAGGAGAATTGGGTTCGACATGTTCAGATACTTTAACATTATCAAGATAGCCATTTAATCCACTTCTATTCATCATATCATCTACTGCTGCTTGGACAGAAGGATATTTCGATTTAGTATTCATAATTGAATTAATCTGCTCAAAAAGATTATTATTTTTAGGCTGGACGCTTACCTTTTGAAGGCTAGCTTCAAATTGCTTTAACCAATGGTCATCATTCTGATTAATATCAGATTGCCTATTAATTACTTGTTGATTGCGTGGTTGTTTAGCCATATTAAATCCCTATTATCTGCGATAATTTGCTGCCCAGTCCATATTATCAGTATCGAAAACTTCCAAATCATCATCTGGCATAAAACCACGGTCTTGACGAAGTGGATATCCCATATCAAATAATAATTGTTGTACCTCTGCTTGCTCACGCTCATTTAAAGCCCACTTTTTGACTTGACGCTGATATAAATCTTCAATATCATGTCCTCCTGAGACAGTACCATTAACACATACACGAGCAACTCTAGAAATAAAAATAGGAACAGTTATCATTACGCCTTTGACGCCCATAATCTTTTGAGCTTCCTTAATTAAAGTCGCTCCCTCAAATCCTGGCTCTTCACCATTATTAGCTAATTGAACAATAGCCTTTTCAATAGTCCAATTTTCTCCTGGAACAGTTGTATCATCAACCCATTCATTGATGTCTTCGTTTGAATACCTATCCATGACTGTAGAAATTTCAGAACTTAAATCTTGAGCGGTCTTTTTGCGCTTCTTTGATGATTTTTTAGACTCTTTAACTTTATCAAGGCGGGCTTGTAATCTAGCAATACCATCATCTAGTTCAGAACGAACCACTTCGATTTTATTTCCATCTAAATCTCCATCTAAATCTAATCTCATTGCTTTAGAAATCTCGTTATCAAGCCTTTCCATATAAGCAACTGCTCGTTCTAATCCAGAAGAATCATATCCTGAATGCTTAGGTACGTCTGAAATCCTACTCTTAATCCAAGCAACGAAACCATGTGGGCCATGCTTTGACCAATCCCATTTTTCGTTTTTGCCTTTGCCCTTTTTCGCATCATTATCGTCTGTTTCGTCTTCTTTCACACTAAGAGGCTCTTCCGATACTTCAATGGTTGGCTCCGGATCTTTAGTTCCGGCGGGAGCACCTGGCAATTCTTCTACTACAATTTCAATTTCAATAGGCTCAGATACTTCAATGTGACCATGATCTGGTGTTGAATGATCATGATGTACTTCATTTGTATCTAAAGCGTGTAATAGTGAGCCCGGAGTTGCCTTATTATTGGCATCCATATTATCAAAGTTAAAAAAGTCTTGGGCGTATGATTTTAAAGTCATTTAGGGTTCCTCTATAGTGCTTTCTATATGATTATATGCATTTGTATGCAATGATAATCATTGGTTTATATATTCCATTTATCTTCATACATCTGTCTCCCCTCATCAGAAACACCAAAATATGGGTTTTTACCATTATTAGTTTGATCGGCATCATGACCATCTGGGTCTACACCATCAGGCAAACCAAATAGTCCAGTTTCATCTGGAGTTAAATACTTCTCGATTAATTCTTTGAGGTCTTCTTCGGTCAAGGAAGCTAGAAACTCAGCATCTTCCGTATAATCTCTACCAAAATCTAATTGTTCGGGAGTCTTTCCCTCAAAATCATTTTCTGGAAAATAAGGCCCAAGACCAACTAATCCACCATATGGCTCATTCTCAACTGTAATTGGCTCTGAATTAATTTGGTCATCTATTGGATAATCTGTATTATTAATATCTTTTTTCATTATCGCAGCTGGGCCATGATTACCTTCTTCTCTAAATTCTTTTACGCTATCAACTTTGCCATCACTCATTTCCTGATATAGACCCTTACCTAAATCATAATTAGGACCAGCGGATTTAATAATTTGATTGAAAATAGCCGCCCTAGCTTTGATGCCGGGGTTCTCTTTCGTTTTCTTACCGCTATCCAAGATCCATGAGTCGTCTGCCACATACTTGCCCTGTAAACGCTTCCTGCGGAACTCTAGAAATTCTTTGACGCTAGGGTGCTTCATCAGCTCATGGTAGCCTGCTCCTGGCCCATATTTACCAGGAACATCATACAAATCATAGTTACGATAAAGTGGCTCCTCGAAACGAGGCTGCACAACAATAGCAGGATCAGATTTATATTTTCTGTGTCCAGGCGGGGCAGGTTCATTAACCCCTCCTCCACCTTGAAAATAAGCCAGCTTATTTTTTGACATTAGATTTTCCTTGTAGATGTTTTTGATAATATTTATAGGCAGGCTCAACAATGGGTACATAGTTCCATAATCCCATTTTTGTCAATAAATAGCTGGCCTTATCACCATCTCTGGTAAAAGCTTCCCCTAATTTTTCGGACATTGATTTCTCAGTAGATAAATTTACTGACTGAGGATTCTTGCTAACATAATTAATAATGCTATCATCCACATCAAAATCTAATTTGCAAGCTAAATAAATAGATCTGGCGACTCTATTTCTATTAGAAGTAAGCGTTATCTCGGGCGCAAGACAAGTTTTAATTTTGCGCTCTTTAATATCTAAAAATCCTTTTTTAGTAGGGTCAATAATATTCTTTAGATCTAGAGACATCAATAAAGAATTACATGTAAAATCCCGACTATAAATTTCCTTTTGCATTTTAGAAGGATTGGCAATTCCTATTGCACGTAATATTTCATCAATATTGGGAGCATTAAAATTGGAAGAAAAATCTATTTTTAAACTGCCAACAAATACTGAACTATGTCCATCTTCCATAGATCGTCGAGTAACATTATATTTTTTACGTAATTCATCGGAGAAAATCTCTGAAAGATAGTCAACGCTCTTATCACCAGTTGTGATATCTATATCAGAAATATTTTCCAATCGATCCATATATTTATCACGCGGCACACCGCCACATATAAAAGCTGGAGATGCTCCTATATTTTCTTGCACCCGCTTTAATGATTGAAGTAATTCCTGAAGTTTCATTCATTTTCTTTTCAGCCTAAAGGTCTAGGAACGGCTGGGGCTCGGGGAGGTGGAGGGGGTACGGTGGGCGGAGCTAATTCACCCATCTCTACTTCAGGTGTCTCTTTGGTAGGGGTGGTCGCTTCAGCAATCTCTTGCTCTTTTCTCATATCCTTACGTTTCTTTTCTTTGGCTGCGTCTTGTTCTAACTTGTTCTTAACTCCAGAAATTTCTGGAGACATTTCTTGACGATCTCCACCTTCTAAATCAATATCTTTAGTTTTAATAGATCCGCGTAGCTTAGATAGAATTTCTTCTACACGAGTAGAAATATAATTATTAGAATCAAGAGCCTTATTTTGAGCTTCAGATAATTGTGGGAAGAAAGAGGCTAAACCCTTGCCGTCTAACATCATATCAACAATGGCTAATCTTCTTGGTATTTCTCTTATTTTGAATATTTTGGCTAAATCTTCCAGTTCAGCAACAATTTCTGACATAGTTACATTTGCTAACATCTCATCCATTTTTGCATCAAATCCAGATGTTTGAGGGACGGCAATATCAGCACCTTCTGGTAATGGAATATCTTTTTCAGTAACTTCTAATTTCTCATCTGGCTCTTCTACTTCAAGCGGAGCGGGAGCAAGATCAGATGGATTAACTGGATTGCCTCTTTCTGCTGGTGGTTCATCAGTTAATGGAATATCTTCTAAAGCAGCAGCTGGAGGACCACCAGGTGCCAATGCTTGAGCCTCTGTTACCATTAATTCTTGATCATTATCATTAACTTCTAAATTATCATCATCAGCTTTAGTTTTATCTTTGCTATCATCAGGCTCACCTTCCATATTTTTGAAGAAAGCATTAATAGCATCTGGAACAGGAGGCTTAACTGGTAAAATAGAAGGAGTAGATCCCGTAGTAGCTGGAGGTCCTGATGGTCCAGCTAAAGCCGAAGCTGGAGGGGTATTATTTTGATTTCCAGCTTGAGTAGGATCATTAGGGCTAGGAGTTAATCCGGCAGATGGCCCACCTGTAGTTCCTGTTTGTCCAGCACCACTTGGATCTGCCGGACTATCTGATGGTGGAACGGCCCCTAATTCTGCAGAAGCTGCAGGAGTTTGTGCTACAGAATAAAGCATATCTGCTGCTTTAATAAATCCATTACGACTTAAAACATTAGCTTCACGAACAATCATATCTTCATATAAACGAGTAGAAACACTTAGCTTATTAACAAGTTGTATCTTCTTTTTTAAAGTAAAAATAGCATCCATCAAATTTTCCAATTCAGAATCGGCAAATATATGACCCTCTCTGGAGCGAAGTAATTTTTCAACGGAATCTAATCGTCCAATAATTTTTTTACGTTGTGCCTCAATAATGGCTTTCTTTTCTGCTTTTTGCTCTGATTCTTGACGAGCCTTATCTACAGCTGCACCATCAGAAGCTTGCTGCTCATCTTCTGGCGTATCTTTTTTAATGTGAAGGAAATATCCTGGTTGTCCATTTTCATACCAAACTTGTGCGAATTTATATTTCATATGAGAACCTTCTTCATGAAATCTAAGCCAGTTTAAGAAATCATAAATTTCCATTTTCTTCCAACCTTGGGTAGATTGGCGAATGGCCTCTTTATATGGTAGCCCGGCTTTTTGTTTATAGTAAATGTCTTTAACTGACATTAACCATTTCTGCATGTCATGTTGACCAGGTATATAAGAATACTGATCAAAATTAGGATAAGCCTTCTTTTCATCTAAAGGCTTATGATCCCAAGAAGAAAAATTACTAGGATCATACTTTTCAATAGTCAAACCATGTCTTTCAAAAAACTCAATAGCTTTCTGCAAGCGCTCATCATCCTCTAGCTCTTTTTCAAAAGCTGGCCCCATTAAGGTCTTTTTTACAAGATCCTCATAAAGAGTTTTGAGTTTGGTTTTTTTTGATTCTGACATATTTTTACTCGTTATTTAGTTTCTTATTAATAGTTTCGTTGAGTAGTTTAACTTCAGCCAATCTAATATCAGTATTAGGAATTGATTCTGGAGCTAATGATTTTAGCTTTGTCATTTTTTCATGAAAAAGCTCCATAAATAACATCGAACTTTCTAAATCCATTTGTGATAAAACATCTCGGATTGCATCATGAAATACCAAAATATGCTGATCGACAGCCTGTAAAGTTACATTATGTTGAATAGTCAAATCAGTATTTCCTTCTGTAAATTTATAATATTTTTCCAATAATGTCCCAAATAATTCAGCATACTCTTTTAGCATACGATCTATTCTAGTATTAATATTTCTTGGATCTTCTTGTATTTCATCAAAAATTTGACCCAAACGAGTTTCAATAGCTATACATAATTTGGCTATCATAGCCCTAACATCAATCTCTTTACCGGCCAAACTCTCCATCATTTTATTATATGTGGAATTGCCTTGAACCGCTAAGACTAATTGGTCTTCTGTACTAGTGGTAATGGCTTGTTTAGTTTTAGAGATATCCTCTTGAATTAAATTATAAACATCAAGATAATTGTCTTTGAATGTTTTAAGTGATTTCTCAGCAATAACAAATTTAGCTTCGCTAACATTTTTATATTTATCTGCAAGCCATTCATTAATATCCTTGCAAGACGTATCCATTATTAATTTAGCAATGATTTCTTCACGATCCGGATGATCTAATATTTTCTTGAGTACGTTTTTGTTCATCTAATTTTTCCTTGAAACGCTCCACAAATAGGTTAGCTGCTTCAGGATCCATTTGAGAAAGCACTTCTTTAATTGCTTCGTGAAAAGCGTTTATTGACTTACTTATTATATCCAAGACGACCCTCACGAGTATCAAAGATTTGATGAAAACTTGTTTCTAATCCTTGTGTCTGCAATGAAACATCACCACCTGGAACTTTACTGCCGTTATTTAAAGTATAACCGGTTTCATAGTTATATGTTTTTTTATCTAATTCACACTGAAACATATGCTCACCAACCCTTGCCATTTGAGCGCCAGGATGATCGGGACAACTTCTAGCACTAAGGGGAGCTTCCAAAATCTTATAATCTTTGGTAAAATTGCTCTTGTCAATGGCTTTTTCGGAAACGCCAATCTTATTATATTCGTGTAAGTCTTTACGAGGTTGTTCATATTTCTTGCGAAGTTCCTCAAGACGATCATTTTCGGCAGCTTTCTTTTCAGCAACAGCTCCTGGTGGCGCAGCAATAGTTAGAAGCAATTCATCAAGAACAGAAGCAATTCTTTTAAGTTGAGGATCATCAGAATTATCAAGAGCTGCAGCTAAAACGGCAGTCTCATCAATAGATTGTGGCGTAATAACAGATTCTGCTGGAGGCTCAATGGCATCTACTTCCTCAGCTGCCCTCTTAAGAAGTTCAGCGGCTAGAACGCATGACTCTGCCACTACCTTCATACAATGGTCGTCAGTCTCGGCAAGTAATAGCGCCTCATTATTTGGGCTTTCTAGCCATGAAGCCATAGCGGTCAATAGTTCAGATATTCTCATAATCCTACCTTTCGAAGAAATATTATTTCTCTATTAAGTTGCGCATACTTAGAGTTTTGTTTCATTTCGAACTCTTCTTGTCGTTTTTTGCGCTCTTCGTCTTCTTGTTTAACTTTTTCCTTTTGTCTTACATCAACCATGGGATCAAAATGTTCAACTTCAATTATATTAGGATCTCCCTCTATAATATGTTCCTCTGGCTCGTCTGCCTCATCCGGTGGCTCAAGAAATAAAGACTCGGCTGGTTCAATAGTTCCCTGCTCTAATGCCTCAACATTAGTTCCTTGTGGAAGTCCTCTTTTAATTTCATTTGTTAGTTTTAGAACTTCCGGGCCAGTTGTAGGAGTTGGTCTAATATATTTTCCGGGCCTATTGGGATCTTCTTTTACTTTCAAAGATCTTATAAACTTCTCTATAAGTGGCCTATTTCTTTCTAAAGCTTGTCTAAAAACTTCTTCTGAATCTAAACCATATCTAGCTGCATCAGGATTAGATTGCATAAAAACACGAAGTTGATCTTTACTTTTGCCCATAGGTGGAGGAGACTTAGCTTTTTTAGCAACCGTATCTGGTTTCTTAAGCAAAGCTCTGGCTAATAAATTTGCAGCATCCACCAACATAGAAGATAGTGGAACTAACTGATGTCCAAATTTATTCTTTATTAATTCCCTTAAATTAGCTTCTGGTTGCCTTGTCACTCTTACATTGTCATGAATTGTGTCCATAATTCCAGATGAGTTCCAGTTAGATATTTTTTCAATATCTTTGGCTATTCTATTAATCCAATTGAAAAGTTTTAATGGTGTTAATTGATCAATACGATCAACTAAATCATTCATTCCCTTAAGAATAGCTTTAGCATACGGATGTTCGTTATTAGCCAAATGCATAATCATAGTTGGAGCAGTTGAAGTAATTGTCTGATTTGTATTTACGTAGTTTTTCCAAGCCGTTCTAACCTTATCTTTAGCGGCTTCTAATATTTTAGGAGGAACAACTCTTGGAGCTGCCTCTGCTTTTAAAGCATATTTTAGCTGAAATAAAGCAGCTAATCTGTTTATTTCATGTAAGCTCATAAATCACCCGAAAATCTTGGCGTTAATAAATGAGGTTCCTTCGTAAGTTTCATCCATTCCTTTGCGGAAAAGTGGACGACAATTTCCATCTTTGTCTTGATATACCTTGTTAATTGGTAGACCAGTATGTGAGCAAATTGGATACTCACTAACAGCATTCTTGGCGCTCTTAACCATCTTAGAACATTTTGTCTCTGCCACCTTCTTGCTAGACAATCCTTCCATATAAATTTGGAAAGCAGTGTCATAAGCTTTCTTGTCTCCAGCGTTAGCTAAGACATTAAGCGCATCTTCTGCCTTGGCATGATTTCCATCATTCATAGCTTGGCGTAAATTAGTAAGAACTTCACTTGGCTTTAATGTAGCCATAGTAGAAGCGACCGATGCAACTTTAATATCTGTCTTATTTTCACTAACTAATTCATTAATACCAGAACGATCAAAAGTAGTTAAAGCACCATTACATAGTAAAACAGTTGGCTTAGTAAGCTTATTAGCTACTATTTTTACTGGTACGGTAAAAGCTACTTTCCCAGTATCTAGAGAAACACCATAAAAAATAGTATTATCATCGCTCTTAGTTACAACTACTTGGGGATTTGTAAATCCAAAAGATTGTAATTCACGAGTTACATGAACTCTACCAGAAGAAACTAATTCTGCGCCAAAATGCCAGCAAGCTTGGCCGCTTGGACTAGACCATTGTTCTTCAAAAGAAGCAAAGGTTTCATATTTAGGAAGAGCTACATCTTGTTTTGGCGCGGCTTCAACATGTAATCCTACAATTTGGTCTTGAAAAAATTCTGATTTACCTTGACGAGTAGCATTAAGACGAGTCACGGCTAATTCGGCAGCAGTTACCTCTCGCTTATCAGAAGCTGCAAGATTAAGAGCATTGAGAATATCAGTTCCACCAATTTTAGTTTTTACTCCGGCTTGTCTGGTGACATATGCCTTAATATTGGTGTGATTAAGATCTTCTGGTCCAGTATTTCCCATAAATACTTCTGGATCAGTTACTTTATTCTTAGTCACTTCAACTGGGACATAAAAACTTGTAACGCCTTTTGGAGTTTCATAATCAGCTTTAATTACAATGAATTTATCATTGCCATCACTAACGGTAAGCTGAGCCGGTCTAAGATTCCAAGAATCTAATGTAGATCCAACTGATTTCATAGCTAGATTCGCAATAGGCTGTGAATACATTTTTAGAGATAAATGTTTATCAAAGACACTCTCTAAAGCATTGGCTAAGACTTGATCTCCAATATGATATGGATTAGACTTAATTGATTCGTCACGATCATAGGTAGTAACAGTAGGCTCTGCTGGAGTTTCGCCAAGCTCTTCTTGAAATAACTCTGCAAATTTCGTATTATTTGTTTGCAATTTATGACCAAGAGACTTAAAATCCGCTCTACGGATAAAATATGTCTTGTTTCTTACCATATCATTTAGAACTCTAGCCATTCCACCAAGAGTCTTATCTTGAGGATAAGATGAGGCATATTTTGTTAGCTTAGAAGCTAAGAATGGGGTGGCTAACTTTTGATCATTCTCTGCTGTTTTTGCTAGAGAATTTACCAATTGATGTATTTTATCGATGCTCATATTATACCTATTCCGTTAGACCAACTCTGGGTATCGTTTAGACACTTCTTGCCTGGCTGCATCATTCAATTCACCTAATAAAGCCCTAACTAATTTCTTATTAGTGGCTAATTTTTCTGGCAAATACTTCTCTACCTGATGTAATTCACTATTAGGAATACCAAGTTTAGAAGAAGACATTCTTACAAGAGGATCGCCCTTATAAGAAATTTGTAAATCACTACCACTCTTAGTTACTAAGACTGACCAGTCAGAAGATGCTTCTTTTTCTACCTCATCAGTATATAAGGCAACAATATAGTCACCATCATCTGCGCTTTGAACTTGCCATAAATCGGCACCTTTATCACCATCTTTAAAGCGAACTACATCAAAAGCAATAGTCTCAAGCTGATCTTTAACATCAGAGAGGCGGTAGGCTTTCTTAGTAATTTTGTTGGCTAAACTTGAGTAATCTAAACTAATTTTGGACATTACGTCTCCTGTTGAGCAGAATATACCTTATCATACATAAAGAAATATTGATAATATTCTGTACTTATTGATGTGCTATACTACCTAGATATTACAAAATATTGCCACGAGACGTTGACTTTCATAATTTTGACCCAAAAACTACTAACGGCCACCTTATCTTATAGATAAGGCAGCCGTCGAATTTCTTAATTATTTGTTTTTCACCAAAAAGCCTTTAGTTTTAATTTAGAAACTAGGGCTTGTAATTTTTCTTCATCATTTAGAATATCATATAAATCTTCTGCTACAATTACCTTATGATGGACATAAATGCCCAATGTATCAAAAAAATTACTAATACACTTATCTTTTTCAGTTTTATTATTCATTGTATATTCGTCACCATTTCTCGCTGCGGATTTCCGCCATTTGCTTTAGAATATCTTTGATTTTGTCATCGTTCTCTATGATCTTATTGATCTTTTTCTTAGCACCGCCGTATACCTTCCTATGATTCTTGTAGTCTACATTGCCATTAAGGCTCTTGGTGATGCTGCTTTGGTTCACATTTAGCATCTTAGCAATTTCCATTTGGGTATATCCATCTGCGTATAATCTAATTACCTCTCTCTGTCTAGAGGTTAAGAGAGTATCTACCACTCTCCAAAATTCTTTTTTAAGCTGGTCTTCTAGTTCAATCAAATCTTCATTATATTCAAAAGGGTTTAATCTTGCAGAAATACTGTCTTCATTGCAAAAAGCTTCCATCATATCATTAGAGCAAGCCGTTTCGAGTAAAAGATGCTGGTAATGGTCTGAGCGATTTTTTCTTTTTTCCATATAGACCTCATTGTCAAAAGTGTTTTATTAGTCCCTAAGAGAAAAAGACAGTTCCGTGTAATCACTAATGCCGGCCTTAGTAATGTACTCGTCTATATCTTTATAATCATTTGGTATGTAAAAATTACGAATATTGGCAAACTGCCCAAACTTACTTACAACTCGTTTCCTCCCTTTTTGGCCAGCTTCATCATTGTCCAACAACAAAAATATGTTATTAGAGTATCTGCTAATGACAGATAATTGATAGGTAGTCAAATTATTATTGCCAAGAGCTACAATATTTTTAAAACCTATCTCTGATGCTTTAATGACATCGAACTGACCTTCAACAATATAAACGCACCCCTGGTCTAATATGTCTTGTTTATTCTCATATAAGCCAAATAATAAGTTGCCCTTGACGAACTCACTTGATTTTTGGGTATTTTTATATTTGGCAATAGCCTTTTCTTTGCGAGCGTCTTCATCTAATAATGTTCGACCAACTAATGAAACCACTTTACCATAAGTGTTTCTAAATGGCATAATTAAAGGATGGTCTTCAAAATAGTTCTTAACAATTCTTCTAGGGGAAAAAGAGTCTTCAATATCCCTATATGTTAAAAGATCTAATTGAAATAGGGTATCTTTGCCTACAAAATCGGTAAGCGCGGAAATATTTTGCATTCCGGGGAAATAACCAAATCCCCACTTTTCTTGACTTTCAACGTTTAAACGCGAATCAAGATATGACTTACTTGCTTGCGCTTCTGGATAATTATCCAATAAAAAGCGACAAGACTCCACTATCTTATCTAACATATCTTGCCTTTTAGCTAACGTCTTTATTTGCCGTCTTTAACTTATCTTTCAACATAATTTTAAATGGCTCACTTAAATGCTCATGTTTTTTGTTGCATCCAGGACAAACTATATCATCACCTGCAATTTTAGGTTGAGCTTCTTTGCCACATTTCTGGCATTTCACTGCAAATGGAATGGTGGGTTTTTGTCTAAATTGCTTTAGGTTTTTTAATGTAACTTTAGTGAAATGTGTAACCGTCATCTCTGAGTTGCATAGTGGGCAATATACTTGTTCCGTCTTAGGATCCATGTATGGCTCTACCTGTCCGCACCTTCTTTGTTTACCTTTATCATCTTCATATGTATTATTGCAATTAAGAGCTAGTGGCATTATATTACCTCATCAACTAGGACACCAATTAGCTTGTCGGTGTTTTGTGGATATTGAACATCTAGAATGACTTTTTGGTCTCCTGCACCTCCCACACCGAGATGGGGAATAATTACCTCATCTCTGTTTCTAGATTGGGGCTTAATTTCTATTTCTTTGCTTCCAAAAATAGTTTTAACAGTTCGAGTGCATCCGCGCAAAGCATCTACCAATGGTAGATTAAGTGTAGTTACAACACTTTTTCCATCAATACTAAGTCCTTCTTCAGGAGTTACTGTAATGTGGCAAAAAGCATCTGTATATTGTTCCATAAAACCCATAACAGAGCCAGCATAGTTTCCCATATTTTGTAAGCGTAGAGTATTCCCATTAATAACTCCCGCAGGCACGGACACATGTACAGACACGTCTGTTTGTACGGTAGCATTTCCTTTGCAGTTATTGCATGTGGTTGTTTGACTTCTTCCTTGACATTTATGACAGGTGCTTACAAAAACCATCCCACGCTGCTGAGATGTTACATTTCCTTTGCCGCCACATGCTGCGCAACCATTATTAAGTCGAATCTCTCCAATACCATCACATGTTTGACATTTAGATTTTCTAGAATATTTAACTTCTTTCTTACAGCCCAAAACAGATTCCTTAAAATCAATAGTCATTTTTAATTCAATATTTTCTAATTGAATTACTTGTTGTCTATGAAATGGACTACGATTATTGGCGATAGGTTCAGGATCATTTCCTTTACCATTTTTTATACACTCATAAGCTTCATTAATCTTTTTGAATTTATCTTCGGCTCCAGGCTCTTTATTGACATCTGGATGAAATTCTTTTGTAAGCTTCCGGTATTTTTTCTTGGCATCTTCCGGGAGCGTGCCCTCAGGAATTTCCAATATTGAGTATGCTTCTTTTAAATTCATTTTTTCTTAACCTTCGACTTGCCGGTCAAGATGAAAGCGTAATACAAAGCGACCGCCATAGCATCAGCTTTATCTCCATTTTCTACTTTAATCTTGCCCTTTTTATTATATTCATATGGAAACTTAATTCCTAAATGTTTTGCAACTAATTCTGGCATTTCTTCTTTAGCTGGAAATTTACTATCTGTTTTTAATCCATGTCTAATTGTTAGGACACTTAATAGTTCTGGAGATTTTTTAAGATAATCATAAGATAATAACCCTATCATTCTGTTAAAAGTAGTTAAGACAATAACTGTTCTAGCTGTACTTTTATTTCTAATGAAAGATACAATATCTTCAATACCAATATAATCTGGTTTGACATCATTAATGATTTTTTGAATTTTATTTCTAGTGTCAGCCACTCTTTCTAAGATAGTTCCCTTTTTGATGGGCTTAATATAATCTGATTTAATGAATTTGATTGTTTTTGTTTTCTCATCAATTTCGAGAACTGCATAAGCTGTGGTCGCGCTACTTATATCAAATCCTAAAATGGTTTTTGTCATACTTGACAATATATCAAGTCAAAATAGAAAAGGCCCAAAGTATTAGCTCTGGACCCTTTTAACTCATTTATTTAACTGATTAGGCTTGAGCGTCATGATCTGGGAAGGTCATTTCTAGCTCAGAATCATCAGCCATACTCACTGCTGGAGTTACTTTGGCGGTACCTGGTTTGGTATCTACTTTGCCGCCGACTTTAACGGCGACTGGGGCAGTGTTACCATCAGTAGCTCCATTAATCTTATCGATTCTCTTTTGAACGATATCGGCTGATGGAGGAGTAACTCTACGCTTCAAATCGTCAAAATCAACACTATCCTTGATTAGTTGGTCAGTGGCAGATAAAGGTTCTTTATCATAAGACTGAACAGAGTAATATCCTGTTGCGCCACCATTCTTATCTACTTCGATATTGAGATCGTATTTCATCGGATCTCCCTTCTTTGGGTTCTTTGCTAGCTTACGAATCTGAGAAAAGACCGCGAAAGAAATATCTAAAATCTTATAGGTGTTAGTCTTACGGCTAATTACACCAAGCAACCAACGTGGCTTGGCCTTATCACCATCAGCACAAAGTGGGCAGCTTCCGTGGATAGCTGAACATTGTACTTTCATTCCGAAACCAGGATCTCCTTCTTTCTTGTACTTGTGAACCAAGTATTGGAAAGGTTGGGTAATTAATCTTACCTCGTTTGGGCCCTCATCTAATCTAAGGAACAGATCCTTAGAGTTTGTGTGTTTCTTATCATCACCACCAAATACATCATCTGTCCAGGACACTTCGCCAAATGTAGTCATTTTGATCTCCTATACTGTTATTTTTCTATTGTACACTTCGGTACGTTCTTCTCTATTTAACAAACACTTTGATCGTAATTCACGATTATCGTGAAAATTTTACAAAACGGGTGCGTGTATGATCGGTGGTTCGAGCAAATCTAACACCAATCCTACGATTGCGTAGTCTATTGACTACTCTATTTAATACAACTCTAAGAGCGCCAGGAGAACCTGGAAGCACTTGTGATTGTCTACGGCCAAGAATTTTTCTAAGAGTTGAATTCAACTCTGTCATAGTTCCTGTCCAAGTATTTATACTACCATCATTAATCATTGACAAAACGCCTGTCATAACTGCCTCATCAACATTGATTATCTTACTATTTGACATCTTATTACCTTTCTCTTATATTAATTGAATCTAACTTTATCTCGACAAATCATCTTAATTGATTAATACTTTTGACCGCATTAAAAACTAAGCTTCTGATACTTACGATGCGGTGATGCGGAAACATCATCTCTAATATTAATTCTTTTGGAGAATTTGTCAATATCTCGGTAAAAGATTTAATTATCTCTTCTTCCGTATTTTCACAAAAAATTCCCTTAACCTGAATAAATCCATTTTCTGACTGCGGCTTATCTAAAGAAATAAATTTCTCTATAACCTGAGTCTTACCATTCTGCCTCTCTAAAATAATGAGATAGATTGGATTTCTCTTAACCGGCGCTCCACTTGGAATAATTGCAACCGCTCCACCTGGAGTATTTATATTGGCACCAACAGCGATATCACTTGGCATAATTAATCTCCATCCTCTTCATCGCTTTCATCATCCCATCCCTTTATATCGTCAAACTTTTTAACATCTTTGGCTAAACGAATTCCGTCTGCTGAAACAACCAAATCCATTTGATAAATAGATTCATCACCATCAAAAAGATGATTCTTTTTGACTTTAGCTCTGCTTACAATGCCATATTTATATTTTTCTCCATCTTTAACTCTTGTAAGATCTTGTTTTCTTGACAATTGAATTATTATAGAACTTAAATAATATAATGTTCCCCCACCTTTTTCAATTTGAGAAGGTGCGCCCATACCAATAGATGTATATGTTTGATTGATTGCTAATACAGCGATTGACTCTTCGCCAGTTTCTTTGTTCATAAATTTATTCATGAGTTTTTGAAACTTATGAATTGCTCCAGATGTTTCTTTTGCAGATACTCCTGGTTGTAGAGAATAGTTTTCAGTGTCTTCTTTATCTTCGGTCGAATTTAATGTCGCCCCCACGCTATCCCATACAATTAATATTTTGAGGGCCGGATTCATTTCTTTTGCTGCATTAACAAAATGAGCGACAGCCTTAGACCCTTCAATAATATTATTTGATCTTACGAGGACTAATTTTTTAGGATCTCCTCCAATTTTCTTTTCAAATCTTGAAGATTGGAATTTTCTTTCTGAATCCCATAAAATAACTCATACCCCTTGCTCTTGGGCATATTTCATAAATGCCATTGCGTGAGTAGATTTTCCACTATCAGCTTTGCCGCTTATTTGTGTAATAATTCCATACTTTAATCCATCTAAATGAGTTAATTCTTTCCAGTGCTCCCCGCCTGTCCATAATATAAAATCCTTTTCAGATACTGCTGGCAAGGTAGATCCTGTACAAAGTTGTCTAGCTAATCCTGCTTCTTTTTTGGCGTAAGATTGTTGGGCGTTTTTTACTAACGCATCGATATCAATTCCTGATGAAATATTTTTATTCCCTACTTTTGTGATTTGTTTTTCGGTCATTGTTTTTTCCTATTTATTCGTTCCAAGTTTTATTCTTACTTAAGTTTCTAAAATATACGTGGCTATCTTTTAATGTATTCATAATATAATTCCACTTTTTTAAGGCTGACTCTTGTTTCGCACATTCTAACTTCGCAGCTACTATATCAGCATCCTTAGCGATGTGACTCGTCGTCATATTTTCAGTGATTTTTTTGTCTCCTTGCGCTTGCTTAAACTCAAAGTATTTTTCACCCTCTATTCTGGTAATTTCATTTTTTGCTTGTTTTGCTTGCATCTCCACCTCTTCGATCAAAAATGAAAGTTTCATTTGGGCGCAAAGAAAAAGAGCCGCTGTGCGATCTGCCTTATCAGCATCATATTTTTCTCTACTAGATATAGAAGTTTCATTAAAACACTCTTCAATTAATTTTTGAATATCAGAATAATCAATCATTTAATTCCTTTAAATAAATTAAGCTTGGCGCTTAACGGTCGTAAATTTTCTAAAGCCCAGCACTTCTTAAAATTTTCATCATCCATACTTGTGTAGGGCAGTTTTGCTTGCGGAATAATATGATCAATTTGCCATGTCCATGTAGTTGGATCATTATCGTTCCACTCATTAATTTTATATGGTCCCCTATTATTCCAATTCATCCACGGCTTAAATTGCTTCTCAATATGATTCTTTAATTCTTGCATTGTATATTCTAGATACTCTAAACACGATATACCATTTTTGCTAGAAATATTGATAATAAGTGCCTGATATATAGCGTTAGAAACTAATGTTCTTAATTTAAAGACAGGATCCGTTTGAATTCTATTTTTCTTATAAATCCTCTTTTTCGCGGCTAATTCGGGCTTATTAGCCTGCCTATAATTTACTTGATACTCTTTGATTTCATCAACCCTATCTTTATCACGAGTTAATTGATTAGCAATTATTTTGTCCCTATTTTTATTATAGTAATCTGACCTATATTCTTCTATGCTCTCTTTATTTTCCATATAATAATTGCCTTGATATTGCAGCTTACAATCTTTACATGGCGTTTTGGGACGCCCAAAATACTGATAATATTCAGACACATCTTTATCTTGAAGGCAAGATGGGCAAACTAACTTACCATTTATGACTTCATGTTTTTTCATATGTGCCCTAAAATTATACTTTCCGTCTTCCTTCTATAATATTGAATATAACTAACTTTTTCTCGACAAAATATTACTTTATAAGTTTCATTTTTTCATTTAATTGCTTAACGACATCATCTACTTGCTCGTGCATTAATCTCAAATGTTGATGGCTCATAAGGCTCATTAAAAATAAAAATACTTCTAAAGAAGTTTGCCTTCTAGAAGGGGGCTTAAGGAAAATAATAATTCCATCTTCATTGGTTTCAAATAGATCAATAAAATAATCTTCGCCTTTATTAGTTGGAGAGGTATATGATCTAACAATCTTCTGATACATATCCCATTCGGAGTCAGTCATATCAATTTTCTTATTGTCAATTATTCGCATAGACATGTGCTTACATCCTTAACTTCTACTAAATCCGCCTTTGCCAGATTGCAACCTTTTAGACGCAGTAGCGGCCTTATATTGCATTTCTTGCAATGTTTTTAGGTCTTTTTCATTGATAGTATTGCCGCCTTGTTTGGATGCAGCTCGGCTAGCCATACTCATAACCACGCTTGGAATCTCATCATCTTCTCCTGTAGCGGCAGTAGGGAGCCCTGAAGCTATTATATCATCAGTACTGATGGCAGACTCAAGTTCTGCTACTATAGATGGATTAGCACGATCCATCATATCTGGATTCATCATAATGGTCGTCATGCCATCTTCGCCAATCATACCTTCTGAACTTTCTCTCTTGATTTTTTGTACAGCTTCTTTAAAATATTGAGTTTTTTCGACGATTCCTTTGGGAACGGAAGATTGTTGTGGGCCAACTGTTCTGCCTGAAGTTCTGCCATTACTTTTATTGATGACACCATCTGCTCGGTCGAAAAATTCCTTGGTTCTGTCGTCGGATTGTACTTTCTGTACTTCGACCCAGATCTCCTCCTCTTCTCCACGAGCGTTTTTAATTTTCATCGTTGTCATCTTCTTCTCTTGAAACTCTTCCTCTTCTATCTCTTTACGCATTTCCTTAATAGCTTCTTTAGGAACATAAGCTTTTAGATTTGGCGAATTTGTTTTTATATAATTATGATTTGATAGGAGCCAATCATCAAGCTGCTCAGGATACTTTAACATCTCTTCCATGGCAGCAGCCAATGATGTAACACAATTTTTAAGATGTTCTTCCATAATATGTTTGCCGCAAAAAGGACAAACATTGATATTAATGGCATGAGACCATTTCGGATTTATCTCCGTTTCACAGGATACACATTTCATTTCTTTGCCACCTTACGCTTGGATATTTGCCTAGTTGTCTTGGCTGGTACGTCTTTAGGAAGGATATCGTGTCTTCGAACAAGTCTTTTTAGAGATTCATAAGCCTCATCATTAAATTTTAGTATTTCATTAACTTGATTTTGAATTGCTTCCGAATTAGATTCGCACAAACCACAAGCAACCATATCATTTACTATTGTTGTTGCCTTCATTACTTTTTCTTGAATTTGCTTTTTACTAGTAAGACTAGTCGTTCTATTCAGTTTTTTCTTTTCTGTCTTGACACCTTTGGTAGCTTTCACATCATTATCAATGCTTGGATTATCTAAATCCTCTTCAGTTATGCAAGTTGCCGTGGCAACTTGCAAACCTTGCATAGATGGGATAATGTCTGAATTAGCCTCAATAACAAATAATTCTGGAACAGTAGTCTCAGATTCTACACGACTAAAACTATTTTTCTTAGCAACATCAACGCAATCTAAGTTAGATATATCAGTAAACTCCTTGAATTGCTTTTCCGTTAATTCACGATCTTGTAGTACCTTGCGGGTCTCTTCAAAACGTTTCATAGCCCAAGATAAATCGAAATCAGTATCATATTCTTTATCATGAATTTTGTAAAGAAAAGAAGTCATATCATCTTGAAGTTGTTGAGCCTCTCTTCGACCCGGAATCTCATTTGGATCTAAACCTTGAACGATAAGTAAGTGTCTCAAAAAAACATCTAATGGTACTAAAAGAAAACTTAATACAGTAATACTGGTATCAACATACTTCTTCATAAGATTGGGATTTTCTTGAAGAAATGTTTTAACGAATTGGGTAGCTTCTTTCTTTAATGGGCTGAAAATTTGCATAGCTTTCTCTCTTAAAATTCTTTATTGTTTTCTGGAACATTGTTGCTAATTGCGACAACAAAAGCGTTATCATCGGAGGAGATGGTGGGAGCGGTAACTTGAAGTGCAGCTTGTTCTCCTGCAAGTTTAGCTGCGGCCTCTGCTTCTTCTGCTTCTCGGGCAGCGATAAGATCAAGTCTACTCTTAATTACTGGGTGTTTGGTTGGGTCTTTAAAAGATGCACCGATCCAACTTGGACTATATCTTCCTGGATATGACTTGCCTCCGTGAGCAAAAGTATTTTGTATTTGTGCAACTAACGGTTGCGCAGGAGGTGGAGGAGGAGTAAGTGGCAATCCTTTTAGCTCAATTAAAAGCGGCATAAGTCTATTTAAGGGTTTCATGAAGAGAGTGCAAACGAATGTAACTACTGCCAAACATTTCGTTAATAACCAGGGGTGCTTTTTTACGAAATTAACTATTTTTTTCATTTGAATGCCTTTGATGGTTTTCGGCCTCTTCTCTTTGGCAAGGTTTCATCTTCGGAAGCCTCTATAACCTTGGAGGCAGCTAAAGTTTCTTGTTGAGTTGGCAAGAATGGAGATTGTTGAGCGTTAAAAGAGACATAATTGCTGGCTAAGCCACCAGCAAAAGTTGAGTTGGTAAGTGTAATTCCATCATTAGAAATAATATGCGCCGTAGGTCCTCCTGAAGAGGTTCCGGCCAAATTATTTACCATGAGAGAAATAGTTGGCAATTCGGAAAAAGACTGCTGACTGACGGGCTGGCTATTAGAGCCGGTATAGTTGATTTGTTGTGGAGTATTGTTTAAATCAACACTTCGTTGAACCAACCCGTCAGTAGCAGTTTCGTACATATGCCCGCCCGAATCATAAAGAGGATCGTTAAGAAGATTAATTGCCTCTTGTTCTGTCAGCATTACTGCTGAATTAAACTCATTTTGAAGATCAGCTTCTTCTTGAGAAGAAAGCACTTCTGTTTTCTTATC
>Ga0316217_10001098_pt1 | contig 36554 bp, 33 predicted proteins | sample 1anoAmetaG_FD_203633 | JGI IMG/M metagenome (GOLD analysis project Ga0316217, IMG submission 203633) | Freshwater microbial communities from Trout Bog Lake, Wisconsin, USA - 1anoA | ecosystem: Environmental > Aquatic > Freshwater > Lake > Hypolimnion/Profundal zone | place: USA: Wisconsin...
CCCCTTCGTCGTGGCTTTACCCTGGAGGTCACACCCGTTCCCATCCCGAACACGGCAGTTAAGCTCCAGAGGGCCGATGATACTTCCTGGCACACAGGTGGAAAAGTAGGTCGCCGCGACGTTAAAATTCAAGCCCCGCAACTCACGTTGCGGGGCTTTTTGCGTTCCAGACCGCGGGGAGGCCCCGCTCGGGAACCAGGCCGGGGGTCGGCACACCTTGGAGGTGGGCAACGTCCCAAGCAAGGGGTACTTCGTTCGATGTTCAAGCCGGCCGCCTACGTGTTTCTCCTCCTGCTCTGCTGTGGCCCGGCCACCGTCTGCGCGCGGGCGCCCGAGGTGGTTCAGGACCTGGCGCAGCTGTGGGTCCATCTGTTCGAGGGGGACCGTGTGCGCGAAGCCCAGCGGGCCTATGACAGGTCCATGGGCTTGCACAGGCACATGACCATGGCGGAGGGATCGGCGTGGGACCAGGCTGTGCCGGCGAGGCGCTGGGACCTGAAACTGGAAACCGCCACCTCCGCTCCCGAGGCGGGCTACCTCGACCATCGCCTGGCCGAGGCCCTGGCCCGGCGACCGCGGTGGCTGGATGAGAGGGTGGCCTGGACCGGTTTCCCAACCCCGGTGGGGATGGAACTTGCGAGGCCGGCGCAGCCCTCGACCGCGTTCTGGCGCCTGGCTCCTCTACGGCTCCTTGAGGGTGATGAAATAGTTCCCTGAAGCCAGGTCGTCATTGCCAAGGTTGTTGGGGTTGACGACGATGACCCCCAGTTCATCCGATGCGTTCACAACCTTGGTGTCACCGTTGATGAATTTTACGTCGCGCGTCGACAGGGTGTTCGTCGCCTTCTTCGCGTTCGGGCCCACGAGGCCCCAGACCTTCATGATCAGGTTGTACCGGGTGGCGGTCGGTTTGATCTTTATCCCGACCGTGCAGTAGGCAGGGATGGTGGCGATTTCCCCCCGCTCCTCGCAGATGGGTTTCCAATAAAGATCCCAGCCCTTGATACGGGTTGGATGCGCCAGTGTGTAGAGACCCTCCTTGGCCTGCATCGTCTTTTCGTTCGGGTCCTCAACAGAGAGATGGGGTAGGGTCATCGTTTCCCCTAATCCATTGGTATATGGATACTTGGCCTCGCGGTCCTTGGCCACCTCCTTCAAGGTTATGGCCCCGATAAAGTCGTCGGTGAGGGTAAGTTGGAATGGGGTGCCTGAATTGTTGCGGATCAAGGACCATTTCGCAGCATCACCTGCGTGGGCCCGGGTCGCCATGGCAAGGACCAGGCTGAAAAGCATGGACAGACCGCGTGTGGGATGCGCCAAGTTGGCCTCCGGATAGACTTGATGTCTGGAGAAAAAATAAAACAATAATATAAGGACGCCAGCACTTTTTATGGATTTTGGCCAGGTCTGAGGTTGCCTCCGGGCAGATGGGGATGTAGCCCCTTCCCCGTGCTCGATCCATGCTAGGCTCTACCTTGTGGACCAGGGCGTCGCTGCGCTAACACGCAGAGGAAAGTCCGGGCTCCGCAGGGCAGTGGGCCAGGTAATTCCTGGGCGGGGTGACCCGACGGACAGTGCAGCAGAGAGCAGACCGCCGATGGCCCCTCACGGGGATCAGGTAAGGGTGAAAGGGTGGGGTAAGAGCCCACCGACGTTCCTGGCAACAGGACGGGCTAGGTAAACCCCCCACGGAGCAAGACCAAATAGGCTGGCGTACTTCTAACGAAGCGAGGATCGGCCCGATCGAGCCAGCGGGTAGGTCGCTTGAGGTGACCCGTGAGGGTCATCCTAGAGGAATGACGTCCCACGACAGAACCCGGCTTACCGGTCCACCCCAGCCCCCGAAAGGGGGCTGAGCTTTGTTCCCGAAAGGGGGCTGAGCTTTGTTCCCGAAAGGGGGCTGAGCTTTGTTCCCGAAAGGGGGCTGAGCTTTGTTCCCGAAAGGGGGCTGAGCTTTGTTCCCGAAAGGGGGCTGAGCTTGTTCCCGCAAGAGGGTTGAGCTTTTCATGAGCGCCGTTTCAGCGCTCGGTAGACCCAACGCTCGCTATGAGGGGTCCAGGGCGCTCCCTGGTCGTTGCTGAAGGTCCGCTCGAGCTCAAGGCCGGCCGCTTCCAGCCCGGCGCGGACCTCCCGGTTCGTGGGGATCCAGATATCGTGCTGGAAGCGCTCCCCCTGCATGATCCGGTCGGTGATGAAGCGGCGGCCGTCCGGGCTCAGCTTCACCCGTTCCCGGTAGCGCCCCTCCACGTCGTTCCAGCCCGTGCCCACGACCCCCAGGGCCCGCACGAAGAAGTCCCGGCCCGCCAGGTCCAGCAGGAGGGTCCCGCCGGGACGGAGGACGCGTGCAAACTCGTCCAGCTGCCGCTGGTTCTCGGCATCCGTCGCGAAGTAGCCCCAACTGGTGTAGGCGCACAGGACGCCATCGGCGCAGGCGGTGCGGAAGGGCAGGGCGCGCAGGTCCAGGCGCACCACCGGGCCCGGGTGCTCGGCCCGGTGCCGCCTCAGGTTCATGGGGCTCAGGTCCCCGCCCACGACCTCGTAGCCCCGGTCCACCAGGGCCCGCCGGAAACGGCCCCAGCCGCAGGGGAGGTCCAGGACCCGGCTGCCGGGCGGAAGGCCCAGCAGGGCGGCCCAGCCTGGACCTTCCCGGGCGGCATCCTCCTCCTTGTCCTGGTAGATTTCGAAATAGAGGGGGTGGTCAAAATCGCGTTCGAACCACTGCACGGGCGGGCTCCCGGGGACATGGGAAATAAGAGTAACGGATCGGGTTCTAATCTCTTGACGGCGGAAAGGCGGGGAGTACCCTAGGGCAAGATTAGATCTTTGGTAGCAGGATGTGTTGACAACATACTCTTTATGGAGGGTTCATGGACTTTCTCCGCCCTGAAATTCAGGACAGTCTGACGAGAGAGAACTTCGAGTTCAAGAAACTGCTGGAGGAGCACAAGGCCGCCGATGAGCGGTTGACCTACCTCCGCAACAAGCTTCGGCTTTCCGCCAAGGAGACCATCGAGGAGGTGGAGCTCAAGAAGGCGAAACTCCGGGCCAAGGAGCGGATCTACCACATCGTGGAGGAGTTCAAGGGCCGTGGCCAGTGAAGGCGCCCAGCAGGTGAACTGAAACAGGAAGCCCCGGGGAACCGGGGCTTTCTGCGTCAGAGGCCGAGGGCCGAGGGGAGGTAGGACTCCCCCATCCAGTAGACCAGGTCCAGCGGGTGCTTCACCTCCCACAGCAGGAGGCTGGACGAGGCGCCGGGATGCAGGTGGCCCAGGTCCGGGCGGCGCAGGCTGCGGGCGGCGTGGAGGGTCATGGCGGTGAAGGCCTCCTCGAAGGTCAGGCGCAGCTGGAGGCAGCCCAGGCGCAGCACCAGGAGCGGGTCGATGCAGGCGCAGGAGCCGGGGTTGAAGTCCGAGGCCAGGGCGAGGCGGCAGCCCGCCTCGACCATCGAGCGGGCCGGGGCATAGTCCTTCATGCCCAGGAACAGGGTCGTGGCGGGCAGGAGCACCGGGACCACCTCCGCCTCCGCCATGGCCCGGATCCCCGCCGCCGAGGCGAACATCAGGTGGTCGGCGCTGGCGGCATGCAGCTCGGCCGCGAGCTCGGCGCCACCCGTGGAGCAGAACTCGTCCGCGTGGAGCCGCGCCCCCAGGCCCAGGGCCTGGCCCGAGGCCAGGACGGTCCGGCCCTGGGCGGGCGTGAAGACGCCCTTCTCCACGAACACGTCGCTGTAGGCGGCGACCCCCGGATGGCGCCGCACGAGCTCGGGCTGCCAGTCCTCGGCCACGGCGCGGATGAAGCCCTCGGGGTCCCCGGCCCACTCCGGGGGGAGGTCATGGGCGGGCATCAGCGTGATGTCCAGGCTCCAGCCCCGGGCGCGGAGCTCGCCGTAGGCCTCCAGGAGCCGGCTTTCGGTCTCCAGGTCCAGGCCGTAGCCGGTCTTGGCCTCCAGGTGGAGGACGCCTTTGGCCCGGAACTTGTGCAGCCGCTCCTCGCCGATGGCCACCAGGTCGGCCACCGAAGCCGCCCGTGTGGCCCGCACCGTCTCCCGGATGCCACCCCCCTCGGCGGCGAGTTCGGCATAGGTGGTGCCGTGCAGCCTCCGGTTGAACTCCTGGCTCCGGTCGCCGCCGAAGAGCAGGTGAGTATGGGGATCCACGAAGCCGGGCGCGGCCCAGCGGCCGCCGCCGTCCACCTCCTCGCCGCGCAGGGACGGGGGGAGGTCGCGGCGTGCCCCGAGCCACAGGATCCGCCCGTCCTCCGCGGCGATGGCCGCGTCCTCGATGAAGTCCACCGCCCAGGGGCGCGCGGGATCGGGAGTCACGGCTCCCTTGAGGTTGGTTAGGACGGACACGTGACGCATGGCAACCATTATGGCATTAGCTTTTGAGCCACCGGTATACTTCAGCGAGAGGGACTGCGGAATGTGGAAAGCCGGCGCTCGAACGCTCCTTGGATGTCTGGTCGCCGCAGCCCTGGTGGCGGCGCCGCCCCGGAAGAAGGCCCCGCCGGTCCTGCCCCCGCTTCTGCCCGGGGAGTCCCTGGCCCTGGGCACCCTGGACCGGGACGTGTTCCACTGGGGCGATACCGCCTCCGAGGGGCCCATGGGCGGTCTCGCGCACCTGGTGTGGGTTCATATGGAAGGCGATGCCTGGCTGAGCGCCGATGTGCAGTTCAAGTGCGCGGGCGCCGCCGGCCCCTACCATTGCTCGACGGTCAAAGGGCACGGCAAGGTGGATCTGGCCCGGGCCATGCAGACCTGCTGCAACCTGGCCTTCATGGGCTGGGCCCATGCCTCCGCCCAGCGCTGGGAGCAGGACTACGGCGAAGGGGTGGCCCGGGCGCGCCTGCTGGATGCCTTCCAGCCCTTCCTGGGCCGGCGCGCCCCCCGGGACGAAGGGGTGCCCGAGCTGGACATGGCCTGGTTCGGGGAAGGGGACCTGCTGCGCACCAGTCCCGACGCCCTCCTGGCCTGGCTCATGGATCCCGGCCAGGAGCAGGCGGTGCGGCTCTACCGGAGGCTCGTGCTGAACTTCGCCGATGAGACCTTCAAGAAGAACGCCTGGTGGGTGGACACCGCCACCGCCCCCGTCACCGGCGCCCCCGGCACCTACCAGGCCTGGGCGGTGGGGGGCAACGAACTGGTCCTGGCCGTCCTGCGCCTGCCCCCCGGCACCACCCGCTCCGAGGCCCAGGCACGGTTCGTCACCGTGATGATGGGCGGCAAGCCGAAGAACTGAGCTGCCACCTCCGTCACAAAAGACGCAGGTGGTAAGGGTGCCATGGAGGCCATGGGCCGCCTATACTGACCCTAGCCAAGGAGGCCGCCATGCCCGAGAACACTGTCCCAACGGACCTGAGTCCCGCGGAATGGACCCTCATCCAGGCCCTCCGGGCCCTGCCCGAGGAGGAACTGCGGACCCGGGCGCACGACGTCATCGGCAAGCTCCTCTTCTACATCGGAAACCCGCGCTGCCAGGGCATGGGCCCCGAGGGCTTCCCCTGCGGCGAGCCCCTGGCCACCTGCGAGGAGTGCCAGGAGCTTTGGAACCTCCTGGATACGGGTAAGCGTCCGACCCGCCTGACCCAGAGCTGACGCATACCGGGCGACCGAGCCGGGAAAGACGCTAAACTAATCCCCATACCAGCCCTCTCAGGTTGGAAGGGAGTTCCATGCGCGCCATCCGATGTCGGGTCACGGTCCTGTCCACGGTTCTGGCCACCCTGCTGGGTTGCGGCGGGGGCGGGGGGAGCCAGCCCGTGCCAACCGGCACCCTGACGGTCCGCTTCGGCTCGGACAGCTTCCCCGGGTTCCAGCAGGTAGTGCTGAGCATGGCCAAACTGGAGGCCAGCACGGACGGCTCCCACTGGACGACCCTCACCACCAGTCCCACCACTTCGAATCCCGATGGGGCCGTCCAGGCCACCGTCGATCTCATGGCGATCCAGGGCGGCGCCAGCCAGGTGCTCACCACCAGCACCCTCGGCGCGGGCACCTATGAGCAGTTCCGGGTGACCTGGGGCCGGGTGAACTACGCCTCGGCCATCCAGCAGCCCGCCTACGTCGTGCCCACGGGGGGTTACGGCCAGCTCCTGTCCGTCCCGGCCACGACCACGTTCCTGGGGACCGTGACCGTCGCCTCCGGCGGCAACGCCACGGTGCAGCTCATGGTCAACGGCAACCAGGCGGTGCTCACGACCCCGGTCTATCCCTATATCTTCAATGCCACAGGCACGGCCAGCGATCTCGGCGCCAGCGGTTTCATCACCGGCAAGCTGACCGGTTGGACCACCGCCATGCAGGGGACGGAAGTCTATGCTGAAACCGTGACCGGGGTCGGCCTGGCCTCCATCCAGCGCCGTGCCCTCGTGGGACCCCAGGGCACGTTCACCCTGGAGGGGCTCCCCATGGGCAACTCCTACTTCGTGGTCACCCAGCCCACCGCGGGAACCACTGCCTGCCCGGCCGTTGCCATGGGCCCCGTGACGGCCGCACAGGTCATGGCCCAGGCCATGGTCCCCCTGGTCGTGGGCACGGCGGTTCCGGCGGGTACCGTCGAGCTGGCCATCACACCGCCCTCCTCGTCCTCCCAGGGCACCTGGGGTGAACTCAGGCAGGGGGTGGCCACGGGGGCGGGCGGCACCCAGAACCTCATTGTCCGTTCCCAGACGGCCACCACCGTTGCCACCCAGGACCAGGTGCTGTTCCAGGGCGTGACCCCGGGCTTCTACGGCCTCACGGCCCAGCGCAGCACCAGCGGAGGGGCGCCGAACATCAACGTGGGCACGACCAGCACCCTGACCGCGGGCGCCAACCCTCCCGTGGCCCTGACCTACCCCTAGTCCGCACGACCCTTGACGGGACCGCAGCCGCCAGGGGCTCGAGGTAAACCTTTGCAAATGAGATGGAGACTCATTAGGCTGGAGGGGCCTTAGGGAAATCCGCTCATGACCCAGTCCAGCCCCTCATCCAGGGAACCCGCCCTTCCCCAAGGCTCACCCCGCTCCCTGTTCGAATGGATCATGTCCCAGAACCAGGAAGTGTTCTTCTCGCTGGGGCCCGACCTGTGCTTCCAGTCCGTGGGCACGGGGTGCGCGGGCCTCTGGGGGATCGCCCCCCGGGACCTGCTGGGCCGGAGGTTCCTGGACCTGGTGGCGCCCGGGGACCTGGAGAGCGCGGAACGGATCCTGGAGGGGGCCGGCAGCGGCCCTGCGGTCGCCCACCAGACCTTGTTCCTGAGGCAGGACGGGACCCCGGTGCGCCTGGTGTGGCGCCTCGCCCGCAGCTCGGGCGCGCGGCTCTTCTACGGCCTGGCCCGGCCCTTCGTGGAGCGCAATGGCGCGGAGACCGAGCCGGAGTGCAGCGCGGAGACCACGCTGGGGAGCGTCGTGCACGAGCTGGAGGTGTTCAAGAACGCCCTGGACGAGCACGCCATCGTCGCCATCACCGATGCCCGGGGCCGGATCACCTACGTCAACGACAAGTTCGTGGCCATCTCCAAGTACCCCCGAGAGGAGCTCCTGGGGCAGGACCACCGCATCATCAACAGCGGCCACCATCCCCGGAGCTTCTTCACGGACCTGTGGACGACCATCAAGGCCGGCAAGGTCTGGAAGGGCGAGGTCAAGAACCGGGCCAAGGACGGGACCTTCTACTGGGTGGACACCACCATCGTCCCCTACCTGGACGCGGCCGGGATGCCCTTCCAGTTCGTGGCCATCCGCGCCGACATCACCCAGCGCAAGGAGGGGGAGGAGGCCATCCGCCAGTCCCAGAAGCTGGAGAGCCTCGGGATCCTGGCCGGCGGCATCGCCCACGACTTCAACAACCTGCTCACCACCATCCTGGGCAACTGCAACCTGGCCTCCATGTCGCTGCCCCCCGGCAGCCCCGCCGGCCCGCACCTGGAGCAGATCGAGAAGGCCTCCATCCGGGCCGCGGACCTGACCCGCCAGATGCTGGCCTACGCCGGCAAGGGCAAGATCATGATCCAGCGGGTTAACCTGAACTACCTGGTCAAGGAGATGACCGAACTGCTGTCGGTGTCCATCTCCAAGAAGGCCGCCATCCGCCTGGAACTGGCCGGCGGCCTCAGGGACATCCTCGCGGACCCGGCCCAGATGCAGCAGCTGGTCATGAACCTGGTGACCAACGCCTCCGAGGCCCTGGGCAGCGAGCCGGGCACCATCACCCTGCGCACCGGCGACCAGGTCCTGGACGCCCACTACCTGGCCGGGCTCTGTCCGGCCATCCCCATCACCCCGGGGCGCTACGTGGTCATGGAAGTGTCGGATACCGGCTGCGGCATGGCCAAGGATGTTCTGGCCCTCATCTTCGATCCCTTCTACACCACCAAGTTCACGGGCCGGGGCCTGGGCCTCTCCGCCCTCATGGGTATTCTCCGGAGCCACGGCGGCAGCATCAAGGTGTACAGCGAGCCTGGCGTGGGCACTTCCATGAAGCTGTTCCTCCCGGTCATGGAGGGCGAGGGGGAGGACCAGCCCGCCCCGGCCGAACCGGGCCTCTCCGGCCGGGTCGAAGGCACGGTTCTCGTGGTGGATGACGAGCCTCCGGCCCGGGCCGTGGCCCGCGCCCTGGCCGAGGCCATGGGCCTGCGCGTGGTGGAGGCCGCCGACGGCGCCGAGGCGCTGGCCCTGTTCCTGGACCGGCGCGGCGCCCTCGACCTCGTGCTCATGGATCTCACCATGCCGCGCATGGATGGCCGCGAGGCCTTCCAGCGCATGAAGGAGGCCGATCCCTCCGTCCCCGTCGTGCTCACCAGCGGCTACAACGAGACCTTCGCCGTGAGCGATTTCAACGGCGGCGAACTGGCCGCGTTCCTGCCCAAACCCTACAGCCGCACCCAGTTCGAGGCGGTCATCCACCAGGCGCTGAAGACCCGGGCGTGAGGCTGGGCCGCTTTCAGGCGGTGAGGCGGAGGATCTCCACCACCATGGCCGCGGCGCGTTCCATGTCCTCCACGAGGATGTGCTCGGCCAGGGAATGCTCCTGGCGGGCGCCGATGCCCACGACGGCCATCTCGATGCCGTGGTTGTTGTAGATCGAGGCGTCGGTGAAGCCGCACATGAGGCTGGCCTGGGCCTGGATGTCCTGGGCGGCCAGGGCCCGGGTGGCGATCCGGACCGCCCAGGAGGTTTCGGGGTCGATGCGGGAGGCCCGGCAGAGGTTGTTCACCGCGATCTCGGCCCGGGCGCCGGTGGCCTCCACTTCCCTGTGGATGGTGGCGACCAGCTCGTCGGCGAGGGCCTGGCCCTTGGCGTGGTCGAGGCTGCGGCACTCCGCCATGAAGGTGCAGAGGTCGGGGACGCCGTTGCGGATGAGCCCGCCCTGGATGATGCCCACGTTGGAGGTGGTCTCCGCGTCCAGGCGCCCCAGGCGCAGGGCCGCGATGGCGCGGGCCGCCGCGGCGATGGCGTTGACGCCCTTCTCGGGCTCCATGCCCGCGTGGGCGGCCTTGCCGCGCACGGTCACGTCGAGGGCGAAGTACGAGGGGCCGCCGGTGATGATGGTGTCCAGGGTGTCGTTGTCCAGCAGGAAGCCCCTGCGGGCCGTGAGGCGGCCGTAGTCGAGGTTCTTGACGCCCAGGAGCCCGATCTCCTCCTGGCGGCTGATGGCGATCTCCAGGGGCGGGTGCGCCGGCGCCACCCGGATGGCCTCCAGGAGTTCGGCGATGCCGGCCTTGTCGTCCGCGCCCAGGATCGTGTCCCCCGCGCTGCGGATGACGCCCTCGGCCAGCACCGGCCGGATGCCCTTGCCGGGCTTCACGGTGTCCCCATGGCAGGAGAGCAGGATGGGCTCGGCGGAGCTGCCCTTGCCGGGCAGCGTGGCGATGAGGTTGCCGTAGCCATCGAGCTCCGCGGTCGCTCCCAGCCCCCGGAACACGGGCAGCAGCCAGGCCATGAAGGCCGCCTCCTCCCCCGACTCGCTGTCGATCTGCACCATCGCCATGAACTGGGCGACCATGCGCTCCGTGTCCATCGTTGCGCCGAACCGTTCCCGCAGGGCCATGGGCTACCTCCATCTGTTGGGATAGGCTGATCCTAGCAAGGCAGGCTTATCCTGTCTCGTCGATCGGTGTTTTCGCTCCTTGTTAGGCCCTACGGTTAATGAGAGCTTCCCGCTCGCATTCGATGGGAGCGACAGAAGGACGCCCCGGAGGGCCGGGGCGTAATAAATCAAAATGGGAGGTCATCCATGGGCCCATGCTGGCGATCCAGGATCATCGGCGCAGCGTCCGATGGAGGGTGGAGATCCGGGAATTCCAGGGCTTGCCAATAGGCCACCATGCTGTCGCCGTGGTCCATCCAGATGGCCTCCTGGAGGTCATCGAGGAATTCCGTCAACTGACAGGCCTCCTCGGGGGTGAGGTCGGGCAGCCAGAAGTCGGTCCATGGGGGGCTTCCGCTTCAGGCAGCGGAGGAGTTCCCGGGTGGGGTATTTCACAGGTCCTCCAGGTCCACCACGGCCTGCTGGACGATGGTCTGGTCAATCTGGGTGACGCCTGCGGCCATGGCCGCCATGGCGCTGGCCAGGGCCAGGTTCTGGACGAGGCGCGGGATGCCTCGGAAGTGATGAAATAGGGTGGCGGTGGCCTGGGCGTCGAACAGGGGCGTGGCGGCACCGGCTGCCCGCATGTGGCCGTCGAGGAAGTCGGCGACCTCGGTTTCGGCCAGGGGCCGCAGGCGGATCCGGACGCCGATGCGTTGGGCGAGGGCCAAGTGTCTGGGCTCGGCGAGGCGGTCCCGGAGGACGGGCTGGCCGCAGAGGACGAGGGAGAAGGGGCTGCGCCGGTCGAAGTCGTCGGCCGTGAGGAGGTGGAGGTCCTCGAGGGACTCGTCGGGGAGGAGATGTGCCTCGTCAATGAGAAGTACGGCTCGGCGGAGCAAGCTGCGGAGGTGGCCCAGGAGGGCGGCGGCAGTGTCCCTCAACTAAACGGTGAGATATTCATAGATATTTCGTGAAAATTTTATTGACATACGTGAAATACGCATCTCACTATGAGGTAAACAATATTCAGCAACAACCCTTTTATGGGGTTTCTATGAGCCGCAAACCTCTGATTCAAGTCCTGATCGGGATCTTCTTCTCGACTGCCCTGGGCGCCCAGACCTTTCGCCTTGCCAATCCGGTCATGGCCAGCCCATCAAATTGCGGGTGGATGGTGGATCCGGGCCAAGGTTCCTTGAGGTTTTCCCTCCCTGTTGGGCAGGTGCCGGGTGAGATCCCCATTCCAGTGGCGTTAACAATGAATGGGGCTTTCCAGGCTTATCAATTAACCCAATTCAATAACAACGCCCCTTACACCCAAGAACTTGATGTGCCGATCTTTGGGACCTGCGGGTTCGGTTACATCGGAGTTGGAGGTTGGATGTCGGGATCGACACGATTCCTTGCCCTTGAGGATGGTAGAACCTTCCTGCCTGGAGAGTTTTCGACGCAAAGTCGCTTCGGCTATTGAGAATGGCTTGTTCTGGGGAGCGTTTGGTTTGTATAAAACGCCGACTGGATATGTGGGCGTGCCCTGGACGACTCCTGCTCCCTAGAGGAAAGATAAATGAGACGGTTTGACATGTCGAAAAAAAACATGGGCTGGGCAATTTCTGTTTCAGTAGCAATTTCCTTTGTTTCATGCGTATCGACTGGAGTGCCAGGGAGAGGGATGGCCCATGATCCAATCGTCCCGGATCAGCAGAATGCCAAGGCAATAGCCTTTTCTACTATTCCCGATAAAGCCGTGGTTTATGTCTATCGGAGTTGCTTTGCCTACCCTGAACGCAGGGCGCTAATTGTGGTGGATAAGAAAAATATCGGGTTTAATGTAGCATGCCGTTTTTTCCGAATTGAATTACCTCCTGGAAAACATCAATTGGTTTCGAAATTTGAATGGCTCCGGGGCCTTTCTACCTATGAATTGGTCCATACAAACCCTGATCATTATCGATTCGTGTCGAGAGCAGAGGATGAATCCATTGTTGATCTGGAGATGGAGGCCGGGAAGCTTTATTTTCTTAGGCTAGATGTCGATAATTTGTCAATTATTGGAATGCTTGACCTTCATTTGGTGGTGGAGGAAAAAGGGAGAGAGGAGATTTTTGAAAATAAGTATCGCCTGTTGGAGATTCCGTCAGAGCTGCCAGAGTTGAGCCCCGAAAAGAAGTAGTAATGAAGCTCCCGACATACATCCCGCACATCGGGGCCATGATATCTCGTTAATTACCTGCCGCCCCTCCACTGGCACGGCAGGCGCCGTAGGCACCCAACGGGACGCCCAGGAGGCCGAGCACCTGCTCCTGCAGATCCGATAGCTCGGCATAGAAGGTCTTGATCGGATTTCCCTGGTAGAACAGGACATTCCGCTGGATCAGGCTGAACAGGGGCCATGGGAAGAACGGCCTGCCGCTGGAGTCGTTCGCTGGCCTCATGAGGAGCCTGGCCAGCTTGTGCCTGAACCGGATCCGCCTTGGGGAGAATGGCCCCCTTTACACGCGCACCACCCGACCTACCAAACTCGAGGCCAGGGCCTTCGAACTGATCGGCGTCGACATCACATAGCTGTTGGCAGTAGCGGAAATTAATAATCCTCGGAAACCTTTATGGGCCGGGGATTTGCATTATAAATTCAATGAACTTCGGACAGGAGGTGGCAGACCAACCGAAGCAGCTTTTTGCATGACGGATGGAAGTAGGTCCTCCGTCTGGGGGTGAAGGAGCAGTCCTTAAACGGCGGGAGCCGCGGATATGGAAAATGCCTGAAAATGCTAGAACTTGAATTTCACATGCAGCGCCAGCGTGCGCGGCGGGATCACGTGGGTGCCGCCGAAGGTGCTGAGGAAGTTGTAGAGGGCGACCTCGTTGAAGACGTTCAGGAGGTCGGCGCCCACCTGGAGGGTGGTCTTGCCTGAGGTCCTGAAGTCCTGGCCCAGGCTCAGGTTCCACACCTGGCGGGGATTGACGCGCCAGGTGGGGCCCACGAGGGAGTCGGCGGAGGCGTGGACGAAGGGGATGCCGAAGGCGTAGTCGGGGTTGCTGGCGACGCCGGGCTGGGTGGGATCGCCCGCCACCATGCCGGAGTCGTAGCGGCCGATGACCTGGGCATGGAACCCATTGCTCTGGTAATGGACCCCCAGCTGCAGGGTGAGCTTCTGGTCGTGGTCGATGAGGTAGGGCGTTCCGGCGGGGCCGTTGAGGAGGGGATCGGCCGAGGTGAGGCCGCCGAGGGTGGGGCTGTAGAAGAGGGTGCGCACGGTGCCGGCGCTGAGGTAGGCCGAGACCCCGTGGGTCTCCAGGAGGTCCAGGCGCAGGTCCAGGCCGTGGAAGCGGCCCCGGGCCGCGGCGATGGGGAAGAGCAGGCCGGTGTTGAGGAACTGGTCGTTGTCGGCGGAGTTGACGCTGGTCTTCCACCAGTAGTCCAGGCCGGCCTTGGCCACGCCGGCCACCTGGCGCTCCACGCCCACCAGGTAGCTGTCCTGGAGCTCGGGCATGAGGCGGGGCACCGGTGTGCCGGCGGGCGCCACGAGGTTCCAGGCCACCTGGGAGGTGGAGAAGCCCAGGTTCTCGTTCTCGGGCGTGATCAGGAGGCGGTCGTAGGAGAAGCGCACCAGGGTGGTGGTGCCCGGGAAGGTGTAGGCCGCGCCCAGGCGGGGCTCGAGCTGGTTCTTCACGTAGTCGGGGCCATGGTAGCTGTCCACCCGCAGGCCCAGGCCCAGGGTCCAGTGCTCGCCCTTCAGGTCGTCCTGGACGTAGGCGGAGGCCAGGGTCGGTGCGAGCTGGTCGGAGAAGCGGAAGATGCCGCCGCCGCCCGCGGCGGTGTAGGGGGTGAAGCCCGCGCCCAGGGGACCGCCGGTCTGGGTCTGGGCCTGGAGGACATCGGTGATGGCGAAGGCGAACCGCTCGTCGATGGGGAAGCGCACGTACTGCAGTCCCGCCTTCAAGTTGTCCTCGCCGTGCTTGAGCTGGTAGGTGACCGTGGCGCCCTGGTTGTCCAGGGTGCGGTTCTGCCAGACCCAGAAGGGCGTGTCGGGGCCGCCTTCCTGGAAGCCCGGGGCGAGGGTCCGGCTGGGGTCCAGCCGGGAGCCGGAGTGGCGGTAGAAGAGGTTGGCGTCGACGCTGGCGTCCGTGCCGATGAGGTGCACCCAGCCCACGCTGGCGCTGAAGTCGTTGTTGTGGACCCGCTGGTTCATGCCCGCGGCCCACTGGCTGGCCAGGTCCACCACGTCCCGGGCGGTGAAGCCGCTGGAGATGGAGAAGCGCAGGGTGTCGGAGGTGGAGAGCAGCTGGTCGAAGCGGGTGAAGATGCGCCCGGTATCTCCCACGTTGTGGAGGTTCTCGAAATTCACCGGGTCCAGGAAACGGTCGCTCGATGAGCCCGCCGCGGTGACGAAGTAGCCGAAGGTGTCCGTGCAGCCCCGCACGCCCAGGCCCTCTTCGAAGGTGTTGAAACGGGCGGCGCCGGCGTTGACGTTGCCTTCGAAGCCGTCGGGAGTGCCCAGGCCGGACTTGGAGGTGAGGTTGATGATGGCTCCGGGCTTGCCGCCGTACTCCGCGGAGACGCCGCCGGTGATCACCTCCATGCCCTCCACCTGGGAGGGATCCAGGGAGTTCGAGAAGGTGGCCTGCACCTGGTCCGTCACCGGCACGCCGTCGATGACGTACATCGCCTGGCCGTGGCTGCCCCGGAAGTGGAAGCGCCCGTTCTCGTCCTGGATGAAGCCCGGGGTCTGGAGGACGATGCTCTCCATGCCCCGGCTCTGCACCACCGCGGGGATCTCCTCGATGGTGGTGTGGTCGATGTCGATGTGGCTGGAGGGATGGGCCTCGATGAGGTTGGCCGAGTCCTCCACCACCACCGTGGCGCCCGACACGGGCAGGCTCAGGTTGACCTGCATGGGCAGGTTGGAGTGCACCGCCAGGTTCCGGTGGGCCGTGGTGAGCCCGGGGGCCGAGGCCTCCAGGTGGTAGTCGTTGAAGGGCACGTTGAAGAGGGAGAAGTGTCCCTTGGCGTCGCTGCGGGCGGACTGGAAATGGCCGGAGACCTTGTTCTCGAGGGTGATGACGGCGTTGGCCACGGGCCGGCCCTGCTCGTCGGCCACCAGGCCCGTGATCATGCCGCTGCCCGAGGTGGCCACGGCGGGGAAGAGCGCGGGTGCCATGGCGGCGGCCAGCAGGAAGGGCAGTGCTTTCATTCGGAACCTCAGGCTTGCGTGGTACTCGTCAGATCGACCTCTAGAGAATAGAATTCATTTCTGATAAGATCAAGTGAAAACCATTTCTGATTGACGGGGCCCTACTGTAAATAACCTGTAAATATCACCCGCATAGTGGACCTTTTTCCGGAGCACCGATAATATGCACCCATGGCGACCCAAAAACGCAAAGAACGGACCCTCACGCTTGCGGAACAGCGGGAGATGAGATTCATGGGAGCGCGTCTGCGCGAGAACGAGAAGCTGTACCTGGAGTTCCTGGCCACCCTGGACCCCAGGGAACGGGAACGGTTGGCCTTGGTGGCCAGGGATGAATAGATGATCCATATCCAATCCGGTGCCGTGGCGGGACGCTTGCGGGCCCCCGCTTCGAAGAGTCATCTCCAGCGGCTTCTGTTGGCGGCCTGCCAGGCCCCTGGGCTCAGCGTGCTCAGCGACCCGGGGGACTCCGCCGATGGCGTGGCCTGCCTGCGGGTCATCCGGGACCTGGGCGCCCAGGTGGAGGCCAGCGGCAACCGGCTCGCCATCCAGGGCGGAGGCCGGCCCCGGTCCGGTGACCTGGACTGCGGGGAATCGGGCTTCTGCCTGCGGGCCGCCTCGGCGGTGGCGGCCCTGGAGGACCGGCCCATGACCCTGTCCGGGCATGGCTCCCTCCTGTCCCGGCCCATGGACATGGTCCTGGAGCCCCTGCGGCAGCTGGGCGTGGTGTGCACGACCCGCGGGGGCTGCCCGCCCATCGCCCTGAGGGGCCCCCTCCGGGGCGGCCGGGCCCGCGTGGATGGCCGCGCCAGCAGCCAGTTCCTCAGCGGCCTGCTCCTGGCCCTGCCCAGGGCCCAGGGGGACAGCGTCCTGGAGGTGGAAGGCCTGCGCAGCGGCCCCTACATCCGCATGACCCTGGACGTGCTGGCGGCCTTCGGGGCCCGGGTGGAGGCCTCCACGGCCCTGGACCATTTCGCCATTCCCGGCGGCCAGACCTTCACGCCCGTGACCATGGCCGTCGAGGGGGACTGGTCGGGCGCGGCCTTCCTCCTGGTGGCCGGCGCCGTGGCCGGCGCGGTCGGGGTGGACGGGCTCGAGCCCGCCTCCAGCCAGGCGGACCGGGCCGTGGTGGAGGCCCTGGTCGCGGCCGGGGCCAGCCCCCGGTGGGACGCGGGGACCCTGTGGGTCGAGCGGGCCGCGCTCCAGGGTTTCGACTTCGATGCCACGGACTGCCCGGATCTCTTCCCGCCCCTGGCCGCCCTGGCCTGCGCGGCCCGGGGCACCAGCCGCCTGCGGGGGGCGGGGCGCCTGAAGGCCAAGGAGAGCGACCGCGCCTCGGCGCTGGTGACCGAGCTTTCCGCCATGGGGGCGCGCCTGCGCGTGACGGGCGACGTCATGGAGATCGAAGGCTGCGCCTTGACGGGGGGCACGGTGGATCCGCACAACGACCACCGCATCGCCATGGCCTGCGCCGTGGCTGGCCTGACGAGCCGGGATGGTGCGACGATGGAGGGCGAGGCCTGCGTGGACAAGTCCTACCCCGGATTCTTCCGCGATCTGGACTCCCTGCGAGGTGGCGCGTGAATTCCTTCGGACATTCCTTCCGGCTTTCGATCCTGGGCGAATCCCACGGCGCCTGCGTGGGCATCCTCCTGGACGGGTGCCCCGCGGGGCTCGGCCTCGAGCCGGCGGACTTCAAGGCGGACATGGAGCGCAGGCGGGGCGGCTCCGCCCCCGGCACCACCCCCCGGCGCGAGGACGACACGGCCCTGCTCCAGTCCGGCGTCCTCGACGGCCGCACCACCGGCGCGCCGATCCTGGTCCTCTTCGAGAACAAGAACACCGATTCCAGCGCCTACGAGGCCATCAAGCACACCCCGCGCCCGGGGCACGCGGACTGGGTCGCCCTGAAGAAGTACGGCGGCTTCGCCGACATGCGCGGCAGCGGCCATTTCTCGGGCAGGCTGACCGCGGGCCTCGTGGCCGCGGGCGTGGTGGCCAAGAAGCTGCTCTCGCCCATCCAGGTGGAAGCCAGGCTTCTGGAGGCCGGCGGCAAGGCCGACATCGAGCGCGCCATCAAGGAGGCCATGGCCGCCGGGGACTCCGTGGGCGGCATCGTGGAATGCCGGGTGCAGGGCCTGCCCACGGGGCTGGGCGAGCCGTTCTTCGATTCGGTGGAGGCGCTCATCGCCCACGCGGCCTTCTCCATCCCCGCCATCAAGGGCATCGAATTCGGGGACGGGTTCCAGGCCTGCCGCCTCCACGGGAGCCAGGTGAACGATCCCATCCTGGACATGGAGGGCCACACCGGCTCCAACCACGCCGGAGGCATCAATGGCGGCATCACGAACGGCAACGAGCTGGTCTTCCGGGTGGGCGTGAAGCCCACCTCCAGCATCAAGGCCGCCCAGATCACCCTGGACCTCAAGACCCAGGAACCCGCCAGCCTCAAGGTCGGCGGCCGCCACGACGCCTGCATCGCCCTGCGGGTGCCCGTGGTGCTGGAGGCGGTCACCGCCGCGGTCCTGGCGGACCTGCTGCTCCGGGAGGGGCGGCTCCCGCGGGTGCTGGCCTGATGGCGGAACCGGGGCGGGAGGCCGAGCTCCAGGAGGCCACGAACCTCCATGTGGCCGGGCGGCTGGCCGAGGCCGGGGCCAGCTACCGGCGCATCCTGGAAGCCTGTCCCGAACATCCGGTGGCCCTCCACCGGCTGGGGGTCCTGACCCTCCAGGAGGGCCGGCCCGGCCCGGCCCGGGAGCTGTTCGAACGGGCCGTGGCCCTGGATCCGGCAGCCTGGCGAAGCCACTGCGCCCTGGGCCAGTGCCTGGCGGCCCTGGGGCTCCCGCTTGAAGCCGCCGCCGCCTTCCAACGGGCCCTGGCCCACAACCCCGAGTGCTTCGAGGCCCTCATGGGCCTGGGCCAGGTCAGGGCCGGTGAGGAGGCCCTGGCCGCCTTCCGGCAGGCCCTGGTCCTGCGGCCGGAGTCCGCCCAGGCCCTGGCCTGCTGCGGCAACGTCCTGCTGGCCCAGGGCCGGCCCGGGGAGGCCGTGGCCGACTACAAGCGGGCCCTGACCTGCGATCCGGCCCACCTGGAGGCCCGGAACAACCTGGGCATCGCCCTTCAGCAGCTGGGCCGGCCCGCCGAGGCCGCCGCCGCCTTCCGCCGGGTCCTGGCCTTCCAGGCGGACGACCCCCTGACCCATGCCAACCTGGGCAACGCCCTGCTCCTGAACGGACAGCCGGCCGAAGCCCGGAAGGTGCTGGAGGCCGCCGCGGCCCGCTGGCCGGAGGTCCCGGACCTCCACTACAACCTGGGCATCGCCGCCTTCGCCCTGTTCGACTTTCCGGGGGCCGCCCAGGCCTTCCGGGCCACCATCGCGCTGGCCCCCGGGCACCTGGCGGCGCGCAACAACCTGGGCAACGCGCTGCAGGCCATGGGGCGGTATCTGGAGGCCCTGGAGGTCTACCGCCAGGCCATCGCCGTGGGCCCCCGCTTCGTGGACACCTACAACAACGCCAGCGCCGCGGCCCGGACCCTGGGCCTGCTGGACGAGGCCATGGCCCACCTGGGCAGCGCCCTCGCCCTGGACCCGGCCTTCCAGGTCGGACACGGCAACCTGGGCAACGTGCTCAAGGACATGGGCCGGATCCCGGAGGCCATGGCCAGCTACCGCCGGGCTCTCGCCCTCGACCCCGGGGACGCCGTGACCCACTCCAACCTCGTCTACACGGCCTGCTTCCACCCGGGCTATGAACCCGGCGACATCCTGCGGGAGACGCGGGGCTGGGACGAGGTCTTCGGGGCGCCCCTGGGCAGGGAGATCCGGCCGCACACCAACCCGCGGGACCCGGACCGGCCCCTGCGGGTGGGCTACGTCTCGCCCAACTTCAAGGAACATGTGCTGGCCCACTTCCTGGTGCCCCTCCTGTCCCACCACGACCGGGAGCGCTTCCGCACCTTCGGCTATTCCCTGGCGCCCCGGCCCGACGCCTTCACCCTCCGGTTCAGGGGCCTCACCGACGGCTGGCGGGACGTGGCGGACCTGGACGACGCCCGGCTCGCCGCCCAAATCCGCGAGGACGGAATCGACATCCTCGTGGACCTGACCATGCACATGTCCAATGGCCGTCCCCTGCTGTTCGCGCGCAAGCCCGCGCCGGTGCAGGTGGCGTGGCTGGCCTACCCGGGAACAACGGGGCTGGCGGCCATGGACTACCGCCTCACCGATCCCAACCTGGATCCCGAGGGCCGGGACGGGGACTACGCCGAGCGCTCCATCCGCCTCCCGGAGATCTTCTCCTGCTATGACCCCCTGGCCCAGGGGCCCCCTCCCGGACCCCCGCCGGCCCTGGCCAACGGTTTCGTCACCTTCGGATCCTTCAACAATTTCAGCAAGATGAACCCTGCCGTGGCGGACCTGTGGTGCCGGGTGCTGGCTGCGGTCCCCGGCTCCCGCCTGCTCCTGCTGGCGCCCCAGGGGGACCATCGCCGCCTGCTGCTGGAACGCATGGCCGAAGGGGACATCGAGCCCGGGCGCATCAGCTTCGCCAGCTTCCAGCCCCGGGCCGATTACCTCGCCCTGCACCAGCGCGTCGATATCGCCCTGGACACCTTCCCCTACAGCGGCCACACCACCTCCCTGGACGCCCTCTGGATGGGCGTGCCGGTAGTCACCCAGGTGGGCCGGACCGTGGTGGGCCGCACCTGCTGGACCCTCCTGTGCAACCTGGGCCTCCAGGAGTTGGCCGCCATGACCGGGGACGGCTATGTGGCCATCGCCACCGCCCTGGCCCGGGATCTGCCCCGGCTGGCTGCACTGCGGGCGGGCTTGAGGGGTCGCATGGAGGCCTCCCCCCTCATGGACGCCCCGCGCTTCGCCCGGAACATCGAGCAAGCCTACCGGGCGATGTGGGTGGACGGGTGCCGGTGAGGCCCGTCCAAACGCCCCAGGCCTCAGATCGATTCTAAGGTTCCCGGCACGGACGGGGCCTGGGGGGCTCTCTGCCCGACCTGCGACCTGGCGGCCGGAGCGCGGCCAGGAGGGGAACCTCCGGGGTGGTCGTGCCGAAGATCTCCCCTTGACTTTACATTGTGGCTAAAGTATAAATAAAACATCAAAATGCAACAACATTTTGATGCGTCTACGTCATGTTCGGGAGTTATTCAATGATGCGTTTATTAATATTTTTCGCCTGCTCCGTTTTTTCCGCGGTCGGCCTTTTTGCACAACCCCTGGGGGACCTGCAGCTGGCCTACGCTTCCAGGATCGTCTATTTCGACGAATTCCATCAGATCAGGGATTTTCCCTACGACGACTCCCCTCTGAGGGGCTACCGGATCGCCGATTTCACCGAGGATCTCCATCTGGTGGAGAAGCACCGGGTCGGCTTCCGGGGGCTCGCCTTGAAGAACGAGGCCACGAAGGACCTCATCATCGCCTTCCGCGGCACCGACGTGAGGGTCAAGGAGAACATCCTGGCGGACATGGGCATTTTCCTGGAACTGGCCGGCGAGGACCACCTGGGCGCGATCCAGGGGGAACTTGCGAAATTCCGGGCCCACTACGGGTATGACAAGATGCTGGCCAAGGCTGATATGGCCGTGGCCGTCGGCCGTGTGGCCAGCGGCCTTCTGGAAGCCTACGGGTCCGAACCCGTCAAGGACTTCGCCAAGGGGGCCGCGGAGTTCGCCTTGACGCAGGCGTTCGGCAACCTGGGCCTGGGGTTCCTGGACCCGGAAGACATCAAGTTCACGACCCGTGCGATCGTGGACAATGCGCTGGCCTTCTATGAGAAGACAATCCATGGGAAAGGGACCCGACAGGACCCTGGGATGATAAGGCAGGGGATCCATGCCCTCTGGCATGGCCACAAGAAAGCCCTGCCCGAACTCGACGGCTACACCATCCGCGTCACGGGGCACTCCCTGGGGGGGTTCCTGGCCCAGATCGTCGCCGGCACCCATGGCAGCCAGGCGGTCGCTTTCTCGGCTCCCGGGGCCGCCGAGTATGCCCGAAAGACGAAACGCCATGTGAAGGACCCGGGAGGGATCCGGAACATCTGCAGGGAGAATGATTTCGTCAGCAGGTTCGGCACGCATCTCGGCCGCACGGACTGGCTCAGGAATTTCTGGGAGGTTTCGCCGGTTGGGGATGAGCTCCAGGCCGCGTGGGCCGTGGAAGAATCGGCTTGCCTCCCCAGGCGCCAGGAGGCGCTGCGCCTGGAGCTTGCGGCCCGCCCGGACCGGCTCAGAGCCTATGAACGTGCCAGGGAGCTCCATGATAAAAAAAGTGCGGAGTATGACGCCGCCAAAGCGGCCTACGATGCCAGGCTCTCGGCCATGAGCTGGGGGGAGTGGGCCAAAGCCCCACGCTTTGCCATGGAGCGTCCCGTTGCGCCGGTCCCTCCCCCCGAGCCGACCCTGGACACCGTCTACGCTGCGGCCCCGAACCGGTTGGGGAGGACCTACGACGGGCTCCGCATGGCCAAGGCGAAGTACGGGCTTGAGGGCTATATGCGCCGCAACCATGATCTGAACCTGATCATCCGCCAACTGGAACTGGAAATGGGTCTCCCCCTGGTTCCTGCCATTGACCCGCCTCCTCCGGCTGATCCGGATGCTCCGGACGCTCGGCCCGGGCCTGCCGCTCCGCCGGCCCCTCGGCTCGGGCCTGCCGCTCCGCCGGCCCCGGACGCTGAGCCCACCCCGGACGCTGAGCCCGCCCCTGCCGCTCCTCCGGCCCGTGACGCTCGGCTCGGGCGTTGAACACCGCGGCGGCGTCTCAAACGAACAGCATTGCCCCGAGTTCTCGCTGTAGATCTTTGAAGGTGAATGGCTTGGCCAACAGGTGGACCCCGGGGTAGGTCGCGGTCAGGTCCAGGGCCGCCTGGTCCGCATCGCCGGTGACCAGCAGCACGGGCACCGACGGCCGCAGGGTCCGCAGGCGGGGCAGGGTGCCCGCGCCGCCCAGGCCCGGCATGTTCATGTCCAGGATCACCGCGTCGGGCTGCAGGCCTTCCTCCAGGGCCCTGAGCGCGTCCTCGCCGCAGGCGGCGCCGGCGTTGCGGTGCCCCAGGGTGTCCAGGAGGTCCTGCATGGCGCAGCGGATGTCGTCATCGTCGTCCACCAGGAGGACCATCAGGCCGGACCGGGTCGCGTCGGACGCAGCCAAGGCGGTCTCCCCCTGGGCGGGGGCAGGGGAGCCGGGCAGGGGGGGCAAGGCGGGGGCGCAGGCGGGGAAGCGGATGATGGCGCGGGTGCCTTCCCCCGGGCGGCTCTGGAGCTGCAGGAGGCCCCGGTGGGCCGTGACGATGCCGTAGACCATGGCGAGGCCCAGGCCGGTGCCTTTGCCCGCTTCCTTGGTGGTGAAGAAGGGGTCCAGGGCCCGGGCCAGGACTTCCGGCGTCATGCCGGTGCCCGTGTCGGCCACCAGGGCCTCAACCTGCCCATCGTCCAGGGTGCGGGTCCGCAGGGTGAGGGTGCCGTCCCCGGGCATGGCGTCCACCGCGTTGACGCAGAGGTTCATGAAGGAATGGGTCAGGGTGCTGGCATCGCCCCGGATGAGGGGAAGGCCGGGCTCCAGGTCGATGGAGAGGCGGATCTTGGCGAGGGTCGTGCGCTCCAGGAGCTGGACCACCTCCTGGAGCACCGCGTTGAGGTCCACGTCCGCTTCCACCACGGGGGACCGCCGGGCGAAGTTCAGCAGGCTGCGGACCATCTGGCCGCCCCGGGTGGCGGCCTTGGCGATGGTCTCCAGGGCCCGGTGGGTGGAGCCGCCCGGGGGCTGCTCGGCCAGGTGGGTGGAGGCCGTGACCAGGATGGCTCCCAGCACGTTGTTCATGTCGTGGGCCACCCCGCCCGCCAGACTGCCGAGGCTCTCCAGTTTCTGGGCATGGAAGAGCTGCCTGCGGTCGGAGAGGTCGGTGAGGGCCCCCACCGAGCCGACGACCTGCATGCCGGCATCGAAGAGCGGCGAGCCGCTGACCAGGAAGGGGATGCGCCGGCCATCCTTGGCGATGAACTCAACCTCGTACTGGCTGTTGACCTTCTTCCGCCGTTCGTCGTTCGTGCGCCGGATCAGGGCATGGTCCTTGGGATCCAGCAGGAGCTCGTGGCCGACGCGCCCCAGCACTTCCTCCGGAGCCCAGCCCAGGAGCTCCTGGAATTTCCGGTTCACGTAGAGGATGCAGTCGTCGTTGTCCACCATCATGATGATCTCGTTCAGGTTCTCGAGGATGTATTTGTATTGTTCCTCGTTCTTGCGGAACAGGGCCTGGACCTCGCGCTGTTCGGTGATGTCCCGGAAGACGCCGATGGCGTGATGCTTCTCGCCGGTGCGGCCCGGCCTGGGGGTGGCGGTGAGCAGGAGGGTCCTGCGGGAACCGTCATCGCGCACGATCTGGAGTTCGTAGGTGCTGGCGTTCCCCTGGCTCCTGAACAGGGACTCCGCGCGCACGAGCTCCTCCTGGTCGGGGGGCACGAACTCCAGGAGGGAGCGTCCCACCAGCGTGCCCGGGGCCGTCCCGAAGATGCGCTCGGCCACGGGGTTCACCACCCTGAAGCGCTCCTGGGCGTCCACCAGGGCGAAGCCTTCGCCCTGGCAGTCCAGCAGCTCCCGGTACATGACCGTGGAGGCGCGCAGGGCCTCCTCGGACCGGGTCCGGTGGGCCACCTCCTGCTCCAGGCGGGCCGTGGCCGCCTCCAGGTCCCGGGTGCGCACCTCGACCCGGTCCTCCAGGGTCGCCTGGGCCCGGTGGACCTCCCTGAAGATCAGCGCCTGCCTCCACAGCAGGGGGATCAGGAGCAGGACGAGGCCGGGGACCCCCCAGCGGCCCACCTGGGGGGTCCGCAGCACCTGGAAGGTCACCTGGAGGGCGGCCAGGAGGAAGGCTCCATCGGGCAGGAAGGTCCAGAAGGGTGCCTCGCGGTCGATGGTCTCCTGGAGGGGTTCCACGGGCTGCCTCCCGAAGGCTGCCAGGATCATCATGCTGTTGGCCACCAGGGGCAGGGCGAGGACGGGGGAGAGCAGCCACGTGATGCCCTGCGCCCAGAACGCATTCAGGAGGCCCAGGAAGGCGCCGCCCAGAACCGCGTTGAGGAGCAGCCACCCCAGGGGGCCACGCCACCGGGCCGGCCGGTCCGTGAGCAGGTAGAGGGCGAGGCCGCCGAACAGAGCCACCCGCAGGCTGTTGGAGAGGAGGATGGCGCTCAGGAAGTGGGTCTCGCCCAGGACCGGCCCCCAGTTGATGGAGCCCCACATCATCAGCACCAGGGAGCCGCAGAACAAGGTGCTCCCCAGGACGTGCAGCAGCCGGCGGTGCTCGTTGCGCAGGCGCCAGGGCCACTGGGCCACCCCGGCCACCCCCGCCGCCTGGTAGACCAGGGCCAGCAGGAACCAGACCGCGTTCCGGCTCCCCTCCGCCCAGGTAAAGCGGGGCACAAGAGCGACGAAGATCCCCTGGAGGCCCCCCGCCAGGAAGGACAGGGCGAGCCAGCGCCAGCCCCTGGCCTCCTCCGGGGACTGTCCGGCCCGGGACCAGCAGGCCCAGGCGCCCAGTCCCGCGAGCAGCACCAGGGCGGGCCCCACGATCAGGTAACCCTCCGCCAGGCTCCGGCCCCGGGCCAGGAAACCGAGGCCAGCCGCAAGGGTCAGCACCCCGGCGCTAGGCAGGAGCAGGGACCTGGGAGGCGGAGGTGCGAGCGGTTTGGGCATCATGGAGGTTTTCAAATTATAGGCAGACCCGGACGGTGGCACCGGCTCTTTCGCTCTTCTTGATTGGAAGGAACAGCGCTCGGCTTGGCCAGGCACCGACCCTGCTTTCCGGAAGAACGACCCCACCCGGGTCGGGATGGGGCTTGCATAAAGGCACCTCGTTCACTAGAATGGGCAGAACGGAGTTTCCGCGTGACCCATCTCGTGAACAGCTTGGCCTGGAACTGGTCCACTTGGCACCAGGGGGCGGGCGTTCGCGTGGGCGGTCTGAACAGCTAGACACCGACCCAGAGCAAGCTTCCCGGCCCACCTTCAACGGTGGGCCTTTTTCGTTCCTGCGCATCCGAGGCAGCCATGACCCCCATTCCCACGCCAACGACCCATGCAACGCCCCTGGCGGCCGCGGCCCCCCTGGTGATCTCCTTCCCGGCCGATCTCACGACCCCCGTGCGGGCCTTCCTCGCGCTCACCGAGCCCGGGCAGGACGCCTACCTCCTGGAATCGGTCACGGGCGGGGAGGCCCAGGCCCGCTTCTCCTTCATCGGCCTGGATGCCGCGGAGGTCTTCGAGGCGGGGCAGGAGGCCGGCATCGTGAGGGACGGTGTCCGGGAAGCCATCGCGGGCCACCCCCTCGCGGCCCTGGAAGCCTGGGCCGCGGGCCTGCGGGTGGAGACCCCGGAGATCCCGGTGCCCTTCCTGGGTGGCGCGGTGGGCTGGGCCGATTTCAGCGCCTTCGCCCTGGCCGAGCCGGTCCTGGAGGCCTCCTTCCCCCACGCCCGGACCCCCCGCCTGCGCTTCGGGCGCTTCGCGTCGGGGCTGGTGCTGGACCACCTCAAGCAGCAGGGCTACCTCTACCATTTCCCCACGGCGGGGGAGACCGGGGAGGAACGGCTGCGGGAACTGGCGGCGCGCCTGGAGGGGGCCCTGCCCGAGCGGCCCGAGCCGCCGGTCTTCGTCATCACCCGCACTCCGGACCGGGCCCGCTTCGAGCGCAACTTCAAGGCCGCCCAGGAGGCCATCCTGGCCGGGGACGCCTACCAGATCGTGCTGTCCGAGCCCTTCGAAGGCCGCATCCAGGGGGACGCCTTCGAGGTGTACCGCCGCCTGCGGCGCCTGAACCCCTCGCCCTACCACTTCTATGTGTCCCTGGGGGGCCGGCAGCTGGTGGGGGCCTCGCCCGAGATGCTTGTCCGGGTGGAAGGTTCGCGGGTGGCCACCGTGCCCATCGCCGGCACCCGCCGGCGCACCGGCGACGCGCTGGAGGACGAGCGCCTGGCCGCCGAGCTCAAGGCCGATCCCAAGGAGCTGGCCGAGCACGCCATGCTCGTGGATCTCTCCCGCAACGACCTGGGCCGGGTGTGCGAGCACGGCTCGGTCACCGTCCCCGTGCGCGAGCAGGTGGAGAAGTTCAGCCACGTCATGCACCTCATCTCGGAGGTGCAGGGCACCCTATGCAAGGACCTGCGGCCCCTGGACGCCCTGTGGAGCACCTTCCCGGCGGGCACCCTCAGCGGCGCCCCCAAGATCCGCGCCGTGCAGATCCTCTCGGCCCTGGAAGGGGAGGACCGGGGCGCCTACGGCGGCGGGGTCGGCATCCTGGACCGCACCGGCAACCTGGAGATCGCCATCACCATCCGCAGCCTGGAGATCCAGGACGGCCTCGCGCGCTTCCGGGCCGGCGCGGGCATCGTGGCGGACTCCGTGGAGGCTTCGGAATGGGCGGAGATCCACGCCAAGGCGGGCGTCCTTCTTTCGGCTCTCGGCGTGGAGGTGGCGTGATGCTGCTGTTCGTTGACAACTACGACTCGTTCACCTACAACCTGGTCTCCATGATCGGGGTCCTGGAACCCCGGCTGAAGGTGGTGCGCAACGACGCCCTCACCGTGGCCGACGCCCTGGCCATGGACCTGGACGGCGTGATCATCTCCCCCGGTCCGGGCCATCCCCGGGAGGCCGGCGTCTGCATCGACCTGGTGCGCGCCCTGGCGCCCCGGGTGCCCATCCTCGGCGTGTGCCTGGGGCACCAGGTGATCACCGAGGCCTTCGGGGGCCGGGTGGGAAGGGCGGGCCGGCCCATGCACGGCAAGGTCTCCCTCATGACCCACGACGGCACGGGCCTCCTGGCCGGGCTGCCCCAACCCCTGGCCGTGGGGCGCTACCACTCCCTGTCCGCCGAAGCCTCCAGCCTGCCGGACTGCCTGGTGGTGCAGGGGACCACCGCCGACAGCGAGATCATGGCCCTGCGCCACAGCACCTTCCCCTGCCATGGCGTTCAGTTCCATCCGGAGTCCATCCTCACCCCCGACGGCGCGGGCCTGCTGGCCAACTTCGTCGAGCTTTGCAAAAATCCCGTCCTGAATTGAGGTTGCAAGCATGATCGTCAAGCTGAAGCACGAGAACCCCGAGGTGCGGGACCATCTGGCCAGCCTGGGCGCCGAGGTCCGCAGGCTGGACTTCCCCTTCGGCGTCTTCCTGGCCGCCCTCGGCGAGGCGCCTCCCCTGAAGGAGATCCAGGCCATGGCCGGCGTGGAGTGGGCCAAGGCCTCGGGCGCCAAGCCCCTGCTGGCGGCCCGGGCCTCGGCCCCGCAGGGGTCCCAGGTCACGCTGGGCAACGCGGTGGTGGGCGGGGTGGCGCTGGCCCTCATGGGCGGGCCCTGCTCCGTGGAGGACCGCGACCAGATCGTCGGCACCGCCCGCTTCATCGCCGCCTACGGCGCCACGGGCCTGCGGGGCGGCGCCTACAAGCCCCGCACCTCCCCCTACGCCTTCCAGGGCCTGGGCCAGGCCGGCGTGGAGCTGCTGCGGGAGGCCGGTGACGCCTCCGGCCTGCCGGTCATTACCGAAATAATGGATCCTGCCGACGTGGAGGCCATGCTGCCCTTCGTGGACTGCTTCCAGATCGGGGCCCGCAACATGTCCAGCGCCCCCCTCCTGCGCGCCGTGGGGCGCGCGGGCCGGCCCGTGCTCCTCAAGCGCGGTCCCGCCTCCACCCTGGAGGAGTTCGTGCTGGCCGCGGAGTACATCCTCCTGGAGGGCAATGCGAACGTGATCCTCTGCGAGCGGGGCATCCGCACCTTCGAGACGGCCACCCGCAACACCCTGGACCTCAACGCCATCCCCGTGCTCAAGGCCATGACCCACCTGCCGGTGATCGTGGACCCCTCCCACGGCACCGGGCGCCGCGACGCCGTGCTCCCCATGGCCCGGGCCGCCGTGGCCGCGGGCGCGGACGGCATCATCGTGGAGGTGCATCCCGATCCCTCCAAGGCGCTCAGCGACGGCCCCCAGTCCCTGCACTTCGCGGAATTCCGCCGCCTGGCCGAGGAACTCGGCCCCGTGGCCCTGGCCGTCGGCCGGCGCCTGGACCTTCCCGCAACCCACCCGGCCAGCGGCGTGCCCTACATCCGCCGGGCCGTGGGCTGGGGCTCGGCACTTTGAGGAGACGACGACCATGACCTCCCCCCTCCACCTCTCCTCGACCCTGTCCCTCGAGCAGGCCCGCGCCTTCATGGAGGCCTGCCTGGACCCGGACGCCGATCCGGCCGCGGTGGGGCAGGCCCTCCTGACCCTCAACGGGCGGCCCTTCCGGGGCACGGAACTCACCGCCTTCGCCCAGGTGCTGCGGGACAGGGCGGTGCCCTTTCCCGCCGGGCGGCCTTCGCTCGACACCTGCGGCACCGGCGGCGACGCCCGCTTCGGGGTCCACACCGCCAACCTCTCCACCCTGTCCGCCCTGGCCCTGGCCCACATGGGGGTGGACGTGGTCAAGCACGGCAGCCGCTCCGCCTCGAGCCTGTGCGGCTCGGCGGACCTGCTCGAGCAGCTCGGCCTGGACCTGGCCCGGCCCCTGCCGGCCCTGGAGGCGGACCTGGACCGCAACCACTTCGTGTTCCTGTTCGCGCCGCGCTTCCATCCGGTGCTGGCCCGCATGGTGCCCATCCGCCGGGCCCTGGCCGTGCCCACGGTCTTCAACATGCTCGGACCCCTCCTGAATCCGGCCCGGCCCGCCTATCAGGTGCTGGGCGTGGCCCGGGAGGAGTGGGTGGTGCCGGTGGCCGAGGCCCTGGCGGCCCTGGGCCTGGAACGGGCCCTGGTCGTGCACGGCACCTCGGGGGCGGGCATGGGCATGGACGAAGCCTCCCTGGAAGGGGCCAGCCTGCTTCAGCCCGTGCGGGAGGGGCGCCTCCTGCCCCAGGTTCGCTTCGAGCCCCGGGAGGCGGGACTTCGCGCCGACCTCGCCCCCGCCCCCGCGGGTTCCCTGGAGGCCTGCGTGGCCCTGGCCCAGGGACTGGCCGGCGGGCCCGGGCACCCGCACTACTCGCCACGGGTGGCTGAGGAGGTGGCCCTGCAGGCCGCCCTGGGCCTGGCCCTGGTGAGGGACCGGCCCCTGGCGGACCTGGGGGAGCTGGTGGCGGAGGTGCGCTCGGCCCTGGCCACCGGCCTCCACCTGCCCACCCTCCTGTCCCTGGCGGCCTGACATGGCACAGCGCGGCAGCCTCGGCATCCTTGCCACCATCGTCGAGAAGGAGCGCCTGCGCCTGAAGGGCGCGGCCTTCCTGCTCCCCTTCCGCGCCCGCCCCCTGGCGGGCATGGGGCCCTTCGAGCGGGCCCTGCGCTCGGCGCCCCTGCCCGTGATCGGCGAGTTCAAACGGGCCTCGCCCTCCCTGGGCCCCTTCGCCACGGACGCCGACCTGGAGGAGCGTCTGGGCGCCTACGCCCGGGGCGGGGTCGCGGCCTTCTCCGTCCTGGCCGAGCGGGAGCACTTCGGCGGGCGGGAGGGGGACTACCCCAAGGCCCTGAAGTTCGGCCTGCCCGTCCTCTACAAGGGCTTCGTGTGCACCCCGGAGCACCTGGAGGAGGCGGCCTCCCTGGGGGCCCAGGCCGTGCTGCTCATCGCCCGGGTCCTGGAGGACGAGCTGGCCGCCTACGCTTCGGCGGCGCGGGTCCTGGGGCTGGAGCCCCTGGTGGAGATCCACGCCCCCTATGAGATCGCCTGGGTGCAGATGGCCCATGCCCGTCTCGTGGGCTGGAATGTGCGGAACCTGGCGGACTTCTCCGAGGGCGGCACCGACCTGGCCCTCCTGCGGGAGGCCTTTCCGGAGGCGGTCCTGATCCGGGAATCGGGCCTGCGCACGCCCCAGGCGGCCCGGGAAGCTCTCCACCAGGGTTTCGACGCCCTCCTCATGGGGGAGGCCCTGATGAAGGCTCCGGACCCGGCGGCCTTTCTCGCGGAGATCCGGCCATGACCGCGCTGCTGGCGAAGGTCTGCGGGCTCACCACCCCCGAGGACGTGGCCATGGTGCTGGCCGCCGGGGCGGACCTGGTGGGCTTCCTCAACCATCCCGCCAGCCCCCGCCACTGCCCGGACCGGCTCCTGCCGGCCCTGGCCGGGGACCGGGCCGTGCTGGTGGCGGTGACCGAGGATGCCGGAGCAATCGCAGCCTGGGCCAAGGCTTGCGGCGCCACCTGGGTGCAGCCCTACCTGCCGGACCGCCGCGGACTGGGCGCCCTGCGCGCCCAGGGTCTGCGCATCCTCCTGCCCTGGCCGGACGAGCCTGGGCAGGAAGCTGCCGAGGTGGACCTCTACCTGTGGGAGACCGGCGCCAGCGCCACCGGCCTGCTGGGGGGCTCGGGCCAGGGTCACGGCCTGCTCCATCCCCCTCCCGGCCCCTTCCTCCTGGGAGGCGGCCTGCACGGGCCCGTCCTCCGCGAGCGGCACGCGCTCCTGGCGCGGGCGCGGCAGGAACCTTCGGCGCGCCGCCTGGAGTGCCGGGGCTTCGACGCCGCGAGCCGCCTGGAGTCCGCCCCCGGCAGGAAACATCCCGGCCATGTGGAAGCCTTCGTACACTTGACGCACACCCTGGAGCAGCCATGACGCAAGCTGAAGCCTTCACCCTCTCGGGCCGCTACGGGGCCGCGGGCCTGGGCGGGTGCTACGCACCCGAGACCCTCATGCAGCCCCTGCTGGAACTGGAGGCGGCCTTCGTGGAGGCCATGGCGGATCCGGGCTTCCTGCGCGAGCTCAAGGAGGAGCTGCGCACGTTCGTGGGCCGGCCCACGCCCCTCACCTCCGCCCCCCGCCTGGCCCGGGAACTGGGCCTGCACGCCCTCTACCTCAAGCGCGAGGACCTGGCCCACACCGGCGCCCACAAGATCAACAACGCCCTCGCCCAGGCCCTCCTGGCCCGGCGCATGGGCAAGGGCGAGATCATCGCCGAGACCGGGGCCGGCCAGCACGGCGTGGCCTGCGCCGCGGCCTGCGCGCGCCTGGGCCTGCGCTGCACGGTCTACATGGGCGAGGTGGACATGGCCCGGCAGGCGCCCAACGTCGCCCGCATGAAACTGTTCGGCGCGGAGGTGGTGCCGGTCGCGGCGGGCTCGCGCACCCTCAAGGAGGCTGTGAACGAGGCCCTCCGGTCCTGGGCCGGGCGCTGCGACAAGGCCCACTACATCCTGGGCTCCGCCCTCGGCCCCCATCCCTTTCCCCTCCTGGTGCGCAGCTTCCAGAGCGTCATCGGCGAGGAGGCCCGGGCCCAGGTGCTGGAAGCCCTGGGCGGACTGCCCGAGGCGGTGGTGGCCTGCGCCGGGGGCGGCAGCAACGGCCTGGGGCTGATGGTGCCCTTCAAGGACGACCCGGTGCGCCTGGTGGCGGTGGAGGCCGGCGGCCACGGCTTCGCGACCGGCGAACACGCCGCGCGGGTGGGCGGTGGCCGCCTTGGGGTCCTGCACGGCTGCAAGAGCCTCCTGCTCCAGGACGACCACGGCTGGACCGCCGATACCGCCAGCATCAGCGCCGGCCTGGACTATCCCTCGCTGGGCCCGGAACTGGCCGCCCTGTGCCTGGACGGCAGGGTGGAAGCCCTGCGCGCCTCCGATGACGAGGCCCTGGAAGGGGCCCGGCGCCTGTCCCGCCTGGAGGGCATCCTCCCCGCCCTGGAATCCAGCCACGCCCTGGCGGTGCTGGGACGGCTGGGCGCCCGGACCGTGCTGGTGGGCCTCTCGGGCCGCGGCGACAAGGACCTTTCGACCTATCAAGCCACTCTGGGAGAATGACATGGAACCGATCCTTCCCTTCCTGATGGCCGGCGACCCCAGCCTCGAGCACCTTCCCACCCTCTTGGCGGAATGTCAGGCTCTGGGCATCGGCACCGTGGAGGTGGGCCTCCCCCACTCCGACCCGGTGGCCGACGGCCCCGTGCTGCAGGCCGCGGCCCACCGCGCCCTGGAGCGCGGCGTCACGCCGCGCCGCGTGCTGGAGGCTCTCCAGGGCCTGCCGGGTCCGGACGTGGTGCTCTTCACCTACTTCAATCCCATGCTCCAGCTGGGGGACGACCTCGAGCGGCTCCTGGCCGGGACCCCGGTGAAGAGTCTCCTGGTGGTGGACCTGCCCCCCGGGGAGGAACCCGTGTGGGAAGACCGCCTGCGCAGCAAGGGCTATCCCCTCATCCCCCTCCTCACCCCCACCACCTCCCTGGACCGCGCCCGGCGCCTCCTGGCCGCCCGGCCCGACCTTGGCCCGGACCATGCCTTCGCCCAGCGGTTCATCTATGTGGTGGCGCGTCTGGGCGTGACCGGCACGGGGCAGGGCACCGACCTTGTCCCCGTGGCCCAGCGCCTGGAAGGCCTGAAGACCCTCTCGGACCGGCCCCTGGCCGTGGGCTTCGGCCTGGACGACCCCGCGAGCCTGGCCCAGGTGCGGACCCTGGGCGCCGTGCCCGTGGTGGGTTCGGCCCTGGTCAAGGCCCTGGCCCAGGGCACGTCCCTGACGGCCTTCCTGGGGCCCCGGCTGGGGCAGGCGGAGGCGGTGCGCTGACCGCCAGGCTCAGAGAAGCTGGCACTCTGGCATGCGACCGAGCTTGGCGTCGAAGGTGCCCAGGGGGGTCGCCGAAGCGGCCTTGATGGTCTCGAGAATGAAGCAGTCGGCGAACTCCACCTTGGCACCCTCCCAGGTGCGCAGGGCTGCTTCGAGGAGGGCCGGTTGCTGAATGCTCAACTCCGTCATTTCCAGAAGGGCTTCGATGATCCGGCAGAGCTTCTCCTTGGGGTGGCCGTACCGGCTCATGAGCACCCAGACGAGTTCCAGAATCGAAAGGTGAGTGACGACCACCGGTTTGTGCTCGAGGACGAAAGCCAGGGCTCTCTCCGCCTGGACGGGGTTGTCACGGACCAGGAGCCGGACCAGGACGTTGGTATCGATGGCAGGCATCAGAGTTCATCCCGATTCAGGTTTTCCGTTCGGGAAACAAGGAATTCCCGCCGCGCGTCCACGAGCTCCTGGTCTGAAAGGGCAACCTTGGGCTCACCCAGCAGGGCATGAAGATCGGCCAGAGTGGTGCGTTTGGGCCTAATGACATACTCCCCATTTTCCCTTCGGTCCCAAAGCAACTCGGAGCCGGGGCCGATACCCAGGTCGCGCCGGACTTCCGCGGGAACGGAAATCTGGCCCTGGCGAGTGATTTTGGAAACGGCGATGAGCATGGGGGCACCTGCATTACCCATGGTAATCAATTCATGGATGTATGCAATAATTTAAGTTGTATAATAACGATTTACTTCTTGATATCATTGCTTTTTTCAACCCATCCGCTGCCCCGGCCACCTTCGGCCTCCAGGGTGGCGGATCTTTTCAGAGGAGTATTACGTGATCAAGAAGGTTTGCCTTTCTTCGGCCCTGTTCCTGTCCCTGGTGCCCCTGGGGCCGGTGGCGCAGGCCGCCGCCCCGTCCCCGGAGGCGAGGGTTGTCCTGGACGGGGCTCTGCCCTCCACCCTGGCCGAGGCCCGCGTACTGGGCCCCATGGCGCCCGGAACGCCCCTGGAGCGCATGGTGATGGTGCTCAAGACCGAACCGGAGGCCCAGGAACGCCTCGCGCGGTTCCTGGAGGACGTGCAGGATCCCGCCTCCGCCGCCTACCATCAGTGGCTCAGCCCCGCCCAGTTCGGCGAGCGCTTCGGGCCGAGCCTTGCGGCGGTGGAGCAGGTGGCGGGGTGGCTGAGGGACCAGGGCTTCACCATCGACGAGGTATCCCGGGGGCGCATGAGCATTCTGTTCTCGGGGGACGTGGCGGAAGCGCAGGCTGCCTTCGCCACGTCCTTCTCGCGCTTCGAGGTGGACGGGCGGGAGCGGCACGGGGTCACCGCCGTGCCTTCGGTGCCGCTCGCCTTGGCGGAACGGGTGGAGGGTGTGCTTTCCCTCCACGATCTGCCCCGGCGGGCCCAGCACACCGCCCTGCGCCGCCTCCCCCAGGGCGAGGGGCTCACGGCGCTGTTGTGGCATTTCATCGCGCCGGGGGATTTCGCCGCCATCTACAACACCGCTCCGCTCTACGCGCAAGGCATCGACGGCACCGGCGTGACGGTGGCCGTCCTGGGCCGCACGAACGTCCCGGTCAAGGACATGGCCACCTTCCGGTGGCTCTACGGCCTCGCCCCCAATCCGCCCCAGGTGGTGGTCAACGGCCCGGACCCCGGGGACCAGGGCAGTGACGAGGACACGGAAGCGGACCTGGACGTGGAGTGGTCCGGGGCGGTGGCGCCCAAGGCCACCATCAAGCTGGTGGTGTCCAAGTCCACCGCCACCACGGACGGCGTGGACCTTTCCGCCCGGTACGCCGTGGACCACGACCTGGCTCCGGTGGTGAGCGTGAGTTTCGGCGAGTGCGAGAAGGAGCTGGGCAAGGCCGGCGTGGCCTTCTACCGCAACCTCTGGGCCCAGGCCGCCGCCCAGGGCATCTCCGTGGTGGTGGCCTCCGGGGACAGCGGCCCCGCGGGCTGCGACGGCGGCAGCGCCTCAGCGGGCACGGGCGCGGCGGTGTCGGGCCTCGCCTCCACCCCCAGCAACCTGGCGGTGGGCGGGACCCAGTTCGCGGACGGCACGGGGGGCGACTGGGGCGACGCCAACGGGAAGGGCTGGGCCTCGGCCAAGGGCTACATCCCCGAGGCGGCCTGGAACGAGAGCGGCAACTGGCTCACCGGGGGCATCTGGGCCACCTCGGGCGGCCCCTCCTCCAGCCACGCCAAGCCCGCCTGGCAGAAGGCCCCGGGCGTGCCCGCCGACGGGTGGCGGGATCTCCCGGATGTGTCGCTGGCCGCGGCCCAGGCCAACGGCTACCTCCTCCAGACCGGAGGCTGGCCCAGCATGGTGGGCGGCACCTCCTGCGGGGCGCCGGCCTTCGCCGGGATCCTGGCCCTGGTGGCGCAGCACGCCGGGGGGCGCCTGGGCAATCCCTGTCCCGCGCTCTACCGGCTGGGCGCCGCCCAGTATGCGGCCTCAGGCCCCAGGCCCTTCCACGACATCCTGACCGGCACCAGCACCGTGCCCGGCACCACGGGCTATGCCTGCACCCCCGGCTACGACCTGGCCACGGGCCTGGGGACCGTGGACGCCAAGGCCCTGGTGGAGGCCTGGCCCGTGAAGGGCAAGTGAACGGCACGTGAACGGCTGCTCCCGGTGCCCTCAGCGCGGCGTTCCTCCCGCGAAATCCGAGGCAAAGGTGGCGTTGAGGGAGGCCAGGAGCCCGGGGTCGGACAGGACCAGCCCCAGCTCCCGGTTCCGGGTCAGGGAGGCCACCGAGAAGTTCTCGGACCCGATGAAGGCCCGGGCCCCCGGCGTCCCGTAATCGGCCAGGAGTACCTTGGCGTGGATGTAGAGTGGCGCCGAAGGGGGATAGAAGGCCAGGGCCACCCCGGCGTCCCGGAGTTGGGCGAACTGCCGGCGGTACGAGCCGCGGTCGGTCATGGCCACCTGGACCGCCACCCCCCGTGCGGCGGCGTCGCACAGGGCGCCGACGATGACCTCGTTGGACATCTCCTCGTTCTCGACCGCCAGCGTCGCCGTGGCGCCCTGGATGAGCCCCAGCAGGCCGGCCTGGGCGTTGGTCGGACTCCACAGCAGGTGGTCGCCCGCCGGCGGGTCGTTGGGGGCATCCTCGAAGTCCGCGTCGAAGGTCGCCTCGATGGCCGCCACATCCCCGGGGTCGGTGGTGAGCACGGCGAAGTCGCGGCTGGTGGCGTAGTACCGGGGCGTCAGGTTGAGCGACATGACGGCCGAAGTGGCCCCGTCCACCGTGATGGTCTTCTGGTGGGTGCAGGCGTAGGCGGGGTTGGCCCAGTGCACCTGCACGCCGCTGGCGGCCAGGTCCTGGTAGGCGTCCGTATTGGCGCGCTGTTCGTTGTTCTGGTCCAGGATGACCCGCACGGCCACGCCCCGTGCCGCCGCCTGGTCCAGGAGGGCCGTAACCCTGGGGTCCGAGAGCTCGTACATCGTCATGTCGATGGACCTGCCCGCGGAGTCGAGCAGGGCGTAGATGGGGGCGAGCCCGTCCCCGGGTTCCGTCACGAGGGTCACGGAGGCCCGGTGTACGGGGGGCGCCGCCTGGGCCGTCCAGGGCAGGCACGCCAGGCCCAGCAGGACGGTGAAGCCGCACAGGGCGGCAGGACGATGTGGCATAGGCACCTCTATTAGGTAAGTAGAAATAAATGCATTAAAATAAGGTTTGGACCAGGAACCTGATTGTCGGTTGGACGAAGCGCTGCGCGCGGCGGGGAATTCTACCCAACCGTTCATGTTGGCATAGCGTAAGCGCGTAAAAAATGGCCCCCTTGGTTGTGGCGGTATTGGAGTACCGCCCCACAACCATAGGGG
>Ga0316217_10001099_pt1 | contig 36522 bp, 33 predicted proteins | sample 1anoAmetaG_FD_203633 | JGI IMG/M metagenome (GOLD analysis project Ga0316217, IMG submission 203633) | Freshwater microbial communities from Trout Bog Lake, Wisconsin, USA - 1anoA | ecosystem: Environmental > Aquatic > Freshwater > Lake > Hypolimnion/Profundal zone | place: USA: Wisconsin...
ACCTCAAAGTCAGCGATGAAGAACTGACGCGGCTCAAGCTCCGTTGCGAACCGTTTCACGGCGAGTGGAATTATCTCCTCACCCCACGGAAGTGAACTTGTTCAGATTATTTCTTTGCAGGCCCTAACCAATGTGTTTTGCAAAGGAATAGTTCCGTCGCCGTTGTATACAAAAATCTGAAAATTACCTTTGCCGCCGATCGGTGCCATCGCCGCTCTGCAGTCATAGCTCCAGATTAAATCCCAATCTCCGGCCGCCGTAAATTTGTCCGTGGTTTTCGAGCCACTGCCGGAAGCGTTTAATAGGATTGCGTCAGCAGCGTGTTTCGAAGTATCTTTATCCCCTGCTTGTTGATTTGCCGATATCGCAGATGCCTTCTTCATCTGTACGATCCTCTTTTCATCTTCGGCCAACTGGGAGCGGAGGGAATCGACCAGCCCGCGTAATTTCTCATTCTCTGCCGTCAAGCGTTCTATTTCAGTCGGTTGTGTCGTTGTTTGGGTCGTGGCCGCGGCTCTCGCGGCCATTCTAGCCGCAAGGCGGGCTTGGGCTTCCTCCGTGGATACCTGTGCCAGACAACCTGCACTAACGGCGAAGACGATGCAAATGAAAATCACGGGCTTCATGTGATCTCCTACAGCTTGATGGCCGGCGCGGTAATATTCCGGCACCAGCCGTCGGACCCTCCAAAACAAAATGGCGTCTCACAACAACGAAAAGATTTTACGACATTGCTCGGACAGCGTCAAGCGCAGAACCATCACCCTGACCCTCTCCCTGAGCACAGGGCGAGGGGATAGATGCGTCTGCTTCTTTTACACATTACCTTTCCTTTCCCCCATAAAACTCCCCCACGTCCTGCTTGAATTTCAGCAGCGACGGCTGGTCCTGATAAATCATGTGCCCGCTGTCGTAATACGTTTGCCGGATGCGGTCGTGAAGTTGGCCGTCGATGTCCAAGTGGTGAATCTGGTAATCGGTGCCGGCGAACGGCGTGGCTAAATCGTAATGGGCGCTGGCCACCAGCAACTTCAAATGCGGGTTTTTTTGCATCGCGCCGCGCAGGTCGCTGGTGACGTCCAGGTAGCCTTGGCCACCGCCGCCAAAATCCCAATGCACGCCGGGGTTGAGCACTTCGTAATTCAGATCGCAATCGAATTTCAGTGTCCGCCGCACGTAATCGGTGAAGGTGGATTGATAAATCGGCAGATAGCTGGAAAGGCTGGGATCGTAGGTTTCGTGCGGCGAAGCCGGATCGGTGTCCGGGCCGGTGACGCGGGCGTCAAAGCGGCCCAGCACCTTTCGCTGGTCGTTCAATAACTGCTTGCGAAACGCCCAAGGGCTGATGCGCAAGTTGGATTTGAGGATGAAATCCAGCGGCAAGCCGGTGTATTCGGCAAGCTGTTTGGCGATGATCGCGCGATGCTCGGGCGTAAGCGAACCACCTTCGGCCAGGGCGGTGAGGTAGTCGTTCATGGCAAAGTTTTCGACCTTATCCAAACGAAGGACAGGCCCGTTCCCCGGCTCATACACCCTGTAATATTCGTGAATCGCCGCATAGCTCGGCAGATACAGCGCGTACGGCAGATCATTCCCATCGCCAGGCGAGAGCACCTGAAAATTCAGCACGGTGGAAATCAGCACGATGCCGTTGACATCGATGCCCAGGCGTTCCAGCAGATAATCCGACAGGGCGGCGGCGCGGGTGGTGCCATAACTTTCGCCGGCCAGAAATTTCGGGCTGCCCCAGCGCTGGTAGCGCGTCAAAAATACGCGGATGAAATTCCCCACCGAACTGACATCTTCCTCCACGCTCCACCAGTCGGCCGCTTTGCCATCCACCGGCCGGCTATAGCCCGTTCCCACCGGATCGATGAACACCAGATCGGTCAGATCGAGCCAGGATTGCGGATTATCGATCAGCCCATGCGGCGGGGCCGGCGCCTGGCCATGTTCGCCCAGTTTCACGCGCTGCGGCCCCAGCGCCCCCAGGTGCAGCCACACCGCCGCCGCCCCCGGCCCGCCATTAAAGACAAAGGTGATCGGCCGGGTGGCCGGCTCCCCCGCCGGCCGCTGCGTATACGCCACGAAAAAGAAATTGGCCGTCTTGCCGGCGTCGTCCTTCAACTTCAGTGTTCCCGCCGTGGCATCATAAGCGATCTTCCGGCCGGCGATGGTGACGCTGCCCTGTGTCACGGAAAGCTTGTCGTCGGTTCCCGCCGCCGGCAAGCCGTCGGCTTGCGTGGTGGGTCGGGAGGCTTCGGTGGTGCTTGGCAGCGCTTCGGCCGCCCCGCGCAGGGCAAGCATGCCCAACACGCAAATCACGATGATGATGGGCAACGCCCAGGTCGCGCGAATGGCTTTCATGGCGGTAAATGATAGCGACTGATGCGATTTTTGGTATTGGAACCGCCGCCCGGCCACCGGCACCGTCATTTATCCGCGTGGCAATCGCACCACGGCGATTCCATACGCGCCCAGCACCAATTCATCGGCAATCTTTCCGCTCACGCCCATCAATCCCGTGCCGCCGTCTAAGCCGCTGATACGCTGCCGGGCTTGGCCGTGATTGATCACCGTCACGTAATCAACCGCTTGGCCGTGGCGGTAAACAATCTCCACGTTCTTATGATCCGCGCCAAAGCGCGGCCGCAGGCCCAGCAGGTCGATCATCACCGGCACGGTGGCGGCCGGCAGCAGGCCGCCGATATAGACCACTTCGCCCTTGCCGACTTTGTGGCGGGTGATGGCCGGGGCATCTTCCAGCAGCGGATCATCGCCCAGCCAATGCGCCAGCGGTTGCGCGGTGGTGGGCCGGAGTTTTTCCACGAAAGCGTGCAGATGGGTAATGCGGCCATCGGCAAGCCGCAGGCCGCGGGTCTGGCCGTCCGGCACGGTGGACCATTCGGCAACTTCCACGCCGGCCAGTTCGGCCAGCAAACCCGGCGGGGTAAGCTGCTGCATATGCAGGTTGATGTCTTTAATGCCCGTGCGGGCGGTCAGTACCAGCGCTAAGCCGCCGGCCACCGCAGCCGATAGTTTCTGCACAATCTCCGGCGTCACGATCCGCAGATTAGGCGCGATCAAAACCTGATAGCCGCTGAAATCCTGCTTCAGCCAAACCTCATCCACCGGGATATGCGCCTGGGCTAGCTCCGACGCCCAATGGAAATGCTGCGGATTGGCTTGCCGCGCGTAGCTGTTGATCTTGTTGACGTTGATCTCGTTATCGTAATCGCGCAGCACCGCCACGGTCTTGTGCAGCGGGGCGTCGAAATAATCCGCCGGCAAGGCATGCAGTTCGGCGCCAAGCTGTTTGGCCTCGGCCAGGCGGGCGGTGTCCTTGTTGTCGTGATCGAGCAAGCCATGCCAGTGCTGCTCGGAGCCATAGGGGCAAGTACGCCAGAGAAAATAGCTCAGCAGTTTGGCCCCATTGGCGATGCTTTGCATGGCCCAGGTGCGAAGCTGGCCGGGGCTAACCGTGCCGTGCAGATAATTCATCTGCCCACCGGGGCCGGATTGCTGTTCGAGAATCCCATAGGGAAAACTCAAGCTGCGCGAAAAAGCGTGGTATTCGGCCAGTCCCGGCCACGAGCCGGAAAACCCCGGATAAACATCGTTGCAGAAGTAATCCAGCACGCCGGCCAAATCCGGCGGATTGATGTTGCCGAAGATGCCATTGTGCGTGATCTGCCATTTGGCGTTAGCCTTGCGCAGGATATCAGCCTGCTGGCGGGCGAAAGCGACCACCGTATCGCTGATGAAGCGCGCTTCATCCAGCAGTTGATGCGGGTTCATATAAGCCGCGGTGGGCGCGGGCAGATCAAGTTGTTCCCAAGCCGAATAATCCTGCGACCAGAAATGGGTGCCCCAGGCGTTATTGAGGTTTTCGATAGTCTGGTATTTTTGCTGCAGCCATTGTTGAAACGCGCGCGTATCCGCCGGGGCATAGCTGACATCCATGTGGCAATTGAATTCATTATCGAGTTGCCAACCCATGATTTGCGGATGGTTCTTAAAATGCTCGGCCATCACGGTGCAGATGCGATCGGACAATTCGAGATATTTTTCCGAGCTATACGTGAGATTCCGCCGCGAGCCATGGGCCATCGGCCGGCGGTGAAAATCCCAGCGTAAAATCTCCGGATATTTCTGCTGCACCCACGCCGGGGCGCAATAGGTAGGCGTGCCCATGATCGCCTGCAGGCCATGCTTGCCACACAAATCCAGCGCCCGATCGAAAAGTTCAAACTGGAATTTCCCCTCCGCCGGCTCAAAATAAGCCCAGGCTCCTTCGGCCATGCGGACATAATCAAATCCCGCCTCCTTGATGCGGCGGAAGTCCGTCTCGTGCATTTCGAGCGGCCAGTGTTCGGGATAATAACAAACGCCGTAATGAAAACGATCGATCATAGCCAGTTATTTTGCGGGTTTCAGATGGTGGTTGCAAATCGCCACGTATTTTAATGATGGTACTGATCCAGATCGTACCAAACGCCACCGGTGGCCGGCAGCGTGCTGTTGGGCGTGAGCAAAGACGCCGACATGCTGCCGTTGTAACCGTTGACGTAGTTCGTGTAATCATTTTTGTACGCGCCGTAGGGCACGAATAAAACCGAACCATCGGCGTAGAACACGTTGACGCCGGTGTAAACGTGCCCCGTTGAGGGCGTACATTGCGGTTCGGAATAACTATTGGGCGGATTATTCCCGTTGCCCACCGGGATGGGCTTAAACATGTCCGCCGCCAGCGCGGTGAAGCTTTTCAACTGATTCAGCTTGGCTGAGCGGCGGGTCCAAGGCCAGGTGGTCAAATCCCAAGTGCCGCAGCCGCCGGTATTAAAGTAGCCGGTCTGGTAGGTGGATTCGTAACCATTGGGGCCGGTGGTGTTGGGAATGTTGGTGTAGAGCGGGCGCACGCCATACCCCAGATCGACATAGGAATAAAAACCAGGTGGGGAAATCGGCCAGGGATTTTGCGGGGTGTTGTAGCTCAGGAACGGGTCGGTTTCCAGCGGGCAGAAAAATGGTTTGATATCGCCAAGCGGGTTTTGCGTGGTGGCGCCGGGAAGCAGGTGGGCCAACCCCAAAACGCCCAAGGGACCGGTGCATACCGGGCTGTATTGATTGAGCGGCGTATTGGGGCAGGCCAGCCCGCCGCCACTATTGGCGTAGAAGATGTTGTTCTGCGGGAAAGCCGTCCACCAGAAACCGGTGGGCACGGCGCCCTGGTTATCGTTGGCGTACTGCATCATCACCATGCCAAGCTGCCGGAGATTGCTGGCACAGGAAATCAAGTTCGCCTGGAAGCGTGCTTTGTTCAGCGCCGGCAACAGCATGGCGACCAGCACCGCAATGATGCCGATGACAACTAATAGTTCGACCAGAGTAAATCCTGCCTGTTTTCGCCGCCATGGCGGTGAGGCGACCAAGCAGTCGACCGAATGGGTGGCGGTGTTTCGCATGGCGGAGCGCGGCTCCAAAAAACGAGATCGCGGCAAATGTGACGACGCCCAATGATTTCACACCTTGGTTTCATTGTCAAGGAAAAAATGGTCAAATAGGAAGTATTCGCCTGGACGCTACCCGCGCGGCAAAATGGTTGCCCAGGCTTGGTAAACCGGAGATTCAACATGCGACGTTTTTGGCTCGGATGTTTGTGCGTGCTGGGAATCGGCTTGTGTTGCCGCGCCGCCTTGGCCGGCGCGACGGGGAATTTGCTGGACAACGGCGGTTTTGAAGCGGCCCGGCTCGCGCCGTGGCAATGGGACAAAACCGCCACCTGCCAGGGGACCGGTGAATTGGACCAGACCGAACACCACTCGGGAACACAATCGTTCAAAATGACCAGCGCTTCGCCGACCCAGGCCGATGTTTATACGACGCTGTTCCAAAAGGTGCCGGTGGAAACCGGCAAGCGTTACCGGGTTGCGCTGTGGTGCAAGGGCAAGGGCGTGGGCATTTGCTGGATGGGCGGCGACAAAACTTGGAGCCAGCGCAAGGTTCTGCCGCAGGGCGATTTTGATTGGACGCAGGTTAAGTACGTGATAACCGCTGATGACACCACGTTTGATCTGCACATTAATGTGGACAGCGCCACCACGGCGCTTTGGCTTGACGATGTGGAGATGACCCCGGTGGATGCGCCCATGTCGCGCGCCGCCGATGGTCCAAGCCAATGGCACGGTCTGGCCCCGGCGGGCCGGCTGTACCCGATCCCGGCCACCGGTCTGGGACCAATGCTGCAATTGCGCGATGCCACCGATGCTGCTTTTGGCGCCGATGTTGCCATCGGCTACGAACCGGAAGGCATGCGCCTGGAGGTGCGCGTGCTGGACTCCACCCCCGGCCCGGCGGTGGCGGGTGAAAATATGTGGCAGCAAGACTGCGTCCAATTGGGAATCGATACCGATCCGGCGACGCACAAAACCGGCTATACCGGCTCATGTTTTGAACTGGGGTTTGCCTTGCTGGATTCCGGCAAGGTGGCGCATTATGCTTGGCAATCGGGCGGCGGGCCGTTCGATTTTGCCCATGTCCAGGCGGAGGGCCAGCGTGAGAACAGCGGCTATCGCCTGCGGATTTTGCTCGACTGGAAAAGCTTGGGTCTGGATGGGCACCGGCCGCCCGACGCGCTGGGAATGGATGTAATCATTTGCGATGGCCGCGGCCCGCATGGCCGGCGGACGGTCGAATGGACGCCGGGCATCACCAAGTCCAAGGAGCCGGATGAATTCGCGCATCTCATCCGCGTCAAAACCAACGCGGAATCCACGGCGGAGGTTCGGCTGGATCAGCCGCTTTACACCAATGCTGACAACGTTGCGGTGCAGGTGTCGGAGTACGCACCGAACCACTTGCCGGCGGAAACGCTGACGCTGCTGGCGCGCGGCCAGGATGGTTCGGCGCACGCGCTGGCCAAGCTGGCAATGCCGGAAATCCCCGGCGGTGACACGCGGCGGTATGGTTGCCTGTTTCCGGCAGCGACGGTCGCCGAAGGCACGTTCACTGTGGTGGTTCATTCCGAAGCGCGCGGCGACTTGGCTTCCACCACCTTGTTACGCCGGGATATCGCCTCGCAAATTCCACCGCTGTTGGCGGAACTGCAACATCACTTGGATCAGCTTCAGAGCCAAATCAAAGACCAGCCGGCCATCGTCGGCGATGCTTATGTGCAGCTTGGGGTGGCCACCGTCGCGCGGTTTTTGCACCGCGTTGGCGAGGGTGGTTCTGATGGCCGCCAAAGCGCCCAGTGGTCATGGCTCCAGTTGCAAGAGTGTGGCGATGTGCTGGAACAAACCGTGCAGCGCGTGGCTGATCTGCGTGCTAACGGCAATGCGGTGGCATCGCCCTTGCCGGCGATGGCGCCGCTGATGGTCAACAACGGTGTCTGGGAGGGTGTCAGCGCCAGTGGCTTGCCGCACCCATGCTACCTTTATGGCTATGTAGGCTGGGGCCAGGTGATTACCGATCTGCCGGTGTATCGCGCCTTGGGCACATGCTTTATCCAGCAAGAGAACGGCCCGAATATATTAGGCCCCGACCTGAAACTGTCCGCGGCGGCCGTGCAGGCCCGCCTGGAAACATTTCACCAGGCGGCGGCCAACGGCGTGCGCGTGGACTTCCTGCTCGCCCCGCACTATTTCCCCAAGTGGGCCTTGCAGCAGACTCCGGACATTGCCAACCCCGCCGCGGGCGGGTTCATCCAAGGCAATATCGATCATCCCAAACATCGCCAGATCGTCGAGGCATTCCTACGGCAGTTTATTCCGCTGATAAAAGACGAACCGGCACTGCTCAGTTTTTGTCTCTCCAATGAACCGGTTTATCGTTGTAGTGGCATGGATGCTTATAGCCGGCCGGCGTATGAGCAGTATCTCCGCGAAACCCACCACGATATCGCCACCGTGAACGCTCTCTACCATACCAGCTATCAGCAGTTCACCGACGTTCCCGTGCCAACCGGTGATGTCAAAGACGATCTCGGCCGCCGCCGCGCCTACTTTGATTGGTTGCTCTTCAACCAGCGGCACTTTGCCGACTGGCATGCCTGGATGAATGGAATCATCAAGCAACTGGCGCCGCACATTCCCACGCACATCAAAGTCATGGCGAATATTTTCGACCGCACCAGACTCAATGAGGGCAGCGACCCCGAACTCTATTGCGCGCTAACCGACCTGGCGGGAAATGATTGCTGCGCTTTTCCCGCCCAGGACGGGCCGTATCCCTATCGCTGGAAACTGGAAGAGAGCTGGTACGAGCTGCTGCATTCTTTCCGCGGCCAGGTGGTGATTAATAGTGAAAACCACCTGATTGTTGATGGCTTTGCCCCGCAGCATATTCCCGCGGCGCAGACTCGTGCCGTGCTTTGGCAAGGCGCTTTGCACCACCAGGGGGCCGCGGCAATTTGGGTTTGGAACGAACCCTATCAGGATACCGTCGGCGCCATCTATATGCGCCCCGCCAACCTCTATGCCGCCGGCAAGACCATGCTGGATCTCAACCGCCTGGCACCGGAACTGGCGCTGCTCAACCGCGACCCGCCCAAGGTGGCGCTGCTCTATTCCGTCCCGGCCATCTTCTGGGAAGACGACTGCGGCCCATTGACTCAAGACGCTTTTGCCGCCATCAATTTTCTCGGCCAGCCGGTGACCTTCATCAGCGAAAAGCAACTGGCCGAAGGCCGACGTTCGTCGGCCAACGAACAAATCCAATGGATCGTCCTTCCGCACGCCACGCACGTGCGGCAAAGCACCGTGGACGCACTGGCACGTTTCGTGGCCGGCGGCGGCCACGTGCTCTGCCTCGGCGGCAACTGCCTGGCGTGGGATGAATATCACCAGCCGCGCGTCCTGCCCACCAGCCTGGCTTCCGCGCCAACCATTGCCGCCGCCACCGGCGACCAACCGCTGGCCGATGCGCTGCGGCCGGCGCTGGCAATTGATGGTTTGCCAACCAGCCTGCTGCAAGACCAAAAGGGTGGTCCGGCGTTTGGCATCGAATACCGCCTGGTAAAAAATCCCGGTGGCTATCTACTGCCGATGACCAACCTTTTGTCGGTGGCGCAAATGGTAAAATTGCCTGCCACCGGCACCGCCAAAGACTTGCTGAATGACGAAACGGTGGAATTGGCCGCGATCAAGTTGGCGCCGATGCAGCCGCGGCTCTTGTGGATCGCCGCCAAGCAACTTGCCGATTGATTCCTGGTTTGCTCTAATCGTCCCTATGGAAACTTATGAATTGCGGCGAACGGTGGCGGTGGAAGATGGCTACGACCTGGTGGTCGCCGGCGGCGGCCCGGCAGGAATGGCGGCGGCGATTTGCGCCGGTCGCCTGGGAGCCAAAGTCCTGCTGGTGGAATCCACCGGCTGCCTGGGCGGTATGGCCACTTCCGGCCTGGTGACCGCGTTCGATCCCATGGCCAATGGCGAGCGGATGCTGGTCGGCGGGATCATGCGCGAGATTGTCGAAACCATGTACACTCGCGGCTTCCTCATGCCGGGAATCACCACAGACTTCTGGCGGAAGAACTATCACTGCTGGACGCCGTTCAGTGCCGAAGGCCTGAAACTGCTGCTGGATGAACTGACGACGGCGGCGGGGGTGGAAGTGCGATTTTTCACGCGCGTGATTGACGCCGATGCCGATGTCAAGCAAGGCCGCGTGCGTGGGATGATCCTCAACAATATCGAAGGTTACCGCTGCGTGCGGGCCAAAACTTTCATCGACTGTACCGGCGATGCGGTGCTGGCCAACCTGTGCGGCGTGCCTTGCCGCGAGGCCGGGCGCGACACCAAGCGGATCATGCCGGCGACGCTGGCATCGCTGTTCACCGGCATCCATTTTGGCAACATGGGAGACGATTGGTGGCCAAACCAGCAGGCCGCCTTGAAACGCGCCTTGGCCGATGGACATTTCACCCAGTTCGACCGCCTCTTGCCGGGCATGTCCCGCGTGGGCCGGACCATTGGCTATCTCAACGGCGGGCACGTGTTCAACCTCAATGCCCTGCGCTGCCAGAGCCTATCCGAAGGGATCATGCTGGGCCGGCGGCTGGCACAGGAATATCTGAGCTTCTACCGCAAATACGTGCCCGGCTGCGAAAACCTCGAACACGTCACCACCGCGGCGTTGATGGGCATCCGCGAATCGCGGCGCATCGTTGGCGAGTATGAACTAACCTTCGCCGATTACACCGCCCGCCGGCAATTCCCCGACCAGATCGGCGTGTTCAACAAGTTCGTCGATATCCACCCGTATGATTGTTCCGAAGCCGAATGGAAACGCTTTGAAAGCGAATGTGCCACCACCGGCCGGCTCGGCCGCGGCGAATGTTTTGGCATTCCTTACGGCATCACCGTCCCCAAAGGCTGGGCCAATTTATGGGTCGCCGGCCGCTGCGCTTCCAGCGACGTGCAGGTTCACGGCTCGATCCGCGTGCAGCCCGCCGCGGCGATGATGGGCCAGGCCGCCGGCACCGCCGCGGTGCAATCGATCCGCACCAACCGGCCGGCGTTCGATATCGACACCAAGGTGTTGGTGGAAACGCTACGAGCCGCCGATGCGTATCTGCCGCAGGCGGAGTGCAGCGCGCCGATGACGCGCAGCAAGGCCAACTAACCAACCTTTCACACGCTCAGAATGCGCGTCAGATAATAATCCAACGACCGCGCTCGATCCGCATCCCAGGCCACCCGGTGCGGGCCGTTCTTGTCTTCGGCAAAGGTGGTGAAGCCGTAGGTTTTGCTGCCGGCCAGTTCCACGCTTACCGTGCCGGTGCGCCAGGTACACAAATCCGGCTGGACCATGGTGGCCACGGCCATGGGATCGTAGAGCGAGGGCATATTCTTCTTAAAGGCGGCCTCGTGCGAGTTCTGCCAGGCGGCAATCGCCGCGGCCAGGCGCTGCGAAAGCGGCCGCCGGCTGGCATTGAGCCGGTCGATGTTGCCCTGATCGAAGCTCACCGTATGGCCGATGTCCCAGGTGATGACATCCATGGGGATGCCGCTGTCGAAAACGATGCCGGCGGCTTCGGGGTCGCAACGGATGTTCCACTCGGAAAAGGGCCGTTTGAACTCCGCGGCCATGGCGACAATCTTGGGAATCTTGGCGACGATCCGCCGTTCCAGCACCATCGCCGCGGCTAGATTGGTCAGGGCGCCAATGGTGATGGGGATGATATCGCCCCCGCCGCTCATAATGGTGTCGATGAGGAAATTGACGGCGTGGCGTTTATCCAGCGGCGCCAGTTCGGCTTCCGGCAAACAGGTGCTGTCCTGATTGGGCACGGAGTTATCCAGATAAGCTTTGGCGCCGTGGACCGGCCGGGAAGCCATCGCCGCGCCGCAGCCGGCGGCCACGGGGATGCGGGCAAATTGTTCACCGGCGACTTTGAGCACCGTGCGTGCCTGCCGCGCCCGCGCCAGTACATTGCCAAAAACCGTGGTAACGCCCACCAGTTTGAGTTCCGGGCTGGCGCAAATCAGGCCCAGCGCCAAAGCATCGTCAATGTCATCGCCGATATCGGTATCGAGAATTACTTTCATCATGACTTCGATCCTGTGTTAAAGAGCTTCCAATGTTGGCATGGAGATATATCAGTTGCCCCGCCGTCGTGCAATCGGCTGCCGCCGCTGCACTGCTCATCTGTATCTCATGGGTCAACGCGATACATCGTACACTCATGGGCATATTGCGGCGTTGGGCGGCAGCCATTGTGTTGCGGGCAGGCGGCGATGAAAGAGCGGAGAGCGAAAAGCGAAAAGCGAAAAGCGGAAACAGGGCAAACAGCGGATGGGGTGGGGTGAGGGTGCATTTTCGACACCACCGGCAATACTGCCAAGAAAAGAACCCTCACCCTGCCCTCTGCCTGAGTACAGGGCGAGGGGATAAAGGCGGCTGACGCCAAAAACGATTGCCCTGATTCACGGCACCTTCAGTTGCAAGATGGCCGTGGCGGCGCTGAGCCGCACCGTGGCATCGGGGTCGCTGAGCATGGGGCGCAGCTTGGCTTGCAGATCGCTCCGGCCGATGGCGCCCATGGCCAGGGCGGCCAGGCTGCGCCGCCGGGGATCCTTGCTGGTGGCGAACTTGACCGCCAGGGCGTAGCCCTCGTCGGAGCCGAGCATTCCCAGGGCGCGGGTGGCCGCCAGCGCCACTTCCACGTAATTATCCAGTTGGGCATGCAGGAAAGGCAGCGCCCGCGGATCGTTCCGCGAGGCCAGGCCGATCAGCGCGATAATCTGCTCATCGGGTTGTTTGCTGACGGAATAGCCGACCAGCGATTCAAACCCGACTTCTTGGCCCAGCCGCCACAGCGATTCGCTGGCTTGCAGGCGCACCGAAGCCACCTGGTCCTGGCTGAGCGGCCAGAGCAATTTCACCGCCGAATGTTCGCCCAGCAGTCCCAGGATTTGTGCCGCCGAACCGCGCAGGGTGGGATCGGTATCGCTGGCGAAATGCTCCAGATCGCGGCTGAAGCGCGTGTCACCCAGCCGGTGCAACGCAAAACGCTGGGCGACTTGCACGCGGCCGTCGGGATCGTGCATCATCGCCAGCAACGGTATGTAGGCCGGTTTGAGCCGAAGCTGTCCGGCCGCCATGCACGCCGAAAAACGCACCGAAGCATCGTGATCTGTTAGCCCGTTCAGCACGGCGTTGGTGGCCAGCCCCGGTGCCGTATTGGAAAGACCCTCGATAGCGTTGGCGCGGACCTCGGCCTCCTTGCTGGCGGCATCCGCCAGCAATTCCTGCTGCGCCTGCTTGAGCAGCAGGGGATCCAGCGGCACAGCCACCGCCGTGGGCGCGGCGGGAATCGTCCATTCGCCTGGTTTTTGCGGCGCACAGCCCCAGGCCAGCAAAAGCGCGGCGGCAAGAATGATCGTGAAAATCCCTTTGGTTGCCGAATAGTGACCGTTCATGCCTCACGCTCCTTGGCCGCAACGGCCATTTTTCCCGGCGATTTTCCAGCGCCGCACACCAATCCACGCCGCCATGCCTGCGCCGGCGGCGCACACCATGGCAAACCAATCGCCGTACAGCGTATACACCGTGAGCCGGCTGTCCAGATTCACGCGGTGAAGCAGGTAACCTTCGGTCCGGGCCGGCAGAGTCGCCTCCACTTCGCCATTGCTGTTGATGAACGCGCTGATGCCCGTGTTCACGCAGCGCACCAGCGGCGTGCGATTTTCAATCGCGCGGAAAATCGCGGTCTGCAAATGCTTGGCGTTTTCGTCCCGCTTGAACCAGCCGTCGTTGGTCAGATTCACCATGAGGTCAGCACGCTTGCCGGCGCTGGCCGCCTCGGGGCAAAGCATCGCGGCACACAGGCCGGCATCGGAATCTTCAAAACAGATTGGCGTAACCACCCGCAGCGGTTTGCCGGCCGGGCCGTCGATTTTGAACACCGTCAGGTGATCCATATCCCCCGGTTCAAGCTGGTAATCGGCATATTCATTCGGCCCCAGCTTGAGCAGCAGCCGATACAAAAAGGGAGCCGATTCGCGAAACGGAATGTATTCGCCAAACGGCACCAGATGGTTCTTGTCGTACCGCCCCAACGCCGAATCATCCAAGCGGCCAAGGCTGTCAAACAGGTACGCCGAGTTGTGCCGAATCTTCGGCACGCCCCAATACTCCTTGCCCTCGATGGTGACGATCGGGAAAGCGTCGGCGTAGTCGGCCCCGGTCAGCACCGGCACATTATTAGCGCGGCTGAAATCGCTTACGTCTTCCACCGACTTCTGGCCGATCTTGTTCTCTTTGTCCAACGCCTGGTGGTTGAGCGAGATCAGCATGGTTTCCGACCAGACGATCAGATTGACTTGCCCCGGACCGGTGGCCAATGCCTGCCGGGAAAGCCGCAAATGTAAATCGAGTCGCTCCTCCGCCGACGCTCCTTTCGCGCCGGAATTGCTTTGCGGGTAATTGGCCTGAATCGCCGCCACCATCGGCCCGGCGGTAACGCAGCCGGCGGTTTGCTTCATCCGCAGCCAGCCGTACGCCAGCACGAGAACCACCACCGCCAGCGTAATCCCGGCCGGCACGCGCATCTTCACCAGCGACTTGCGATTCAAGATCGCCAGCGCCGCCAGCGTGCCCACCATCGCCAGCACGAACGAGATTCCATACACCCCGGCCAGATCGGCAATCTGGCAAACCGCCAGCAGCGGCGATTGCGTGTGCCCGGCAAACAGCCACGGAAACCCGCTTAAGAAACCCCCGCGAAACCATTCCAGCCCGGCCCAGATCGCCGGGATTCCCACCATCGCCCAGCCGATGCGCTTATTTTGCAGCCAGCCTGTCCCGCGGACGATGACCGCCGCCAATCCCCAGTAAAACCCGCAGTACATCGTCAGCCCGATGGTCCCCGGCAAGGTCACGTCGGTAAGCCAGCCCACATTGGCCGCGAAGAAAATCCAGCCCACCGGCCAGTTGATGAAGAAAGTTGACTTCCACGATTTGCTGCGCGCAACGGAAATAATCCATGGCGTCAGCGCAATCCACGCCAGATAGAACTGCCCCACCGGCGCGTAGGCCAGCGAAAACAGCAGGGCGGACAACAGGCATAAGCCGAGTGAAATCATTGGCCAAGATGGTAGCCGGATTGGCTGGGTTTTGCAGCCGGCGGCGCATTTTGTTGGGTCCGCATTGCGGACCACAACCTCGCGGTGACACAATTGGTCCGCGATGCGAACCCTACCCCAATAGCTTACGCCCAATTACAATCGGACGCACTTGAGCCAAGGCACGCAAACACCATCGAAGCCGGCCAAACCGCCGCGACCGCGCTGGCGGCGGTGGGCACGGCTCTTGCTTCGCACACTGGTGGTAACGTATGTAATCATTGGCTTGGCGGTGTGGATGTTTCAAGACTGGATTATTTTCCCGGGAATGTTTCGGCAGGGCACGGCGTCGGCACGGCTGATCGCCCAGGGTTCGCAACGCCTGGTGAAATTGTCGCTGACCGATCACACGCCGATTGTCGCGGTGTTTGGGCCGGCGCTGGGGGAAGACCGCTATCCGCTGGCGGATGCCGCCCGCCGGCCAACCGTGCTGTTTTTCTACGGCAACGGCTCGTGTGCCGCTGACAGCACTTTCATCCAGGACTGCTTCCGCATCAAAGGCTGCAATGCCATGGTGGTGGATTATGCCGGCTTTGGCATGAGCGGTGGTAAGCCCAGCGAAGCCAACTGTTACGCCACCGCCGATGCGGCGCTGGATTGGCTGCTGAAGCAGCCGGAGGTGGACGGCAAGCAGATCATTTATGCTGGCTGGAGCCTGGGCGGCGCGGTGGCGATTGATCTGGCGGCGCGGCGGCCACCGATCAAGCTGATCACCTTCAGCACCTTCACGTCGATGCCGAACATGGCTCGTAACATGTTCCCCTGGCTGCCGACGTCGTTGATGTTGAGTTACCGTTTCGACAGCATCAGCAAGATTCGCGGCATCAACTGTCCCATGCTGCTTTTTCACGGCAGCAGCGACGGTTTGATTCCCAACGAAATGGCCGACGAACTTGCTGCTGCCGCGAAGGGGCAAGCCACGGTGGTGAAGATTCCCGGCGATCATGATGCCATCGCCGGCGATGGCGTGGCGATTTGGGATACCGTGGGCGAGTTTATTCATTCGCCGGCGAAGTAATGCCTGCCTAAGTGCCGGCAGAATTTGGGTCGCTCGGGCACCATGAATAAGGAACGGTTGATGTTGGATATTCATGGTATGTGAATGGGGACAATGCCGAATGCCGATTGCCGAATGGCAGAAGCAGCAGACATTCGCATATTGCATTTTCAATTCGGCATTCGGCATTTGGCGTTGCTCCGGTTAATCTATCCGCGAATTATAAGGAGTCCTTCCGTGATTAAAATTGCCATGATCGGCGCCGGTAGCGTGGTGTTTTCCAAGAACCTCACCGGCGACATTCTTTCTTATCCCGAATTCAAAAACGCCACGATGACCTACATGGACATCGACGCCGAGCGGCTGGAAGTGGGCGGCAATCTTTGCCGCAAGGTAGCCAAGGCCGTGGGCGCCACGCCGAAAATTGAAACCACCCTCAACCGCCGCACGGCTTTGCAGGGAGCGGATTTCGTCATCAACATGGTGCAGATTGGCGGGTTTGATTCCACGCTGGTGGATTTTGAAATCCCGCGCAAGTACGGGCTGAATTTCACCATTGCCGACACCACCGGGCCCGGCGGGTTCTTCCGGGCGCTGCGCACGTTTCCCATGCTCAGCGGCTTGTGCCGCGACATGATGGAATTGTGCCCGCGGGCCACCCTGCTGAATTATTCCAACCCGATGTCGATGAACATGCAGACCATCACCCGCACCAGCAACATCGCCGCCGTGGGCTTGTGCCATAGCGTGCAGGGCACGCTGGACCAGTTGATGCGATACATTGATGAAGACCCGGCCAAGGTGGCCTTCATCTGCGCCGGCATCAATCACATGGCGTTTTATCTCAAGCTGGAAAAAGACGGCGTCGATTTATATCCACGGCTTTTCCAGGCCATGGATAAGCCGGAAACTTACAACAGCAATCGCGTGCGGTTTGAGCTGATGCGCCGGCTGGGGTATTTCGTCACCGAAAGTTCCGAGCACAGTGCCGAGTATTGCCCGTATTTCATTCCGCACGGCAAGGACCAGATCAATCGTTTCATGGTGCCGATCGACGAATACCTGCGCCGCTGCGACGGCATCGTGGATGAATTTGAGCGCATGAAGATTTTCGGCAAGAACGATGAGCCGATGACCGTGCAGCGCAGCCATGAATATGGCAGCACGATTATCCACAGCATGGTGACCGGCGAATTGAGCGTGGTGTATGGCAACATGCCCAACCGCGGGGCGATCGCCAATCTGCCGCCTACCGCGATTGCCGAAGTGCCCACCTTGGTGGATCGCGCCGGCTTGCATTTCACCACCGTGGGCGAACTGCCGCCGCAACTGGTGGGTTACATGCAGCCGCATATCACCCAACATGAATTGTTTATCCGCGCCGCCCTGGAAGGCCGGCGCGATCACGTTTATCAGGCCGCCATGTTCGATCCGCTCACCGCCGCCACGCTGACGCTGGATCAGATCGTGGAGATGTGCGATGAATTGATTGCCGGCCATGGCGATCTGCTGCCCAACCTGGATGCCAAGAAAACCTTGGTGGCCACCAGCGGCAAGAAGTTTTCGGCGGTGGATCCCAAGGTGCTTCGCCGCAGTTGGGATGCGGCGCAGGTCAAGCAGTCGGAGGATTACCTCCGCAATTGGCAGGTGCTGGGCGCGTTCCCCAGTTCCACGCCGGGCAAAGTCACGCTCGATCAACCTACCGCGTTTGAAGATGATTTCCTCCAGCGCAGCGATGGTTCGGTCGATTTGAAAGCCGGCTGGAAAGCCGGCGACAAAACCATCAAGTGGAAGCCGGCTACGGCGGACAAAAAAGGCCAGGTTTCCCTGGGCGCAGTGTATGGCAATGTCGAATGGGCGTCGGCCTATGCCTATGCCGAAATCGAATCGATCCACGCCCGCGAAACCGTTTTGAGTTTTGGCAGTGACGATGGCATCCGTATCTGGCTCAACGGCAAGCAGGTCTTCTCGCATGAGGTGGCCCGCGGTTATTCGCCCGGTTCCGACACGGTTACGGTGCAGTTGAAAGCCGGCATCAATAAACTCCTGCTGAAGATCGACAATTACCAGGCCGGCTGGGGTTTCGGATTGGAAGTTCCCAAGGCCAATTTTTGAAAGCCGTGGTGGAAGAAGTGACGTGGCGGCGCAGGGTCTGCTTCAGCAGACCGGTTATTTGTTGCATTGCCCGCCAAAAGAATATCCGGTTCGCTGAAGCGAACCGAAAAAGCCGTTTGGCGGTTTTATCGTGTCGCGGCCAAACCAAATGGTCCGCGCCCAAACCGCCAGGATAGGTCAAACTTACTTCGCCCGCGTGGCCCGCCAGGCGATACGCAGTTTGTGCAGCGTGGACAGGCTGACTCTCTCGCTTAGCACGCGCAACGGCCGGGCGGCGATCTTCTGCAGCAGGCCGTGGTAAATCTGCGTCATGGCCACCAACGTGGGGCGGGCGTCACGGCTGATGAATTGTTCCAAATCGGCCGAACGCTGATAATAATGCTCCGCCCGGCGAATTTGGTTTTTCAAGAATTCCTCAAATCCCTGGACCGATTTCCCTTGCTTCCCCGTGCCCAGATCTTGCAGAGTCAATCCCAGACCGTCCAATTCATCGCGCGGGATGTAGCAGCGGCCGCGGCCGGCGTCTTCACGCAGGTCACGCAAAATGTTGGTGAGCTGGAAAGCGATGCCGCGGTCAATGGCCAAGCTCTCGGTGGCGGCGCCGCCTGCAAATCCCCAGACGTAAATGCTGGCCAGACCGACCACGCCGGCCACGCGGTAGCAGTATTGTTTGAGTTCGTCAAAATTGGCCAGATTGATCTCGTGCAAATCCTGCCGCTGGCCGGCGATGACTGCTTCAAAGATGTGCCCCGGCACGTGGTAGCGCGCGGCCATGTCGGCAAATGCGGGCCAGATCGGATGGCCGGTGGTTTCGATATGCCCATCCAAAGCGGCGCGGGTATGCTCGGCCCAGCGGTCCAAGTCGGCCAAACGCTGGCCAGTGCTTTGGCCTGCTTCGCCGTCGGCAATATCGTCCAGTAGACGCATATAGGCGTACAAGGCGAACATCGCCCCTCGCTTCGGCTGGGGCAGCAGTTTCAGGCCGTAGTAAAAATTCCGGGCCGATTTGCGGGTTAGCTGCTGGCAATACACCTTGGAAGACGCCAAGGCAGCAGATTCGGCCGGAACGGCAATCGTGCTGCTCATGCCGGCACCTCGGTGTGCGGCCGCATGGCCCGGCGGGCCTGCTCGGCCACGGCACGCATAACCAGGGCGGCTTTGTTCCACTTGCTGATCGTCGGACGCACCGCCAGCGTATCGTAATTGGCATCACGGATGGCTTGCAGGATCGCCCGCCCGCCACGCAAAAACAGCGACACCTGCATCCGCACCTCACCGGGCAAGGTGTCCAGCAGCGGTGCCCCCTGATCGAACATCGCGGCGGTGCGATCCACTTCGTAGCGAATCAACCGGCGATAATTGTCATCGCTGCGGCCAGCGACGATCTGCTGCTCGGCAACGTTGAATTGCCGCATGGATTCGAGCGGAAGATAGATACGATTGCGTGCCACGATATCGCGTTTCACGTCCTGCCAAAAGTTGGCCAACTGCAAGGCGGTGCAGATTTTGTCGCTCAGTTCCTGCCGCACGGGATCGCCAAATCCACACAAATACAGCACCAGCCGGCCCACCGGATTGGCGCTGCGGCGGCAGTAATCCAGCACCTGCGGATAACTGTCGTAGCGGCTAACCCGCTGATCCTGCTCAAAGGCATCGAGCAGGTCAAGAAAGGGTTGTGCCGGCAGACGGTATTTTTCGATGGTCGCCGCCAGCGCCATAAAAAGTGCCGAGCGGATTTTGCCGGCGTAGCAATCCAAAGTTTGTTGCCGCAGATCGGTCAGCAATTCCAGCGAACGATCCTTGTCGCTGACTTCATCGCCCATATCGTCCGCCACGCGGCAGAAGGCGTAAACGTTGCAAAAATCCTGCCGCAACCGCCGCGGCAGCACCATGGAAATCACCGAGAAATTTTCATAATGCCCCAGCGCTAAACGGCGCGTCTGCAATTGCGCCTGGGCCAGATCATCCGCCGGGTTCAGCGCCAGCGCAATCACCGGATAGCTTGGCGTGGCAGCCGATGCAAGCGGCGAAGTTCCAGCGTTAGCCTGTGCGATCACGCCGGCATTCTGACGGTTTTCGGCGCAATCGACAAGTGGAGATGGACAAGTGCCTTGGCTGGTGGCGGCGTGCGGTTGCGCGGTATTTGTGGCAGCGGAAGGTTGGCCCCCTGCCCGTTACGGCGTTTCGGCGTTATGATGGACGCTCTGACTCCTGCCCGGAGAGGGCTAGCAGTTCCCTGTTCGGTTACCGTCTCCGAGGCACTAGGGTTCGCTGAAGCGAATCGGGCATTCGTTAGCCGGCGAAACGTGCCAACGGTCCACACTCAATCCGGCTTATGGCTCCAGCGGCGGGACGAATGGCTTGAACTCTTTATCGGGCAGCAGTTTCACGTCCATGACCAGGCCCTTGCCCGACGGTTGCGGCTCCATCCACAAAACAAACCGTCCGCCACGGTGCGCCGGCGTGGGATCGTAGACGATGATGCGCTTGCGGGAGTTGGGCGAAACCAACCCGGCGGGCTTGTAAACATAGGGCTGGTGGCTGGTCGGACAAGTCAGCACGATGGGATTGGGATCCAGCACGTCACGATAATTCTGGATCTCCTCCAGTTTGTCCGGCAACCGCTGATTCATCAAATAATAGTCGGCCAACGCGCCCTCGATGCTGGTGAGTTGGATGGCGCAGGGGTCGTCATTAACCGAAGCTTCCACCGATGGCACCGGTCCATTGGGCTGCGCCGGCGCCGGTGGCGCGGCGTGTGCCACCGGTCGTGCCGGCTGCGAAACACAGCCGCACAGCAACGCCGCCAGCAAGATGAATCCCGCCGATAGCATCGGCGGCTTTCCAGATGCCATCAATGCTCACCTCCCGGCAAGGACGGCTCGAAGAGGGAATTGCTCGAGCGCGTCGTCGGTTGCGGCAGCACCAGTTGCGGCACCGGCTGCGTGGTTGAACCGCCGCCGCGTTCCAGGCCACGCATGTGTTCCTGGATCGTGCCCGGTTCCACCGCGTTGGGAGTCAGCTTCAGGCCGTTCACTTCGTCCTGGCTCATGCCGTGCAGTTTGTTGGGAAGCTTGGCGACGTGCGGGGTCATGAAAATCAGCAATTCGGTCTTTTGCTTGTCGGTGCTGTTGTTCTGGAAGAGCGGCCCGATGAGCGGAATGTCGCCCAGCAGCGGAATCTTATTGATCGTCTGGGTTTTCTGGTCCTGCATCAAACCGCCGATGACGATGGTTTGCCCGTCATTGATGGCCACGCGGGCGCTGGCCTGACGAATCTCAAACTCCGGCGAAGTGACGCCCGGCTGGATTTCCACACCCTGGCCAAATTGCGAGGAAATCTGCGGCGCGATATCCATCACCACTAAACCCTCGGGGTTAATGTGCGGCGTCACGTCCAGGATGATACCGATATTGGTGTATTGAATGGTATTGATGGTGTTGTTATTGGTGTCCAGACGGCTTTCAGTAATGATCGGCACCTCGTAACCCACGGAGATAATCGCTTCCTGATTATCGCTGGTGAGGATATAGGGCCGCGAGAGCACGTCCAGCTTGTTGTCCGCTGCCGCGGCATGAAGGGTGGCGGCAAAGTTGCCTTCCATGACCTGCATGGCCATGCCGCCGCTGGTGTTTTGCGCCGACGCAGCACCCAGATTTTGCAGCAGTTGCTGGCCTGGCTGCGGCTGCGGCGGCTGATTCAGCAAAGTTGGGCCATTATACGTTGATCCGGACGTCACCGTGGGCGGTACGCCGCGCAGGTTCATGATCGAATAATCCACGCCGAAATCGCTGGAATTATCGTGCGAGACTTCGGCGATTAACGCCTTGATAAGCACCTGCGGCACCGGCCGATCCAATTCGGCAAGGATCTCTTTCACCTGCGCTTGATACTTGGTGGCGGTGGCCACCAACAGCGAATTGGTGTCGGCATCGGGCACGACGTAAACCTGGCCCGCCAGCGCCGCGGCGGTGGTGCTGGTCGCGGAGGATAGTCCACCGCCAAACCCGCCCTGGCTCGCGCCCGGTGTGCTGCGATTGCTGGCGCTGGGCATGCCCGTGCTGCCGCTGCTGCTGCCGCGGTTGCCCGAAGAACTGCCGCCAAACGAGCTACTGCTGCTGCCACCAACGCCGAAGGTGTTGCCGGTGGATCCAGCGCGGCTCACGGCGGTGTTGGTGCTGCGGTTGCTCGAAGAACTCGAGTTGCCAAACAGCGCATTGAGCGTGGTGGCTATATCCACCGCCTGGCCGTTTTGCACGGCGTACAGGAAGAAGGATTGGTCCTCCACCGGGTTGGAATCCAATTGGGTCAGCACTTCGTCAATGACTTTCAGCGTATCGGCCGGGCCGCTGAACACCACGGTATTGGTGCGGGTGTCGGCCGAAGCCAACACCTTGCCAAGTTGGCCCTTGTCGGATTGGTCCTGGGCACCGGCGCCCCCGGGAATGCCGGGGAATCCACCCCCGCCGCCGCCTGGACCACCACCGCCGCGCATCATCCGCAGGAAGTTAAACCCACCGCCGCCCCCCAGCGGGCCTTGCTGCTGGTTGTTGGTCGTTTGCGGGTTAAACATGTCGTTGATCAACTTGGCCGCGGCGGTGGCGTCGGCGTATTTCAACTGCTTGACCTTGATGCCGCTTTCCGCCGAATCCTTCTTGTCCATGCTGGCGACAATCTCCACCAGGCGGTGAATGTGCGCCGAGGTATCGGTAATGATCAGCGTGTTGCTCATGGCGTTGCTGGAAAAATCGGCGGTGGGATCGACCATCGGGGTCAGATCGGTTTTCAGCTTGACCGCATCCACGGTTTTCACCGGGATGATCTGCGTGATCATTTGATCGGATTCTTCAATCAAGGCCGGATCAGCCCCGAAATGCACGGGGATGTTTTCGCGCTTGACCAAATCCAGCGTGGTGACTTTGAGGATGCGTCCCATTTGGATGGCGGCATAGCCGTTCACCCGCAGCGCCGAGTTGAGCAGCAAAACGGCTTCGTCGCCGGTCACCGGCTGCCGGCTGAGCAGGGTGATGCGTCCGGAGAGCGTTCCGCTTTTCACCACGATAAAGCCGGCGCTTTCCGACAGATAAGTCAGCACCGATTCCACCGGCGCGTCCTTAAAGTTCAGCTTGATCTGCACAATGCCCGGCCGGGTGACCGGCTGCGTGGACGCCGACAGTTGCACGACCGAGCCGGATGGCTCAGTGGTGGCCACCGGTTGCGTGGCCGGCTCGGTGCTGGCCAGCACCGGCTGCGTGCTCAGCGCCTCCGCCGGCTGCGTGGCCGGCTCGGTGGCAGACTGTGCCAACAACCACGGCGCGCACAACATCGCCACCATCACCACACCATTCCATATTGCCTTTTTCATAGACTCTCCATTGCCTGTTTATTCCCCGCGGGCGCGGCGTTCGCGCATGCGGCGTTCCAAGTCGCTCATCGGTCCGGACGGCAGCGTGCTGGGCTGCGTACTGGGTTGCGTGCTGGACAAAAGTGACGACACCGGCGCTTCCGTGCCGGCCAGCGTCTGGCCAATCGGCACCGTTTTGATGATCCGGTAACTTTCGTATTGCAAGGCATCCAGGTCGATGCCGACGATCCGCCCGCGGGCGATTTGATCGCCCACATGCACGATCAGCACCTGCCCGGCCTGGGTGTCTTCCACGTAGCCGGCGATGCCGGTGTCATCCTGCAAAACCCCGACGAAAACCAAGAGGGTTTCCGGGTTGACCGGGGAAGGCAACGATGTCGATCTGGACCCATCGTTGTATTCCACGCGCTGCCGGCCTTTGATGAAAATGCTGCGCCGCAGCAGCGGCTCATATTGCGTGTCCAGATTCGGCGCGGGTGGGATTTGGATTGGCTCCAGCATGGTCAATTGCGTGCTGGGTTGGGTGGCCGGCTCGACATATCCGCGGCGCGAGCGCTGCGCCACCGCCAGCGAACCAAGCATCAGAACCGTAATCAGGCAGACGCACTTCAGTGCGTCTGCCAGAAGGGTGGATCGTGATTTCACTTGCCACCTCCGCTCTTCTCGTTTTCGGGCATGCACAGCGTGGACAGGCTGATGGTCAGCGACAGATCGTCGGTGCCTTCTTTGCGGGAATTCACTTTCATTTCGTTAATCCGCAGGGGAATGGGCGATTTTTCCAAAGCCCAGATAAATCGCGTCACCGCGCTCATCGTGCCATTGGCGACAACCCCCACGCCGATCACTTGGAACGGACCTTCCTGTGTGGGCCGCTCGGATTTCAGCGAACTTAGCGCCACCCCAGCGGCCTGGCTCCAATCGGCGACCGCGTGCAGGGTTTGACTTTCCGCTGCCGAGACGCTGGTGGGCATCCCGCGCTGCAGGATTTGGTTCCAGGTGGCATTGAGGTGCTGCTTCCGCGCGATCATGTCCTGGCCATTGTTCAGCGCCAGGGTGGCGGCGGCATCGTCATCTTGTGCCTTCTCGCGCGCCTCCAGCAACGGGCTGATGGCCAGGCTGTTCAGCAGCAACAGGCCGACCGCCACCGCCACGCCGATCCCCAGATATTTTTCACGTTTATTCAACACCATGACAATCTCGCGATCACTTGCCCGCTTCGCTGGGGGTATAGGTAAAGGTGACAGTAAAGGACACTTCACGCACGCGGCCGCTGCTTTCCTGGGTGCTGCCGGGTTTGACACTCGGTCCAAACACACGCTTGAGCCGGTCCAGCACCGTCAGGAAATGCTGCTGGTCCGAGGTCTTGCCTAACAACTGCGCCGACAGCGACCGCGTTTGCGGCACCGCTGGCGCGGGTTTATTGGCCTGCGCCCCGGTCGGGGCGGCGGGGACAATTTCATGCAGAATCAAACTGGTGGCGTAGGTTTGGCCGTCATCGGGGATCGCATCGTTCAGATCGCGCACGCAGGCCAGGTAACGCGGATCGCTGGTGTGCCAGGCGCGGGCGAGCGTCACCATGTTGACAAAATCGGTGGCGGAATCGATTTGTTTCTGTATGGTCGCCAATTGCGCTTGATGCTGGGCCGCGTGATTCTGCAGCCGCACCAGATCGACATAACCGTAGATGCCCAGGCCAATGGCCAGCACCGCCAAGGCGGCGGCGATGGTCGCCCACTGCGGGATTTTCCGGGCTTTGGGCGGGGCCAGCCGCGAATGCAGGTAATCGATTGCCAGCGGTGTGCCGCCGATGCCCGCCACCGCCAGCGCCACCGCGGCGGCATAGCCGTTGCCATGACCGTTCAGCGCCGCGTTGGTGGTTTCCACGCCCAGGGAACTTAATACTCCGCCGCGCACCGGCAGGCCCAGTTGTTTGCCCAGTTCGTCGGCGTCCATGCTGCCGCCGTCCCACAACACGATGGAGCCATGCGGCACATCCGGCGGCAGCGAACTGACCGCGCGGCGCAATTCGCCCGCCAGGCCTTGCGGCGAGGCCGCCCGCAGCGCCCGCACCACCGCGGTGCCGGCGGATAATTCCGCCGCTTCGCCCGCCACCGAAACCACGACATGCCGGCTGCCATCGGCCGATGCACTGGCCACGTCCAGCGCCAGTGCCGTGGCGGTGACCGCCACCGCTTCCAAGCCCGCCGCCTGGCAAATCGCTTGCGCCCATTCCAGGTATTTCCGTTGCGTGGCCACCAGCGTGACCGAGCCGGCATCGCTGCCGTCGGCATTACCGGCAAAATCAAAAATCAAGTCCTTCAATTCGGTGGAAAATTCCGTTTCGGCTGACAGCCGCAACATTTGCGCCAGCGTGGCCGGATCACTGGGAGGAACTTGCCGGGGGCGCAGCGCCAGCCATTTCAGCGGCAAGCCGATGATGGCGGTTTTGGCGCTGAACTGATTCTCGCGCAGAAACGCCGCCAGCGCTTTGCCAAGCTCGCCGGATTGCGCCGGCGTGATACCCGCCGGATAAACAAATTCCGCCGCATGCTGCAGGCGCGGATTGGCGCCGCCGGCAACCTCGGCGGCCAGCAGCGATTTCTCGCCGATAGCCAAGCCTAACGATTTTTTCAAGTTCAATGGCTTCACATTCATTCCGATGTCACGGGGTACTGCCCACGGTCATGACCTGCTGGTCGGGCGGCAGGCCTTTGCCAGCACGCAAGCTGGTCTGGATTTCCGCCGGTAGCGGCCAACCCAACGAGGTCAAATCACGACGATACACGATTTTGGCCGGTTCGGGAGTCGCGGCGCTGTTTTCAACCACGATTCGCACGCGCTTAAACGCCCGGCCGTCGCCGGAAACCGCCACGATGTCCGCCGAATAGCAATACGACACCGTGGTCAAAAACGGCGTAATTAAACCGGCTTTGGCCGAACCCAGCGTACTGGTTACCCAGCTAAGGCTGGTGGTGTTGCTGTTGTTGGCGCGGGCCTGGATGAGATTTTGCGCATCGGCTTGCGACAGTCCCAAGCACATCAAGGCATCCTGCCCACAGGTGTTGATATTGATTTTGCTTTGTGCCGGACTGGCCGGCCGGGTGGTCGAGCGCGGCACTGCCGGCGTGACCGTGGACCAGACGGTGACATCGCGGAAAAATCCCCGGCTGGTGTCCTGCCCGCTGTTGAACATCGTGGTATTGCCGCCGGCGGCCAGTTCGTTGGCATCCAGCACACCATTGTGATTGGTATCCAGGTTCCACAGCAAATCCGGCGTGGTGGGCGTGGCGGCGATGCCGCGCACCAGCAACAGTTCTTCCACGGTTTCAAACGGCGCGTTCTTGGCGTCGTAGGGTTCTTTCAGCGATTCGTAATAATCGCTCTCGGCGCCGTCGGGGGTGGCATATTGCGCCGGACTGGCCCAATCCTGAATCGCATCGGCCAGGTCCGGCGTCAGCCCGGGCAAGTATTGCATTTGCGGCAACAGCGTTGACGCGGGCGACCCGGTGGTCAAACCGGTGCCGGTGGCGTAATTCAGATTGATCTTGCCCTGCTCATCCACGATGCCATAGTCATATTGCGTGTTGATTTGATCGTCCGGGGCGATCACCCAGAAATAGCCATCGCCTACCGGCATGGCCTGTGCCGTTTGCGTGGTGATGGTCACCGCATCGCCGGCATACGCTTCCACATTGGCCAGCACCCATTGCTCCGCGCCCAGTTCGATGGCGTCGGCTTTGACCGCGGACAAACGATTGGCCGCCGCCAGCGCTTCGGTGCGCATATTCTGCGCGAACACCAGCAGCAGGCCGGAAACGATCAGGATCACGCCCAGCGCGGTGACGAAAATCATCCCGCGACGGGCATGCCGCCCATTTGGCATTCGGCATTTGGCATTCGGCATTGCCCTGCTTCTCATGGCAACCCCCCAATCCCGGTGTTGACCGTGGGATCCTGCGCCGCCGTCGAACACGACAGCGTAATGATCCGCTCATAAGTTCTGCTGCCGCCGGCGCCGCCTTTGGTGGCGGGGTTATTCAGTTGCAACGTGATCTGCACCGCCGCCGGGATAGTGCTGTCTTGCTGGGTGGAATCCCAGGTGGTCGCCCACGTCGAGCCATTAAAATACTGCAAGCTGAAACCAGCCACATTGCGGCACAAAATCTCTTCGTCGGGATTCGGCGGCGTCTGGGCCGTCAGATTGCGCATCACCCGGCGCACCAGGCACGGCGTGTTGCTGCCAGCCGGCGTGTAGGCGGTGATTTCGATCTGCTTGATTTCACCGTTGCTGTCGGGGTGCTGCGGGCCGTTACTGGTGCCGTAGAACTGGAGATCGTCAAACGGCGCGCTGGAATAACCTTCGAAATTGCCCGCAAACAAGCCGCCGGGGGCTTGCGCGTTCTGCAAATCCTGGCGGACAAAATCCAGGGCCAGTTCGGCCTGCCGTGCGGGAATGACGCTGGCGGTGGCGTGCGACGCCGACAGCGTCGCGGTCCGCATGGCGGCAAACAGCGCGCCGGCAAGCACGGCGACAATCGCCCCCGCCAGCGTGACTTCAATCAGGGTAAACCCACGGCGATCTGAGTGGTTTGCCATCATTGCGTACTCCGTTGATAGGCCAGGGAGGAAAGCGTGATTTTTCGCTCACTGCCGCGTGAACTGTACGTCACGGTGAGATCGAGTTGCTGGAGGTTCTGCCCGGTTTGATCGCTGGTCCACTGCGCCATGGCAAGCTGCCAGTGATAGCCGGGCCATTCGCTGCCAAAATCACCGCTGGTCGTGGGGGTTTGCAACAGTGTTCCGGCAGCGACGATTTCCGCCAGTTTCGATTGCGCCAGTCCGGCCGCTTCGGTGCGATGCCGCGCCTCCGACGCCATTCCCGAGGCCACGGAAATGCCCTGCATCAAAGCCGGCAAAACGATGGCGATAAACAGCAGCGCCACCAGAACTTCAATGAGCGTGAAGCCGCCACGCCGCTTATTCGGCAATTGGCGATTGGCAATCGGCAATGCACCCATCATGTTCCCGCCCCCGTTTCCAAACGGTAACTTTCCGTGGCCGATTCGCACGCCACCTTGGTGCTGCCGCCGGTCACATCGCTCAGGGTAATCTGGCTGGGATCAACCCGGCCATCAGACTGAAACGCGATGTATAACCCGTCGGCCTGGGCGGCGATATCAATGTCGATCTTCACACCTTCGGGAACGGTGAATTGCTGGCCAAAATCACCGGGAACGGCGGCGAACTTGCCCGTGCCATCGTCTTTGGTCAACCAATATTTGCCCGCGGATTTGTCCAAGTTAAGCCGGTAGGCGCAGGCTTCACTGATGGCTTGCGTGCGCGCGTAGTTGGCCAGGGCCACCATGCGCGTGCCGGCGTCGGTGGTGCGCCGGCCGGTGGCAAAACCGCCCAGCTTGGGCGCCACATAGCCGGCAATCAGCACGACAATCGCCATCACCATGATCAACTCGAGCAAGGTGAAAGCCCTTGCCGAAGTCCGATTGCCGAATGCCGAATGAAATGACCGACCTGCGCGGCGTGGACGCAGCCCGCCGGCAGTCGGCAATTCAATTTGGCAATTGGCAATTGGCATTCGGCAATTCCTCAGTTGGTGATGTTGTCCGCGCCGCCTTCCTGGCCGCTGGCACCATAGGAAATCAGATCAAAGGCCTTGCCGTTGGTGCCGGGAATGCGATAGACGTAGGGATGTCCCCAGGGATCCAGCGGAATGCGATCGGTCAGATGTTTCCAGTTGGCAAGATTGCCGGGATTGTTGACCAGTGCCTGCAAGCCTTCGTCGGCGGTGGGATACCGGCCATTATCGGTTTCAAAAATATCCAGCAATCCTGACAGCGTGGTAATGTCGGCGGTGGCTTTGGTCTGGCGGGCCTGCTCCGGACGGCCGGCAAACTTGGGGATCACCACCGAAGCCAGAATGGCAATGATGGCCATCACCAGCAGCAGCTCGATGAGGGTAAAACCGCGACGGATACTTTGGGTTCGACGGTACATGGTTGCATAACTCCTAAAGGTCACTTGATCAGGTCCTGCATATCAAACACCGGCAGCAGCATGGAAACCACCACGGTGCCGATCAATGCCGCCATGACAAACAACATGGCGGGTTCGGCGACGGCCACCAGCATGCGCAACTGCCGGTCCAAATCCGTTTCATAAGACTGCGCCATTCGCAACAATTCCTTATCCAGGCGTCCCGTTTCCTCGGCCACGGCGATCATCTCCAGGACCGACGGTGGAAACAGCTTCTGGCTCTGCGCCAGACTCTTGGACAGCGCCTGGCCACGTTGTACTTCTTCGATGGCGTGCAGCACGGTGTCGGCCAAGGTCTGATTGCCAATGGCGTCACGGGCCACGCGCAACGAGGCGATCAGGGGCACGCCCGCGCCCACCAGCGTGCCCAACATCCGGGCAAAACGCACCAGCGCAAACTGTGCGGTGACGCGCCCCAGCAGCGGCACCGACAACATGACGATTTCCATCCGCCGCCGCCCAATATTTGTGGCCAGCGCCCGCCGCAGCAGCATAAACCCCACCACCAGCACCGCCAGCATATACAGGCCGTAGTGCTTCACGTCGTTGCTCAAGCCAACCACCACTTGCGTCAGCATCGGCAGATTGCTGCCGAACGATTTGAAGATCTCGCTGAACTGCGGAATGAAATAGGTCAGCAGAAAGATCAGCGCGCCCACCGCGACCAGCGCCAGGATGATCGGATAAATCATCGCCGCTTTCACTTTGCCCTTCAGATCCTGTTCGCGCACGCGAAAATCGGCGATCTGCGCCAGCACCACATCCAGGAATCCACCCGCTTCACCGGCACGCACCATCGCCACGTACACGCTGGAAAAACTGCGCGGATGCTTGGCCAGAGCATCGGCCAACGGCATGCCGCCGACCACATCATCATGCACCTGGCCCCAGCAATGCCGGGCCGCGGGATTGGACGCTTCGCGGCGCAGCAGGCCCAGCGCCCGCGACAGCGGCACCCCGCCGGCCAACAGGTTGGCCAGTTCGCGCGTGAACGCCTCGACGGCACGATGCGGCACTTTACCGGCAACGCCGTGCGATGACTCGGAAACCTTTTTGGCCGCCGCGGCGGCATCGGCGGCTTCTACCAGCGACACCGGCAGCAAGCCCTGGCGGGTCATTTCCGCCAACGCCGCGGCGCGCGTTTCGCCGCTCAGCGTCCCGCTGGTACGCCGGCCCTGGCTGGTCATCGCTGTGTAGGTAAACACCGACATCGTTTTACGTTGCTTTCGCTTCCAAATTGCCGCGGGATTGGCCGACAGTTAATTCTTCGTCCTTGGTCAGCCGCACCACTTCGTCCACGGTGGTTTTGCCTTCACCGATCAAGCGCCAGCCATCCTGCCGCAAACTGTTCATGCCCTCTTCCAGGGCCACGCGGCGGATGTCGCGCGAACTGGAATGCTTGAGAATCAGCGCGCGAATGTCGTCGCTGATCGGCATCATTTCAAACACACCCTGCCGTCCGCGATAACCCGTGCCCTGGCAGTTGCGGCAGCCGGCGCCGTGATAAACCACGTCCGGCACCGCATGGCCAAACTCGGCTTTTAGTTTGTCCACCTCGCCGGCCGGCAGCGGGGTTTTGCATTGCGGGCAGATCAGCCGCACCAATCGCTGGGCCGCCACCATTTCCAGGGACGACGCCACCAGGTACGGCTCCACGCCCATATCCACCAAGCGGGTGGTGGCGCCCGGGGCGTCGTTGGTGTGCAGCGTGCTGAAAACCAAGTGCCCGGTGAGCGACGCCTGCACGGCAATTTCCGCGGTTTCGCGGTCGCGGATTTCACCGATTAGCACTACGTCCGGATCGTGCCGCAAGATCGAACGTAATCCCGCGCCAAAGGTCAAACCCGATTTGGTGTTGACCTGAATCTGGTTGATGCCGCGCAACTGGTATTCCACCGGGTCTTCGATGGTGATGATTTTCAGATCGGTCTGATTGATGCGCGACAAGGCCGCATACAGCGTGGTGGTTTTGCCGCTGCCGGTGGGGCCGGTCACCAGGATGATGCCGTGCGGCAAATCCAGTACGCGTTGCCAGACGGCCGAATCGCGTTTGCTCATGCCCAGATGTTCCAAACCCAGCAAGGCATCGCCGCGGTCCAGGATGCGCAGCACAACCGCTTCGCCGTGAATCATGGGGATCACGCTGACGCGCAGATCGATTTCGCGGCCGGCGACTTTCAAGCGGATGCGCCCGTCCTGCGGCAAACGCTTTTCGGCGATATCCAGATGGCTTAAAATTTTGATGCGCGAAACAATCGCCGCCTGAAACTTGCGCACCTGCGGCGGAATATTGGCTTCCTGCAAGACGCCGTCGATGCGATAACGCACGCGCAACTGGTTTTCAAACGGTTCCACGTGAACGTCGGTGGCCCGCAAATCCAGCGCCTCGGCCATCACCTGATTGACGAAGCGGATGATCGAAGCATCCTGGGCGGCGTTGGAAAGATCCAGATCATCCTCGCCCTGCTCTTCCAGCACTTTGAAGTCATCATCATCAACACCCATGGATTGCAGGGTGTCAGCGCCGACGCCCAGGTGCTTTTTAATGAATCGTTCAATTTCGGCCGAAGGCGCTAAAGCCGGATAGACATCCAGCCCGGTGGCCAGGCGAAGCTCGTCCAGCGCGGCGGTGTCGAAGACATTGGAAGTGACGATGGCCAGAGCATCACCGTGCCCGTTGGACAGCGCCCCGGCGGCCAGCGGCATCACCCGGCGATCGATAAGAATTCGCGCGGGAAACTTGGCCAGCAACTCTTTATCCGGCACGAAGCGCGATTCTTCAGTGGCCAGATCAACCATGGGCAGATCGAAATACTCCGCCAGGCTGCGGAGAATTTTTTCTTCATTAGCCGGGGCGGCGGTGCGCAGCGCCGCATCCATCGGGTTGCCGGCGGCAACCGCATGTTCCACTTGCGCCGCCGCGTCGGCAGTGAGCAAGCCTTGCTGCATCAATCTGGCCAAAACGTTCTTCATAAATTGCCAAATGCCAATTGCCGATTGCCAATTGAAAAATGCCGAAGGTTCACGTCCCAGTATTCCAATCGGCAATCGGCAATTGACAATCGGCAATCTCCATTCACAACAAAGCCCCGCTGGCGCGATTAAGCGCCAGCCGGGCGAAGTACATCTTCCAATTCGCGGTTAATCGAGATGGCCGTTGAGCACCATCACCGCTTCCTGCCGCTGGGTCAGCACGCTTTGCAGATCCTTCTGGGCAGCAACCAAGTCTTCCTTGGCTTTGACCTTGGCATCGCGCAAAGCCTGGAGCTTGGCCTTGATGTCGTCCGCCGAGGCATTGGTGTCCGCCAGCGTGGTCCGCAAAGCGGCCGTGGCCAGAGCTACCGGGGATTGCGGGGTGTTATCCGCCGGGGCTGCGCCACCGGCCGGGGCGCCACCACCACCAGGACCGCCGCGGCCACCACGGCCGCCACGGCCCATCATGCCGAACATGCCGACGCCGGCATCACGTTCTTTATCCAGCACCGCGTCCAACTTGGGCTGGATGACTTTCCATTCATCATCGGTGGCGTTCATGTCCGTTTTGAGGCGGTCTTCCATGCGCTGGCGCATCGCGGCGGGATCGAAATTACGCCCCCCGCCACCCCCGCCGCCGCCGCCACCGTTACCACCACCGCCGCCGCCGCCGGGAGCGGCTTGGCCCATGGCCACCGTGGTCAACATCCCCAGCAATACCATGCTGCAAAGCAGCCCGATCATCTTGAAACGCTTCATCCGCATCTCCTTTCGTTGTAGTGCGGTACACAGAACCAATCACGTTACACAAAACACGTTTATTTAATCGGCTCGCGTGCTGGGCCGCGTGGACCCGCCCCACGAACCGTGCCGTTCATGCCGGGATACCAACGCATCCCATTTGGCTTTTTGCGAATCATCCAGCAGGTCGCGCGAGCGCTGGTCGGCGCTATCCAGCAATTGCCGGCGTTGATCGTCCAACTGCTGCCGGTGCTTGTGGTACTCATCTTGCAGTGCCTCGTAGGCCAGGCGCTGCGAATCGGTCAGCATGGACTGCAAAGTCTTTTCCCGCTGGTGGTCCAGCTCGCGGCGCTGCTGAAAATTGGCGTCCAGCTTTTCGTGGGCGCTGTTCCACAGATCGTCGATGGCATTGCGCTGCTCGCTGGACAAATTCAACTGCTCGACCAGCCAATTATGCGGCGGATGCCCGCCCCAATCCGGCGGCAACCGCGTGGACAGCCGGCCCAACACCCCGCCGGCGGCGAGAGTGAGCACGATGGCCAGAATAAAGAAAAGTCGCAGCCGCATAATGTTTGGCAACCCCGCCTATCCATGCGGGGCTACGTTAATCGCTCACATTTTTCACATCCGCCGATCGCGCATCCGCTTCACTGGCGCGAAGATCGCCCAAATACCACGCGCCCGCCGGACTATGCACATCGGCGGAAATCGACGAAGTCGCCATCGACGCATCCGTCCACGGTGGCGCCGCCGGCGATTCGCGTCGCGGCTGGCTGATCAGCCAAAGCGACGAGGCCAGCAGCACCGCGGCCGCGGCGGCGCAAACCCGCCGGACCATGTGCAGCAAATTCTGCTCCATCGCATCCTGCACCCGCCGATGCAGCCGGTACAGCGATATCTGCGATAGCGGCGCTTTGACTGAAGCCAGCGATTCAGAAACCAAACCCAAGCCGTCCAACTCCGCCCGGCAAGCCTGGCATTCGGCCAGATGCGCCCGCATCGCCTGGGCGCGGTCGGCGGCCAGCTCACCATCGTAGTAAGCGGCGATCTCCAGCTTGTCAGGGCACGTGTTCACGATTGTTCACTTTCCGTAAGCCTTCAGCTTTTCCCGCATCTCCGCCCGCGCCCGGTGCAACCGGCTTTCCACGGTGCCGCGCGGCACATCCAGCGCTTCGGCAATTTCCTCGTAACTCATCTGCTGCATCTCCCGCAGCAATAAAACCTGGCGATGCTCCTCCCCCAGCCTTTGCAGCGCGGCTTGAATATCCACACCGCGATCCACCTGCGCCTGGGCATCGCCCGCCTGCGCCACATCGCCGGCAAACTCCAGCGCGCCAGCCTGCTTGCCCAAGCGATCCCTGCGCCATTTCGCCGCCTGCAACAGCAGGATCCCCGTCAACCAGGTTTTCACCGATGACCGCGCTTCAAACTTGGCCAGCGCCTTAAACGCGCCGACGAACGTTTCCTGCACCACATCCTCGGCATCGGCCGTATTGCCGATCAGCGACACCGCCAGCCGATACAGCCGCCGGCCATGGCGCTCCACCAAAAGATGAAACGCACGATGGTCCCCGCCCGCCGCACGTTGCGCGAGCTGGAAATCATCCACCCCGCCATGGGAGTTAAGCTGCGGCATCCAGTTTTCCATCACCGGCCCGAGGCGGCAACGGCAGTGGATCACGTCGATCCAAAGTATTAGTTGCGCACCGGCGGAGTTTTCTTCCAAAAAAATTGTACCCGATAGAACAAACCACGCATGTAGGGCGTGTCCAAGGAATAATGTTTGCATATTGCCGCGACATCAATTGCCGGCGTTGACCCCCGGTTCTTTGCCCGCTTGGCTATGGCGGCGGCACGACGCCCAAGTCGCGGCATATTTTCCGCGCCAGAAAATCATTGATTTCGCGATGCCGCGGCACCGCGGACGTTTGATTATTCCCCGGATTGAAATAAATCGTGTGCCGGCCGCCCTCCCGAAACAGCCGGCAGCCTTGCCGCTCCAAATGCCGAATAAGCTCCTGGCGTTTCATCGGGTTGGCAGCGCGAATGATTCCCTTGACACTGTTTGCCCCGCCAGCGATTGCTCGGCCAAATCGCGATTGGCTTGCAACACCATCGCCACGGCCTCGGCCAGGTTTACGCGCGCTTCCTCCATCGTGTCGCCTTGGGTGTTGGCCCCGGGCAATTCTTCCACGAAGGCGATATACCCCTCGGGAACTTTCATAAAAACCGCCGTCATTTCCATACCCTCATTGTATGCCGCCGGATGTCCATTGCAATAATTTTATCCGCGTGCATCAGTGTTCATCCGACTTCGGCGAGCTAAGTCGAGGCGTGGTTAAAAATCTTCTTCCCGGTATTGACCCGCCGCTTGCCCGATGTATCCTTTACACCAGCGGGCTGATGATTGCCCCAAAAAAGACTGCGAGGCTGCCATGGCGGAATGGAAATATCGCGAGGACGGCGTGAAGTCCGATCTGTACGCGGGCGAGCAATTGGTGTGCCTTGTTGCTCAGTGCGACAGAACACTTACGGCATCCCCGGTTCACGCTCCCGGTTGTTGCGGAGAGAACACTTAAGCAGTTATATACAACCCACAATGGCGGCAGACGCTCGCTTGATGAATCATTAGGTGATAATTGATATGAAACCAAAGGCAACAAAACGAAGGCAACAAGGTGCATTGGGGAAAAGATATTATACCTATAGCGTGTTATGCTCGTTTAACCTTCAATACACCTTCACCGAATCCCAAGTTGAGTCAGATCTTGGAAGCGGAGCAGCAGACTTAATCCCGACAGACAAAGCACTTCGCAATCTTGCGAAGGAATTGACGAAGTTACTCGGATCGAATTACGCCATCAGCGATCTTGATGTGAACGCAGAGTCAGACGATCTTATGGGAGTTGCCGAGGATTAAGGATCGGCTTTACCATGAATCCACCATTCATCTATAGGCCCATTTATGGCAACAATAATACATCGCAACATATTCAAAGCCAAGCGTAAGTTTGCATTGCGGAGCGATGCAACTGTCGGTGCAGGAATTCGCACGATTGAAAAGGTATTTAATTTGCCCGAAGGCAGTGTCCGTCTACAACTCCCAAGCGGACGAAGCGCACGTATCGACAAGAAAATCGGGGCGCTACTTTCAGATTTCGGAATGACGTGATCGCATGGCAACTGAAGAAACCACAGTTTTGATCTTTGCCGATCCTGTGGGCGATGACCTCATACCGGACCTGCCCGTTCGCTCAAACAATATTTTCCAACGCGTCATCCGAAACCCCCGCCCCGAGACTCCCCACGCACGGGAGCGTGAATGCAGTGAGATGCTAACATCCGTCCTTCTAAACGCTCCTAGCTTGCGTAATCACTTGTTCCAATGGATGGCCTGTCAGAGTGGGCTTGACCCAAACAAGATCGACATCGAAACATTGAAGATCGAGACCGAGCGATACATTTGCGCCAAGCGGGTAGACATGTGTATCGAAGGCGAAGGACACGCCACCAACGATAAGGTCGAACGTGCTTGTCAAGCGTGTGGCGTCAGTGATCTGCAAGAGCGGGGTCATAGCCTGACCTGCTGAACGGGTTGCCGCGGCGAGCGTGAGGATCATCCTGCGGGAAGCGCGACCAGCAGCGGCGTGCCG
>Ga0316217_10001100_pt1 | contig 36494 bp, 36 predicted proteins | sample 1anoAmetaG_FD_203633 | JGI IMG/M metagenome (GOLD analysis project Ga0316217, IMG submission 203633) | Freshwater microbial communities from Trout Bog Lake, Wisconsin, USA - 1anoA | ecosystem: Environmental > Aquatic > Freshwater > Lake > Hypolimnion/Profundal zone | place: USA: Wisconsin...
CGATAGCTGCGTTCCAGGATCCTGGCCAGTTTTTGGTGGTGGTATTCCCGCACCCGGCCCACCTTGGTGTGCAGGATCGCCACCCGCTTGATCTGGGCCTTGAGCCGCGTCGAATAGGGAATCTCCCGCAGGGGCACCTGCGCAGGCAGGTCCGCCGCTTTGCGGCGTTCCTTCTCGGCCTCGTAGGTGGCCTTGCGGGCCTCGAATTTGCGGGACAGGATCCGCTGCTCGTGACGCAGCGACACGAGGGCGTCCTTCAGGGCCTTGGGCGGGTCGATGACCGTCCCGTCGGATAGAGCCAGGAGATGCTTCAGTCCCGGATCCCCACCGATGTCCTTGAGGTGCTCCACCAGGGCCGGATCGCGGTAGATGGCCTTGCCCTGGATGGCGCAGACCAGGATCGCCCACCACTGGCCCTCCTCCCACTTGATGGTCAGGGTCTTTGGAGTGCCGCGATACTTCCGGTGCTGGAACAGTTTGAACGAGCCCAACTTGGACAAATGGGCCCGGCCATCCCAGATGCCAATGGCAGGGCCGCACTGGGGGAAGGTGAAGCTGTGGTAGTCCTTGCGCTCGATGGGACCCGGGGCGCTCACCTTGCGCTCTCCAGGCATCTGGAGCCTTTCCAGCCAGCGTTTGGTGCCTTCGTCGATTCGCCGGGCGATGTTCTGGAGCACCTGGCTGTGGATGATCTGGTAGCGAGGTTCCGCCCGCTGGAGTTCGGCGACGCGGACCTGTTGGGCAGCCCGGTCGAGATAGCTTACCGGCACCCCGGCCGCCCGGAGGCCCCGATTCTTCCGCCGCTCCTCCTGGCGCTCCGCTGCCAGGATGTTCCGGACCTCCCAGCAGCAGCCCAGCACCTCGAACAGCACCTGTTCCTGAGCATGGGACACGTCCAGCGGGTAGCGCCAAGCCCGGAGCTCAAGAGGATGTTTGGGCATCTTCTTGCGCTTGGCTCTGGGCTTCCGGGTTGCGGGGACGGACACGTTCACTTCCTATGGGACCATTCTCTACTGCGGGCACATTTTCATGCGTCTCAGAAAGGCATCGCCTGAGGCGACCAAGCACCCTTATATCCCCGCCATGAATGACGGGGTTTTACGGGCTGTTTGGATAAAAGGTTTTGCAACCTCCTGTGTATTCCTTGTGTTCCTGCGCCCATTCGACGAGGATCCCCCAGGCGGCCTGCGCCTTGGGCGACAGCCCCTCGGGCATATCGAGGTCGTGGTTCTTGTTCTTGATGACCTGCGCTGCCGCCGGTTCCAGGGTCGATACATTTGATTCGTGGGATTCGTGGGCTTCGAGTCGCATGGCCACCTCCTGCCTCAGGGCCGGGCCAGGGGCGCGAGTTCGGCGGGGTCGACCACCACCGGGCCGGCGTCGTTGGGGCCGGAGTGTCGGTGCATGAGGTTGGTGAACAGGTCCGACTTGGCCCGCTCCCGGACGTGGACGCCGTCGAATGCGCCGCGGGTGGCGTCGAATTCCCGCCGGGCTTCCCCGTGTTTGCGGTTGGAGTCCAGGCGCTTCAACCAGGCGACCGGGCTGATGCCGTGGAGATCGCGCATCTGCTTGATGCCCCGATGGACCAGTTGGCTGGCGTCGTTCACGGCGACATCCATCCCAGACTGCAGCCGGGCCTTGGGATCGAGATGGGAGATGTGGGAGGGCCTGGGAAACTCCAGGATGGAGGCGTGCGCCGGCGCGGTGGTGAGTTTGGTGAAGCCGTCGGCCGTGGAGGCCTGGTTCAGGGCCCGGGAGAGGCTGGTGAGGTTGTTGGGGTCCTTGAGCCCCTTCATCTCGACGCCGGGCTTGAGCCTGGCGGTGAGCTTCTGCCCCAGGTCGCTTGGACTCAGGGGGTTCATATTCATGGGGGTCCGGGCGCCCAGGTGGGCCATCTCGTCCTTGCTCAGGTCGGAGACGCCGGCGATGCCGACGACGCTCTGGCCCAGGGGATCCTGGGTGGTGTGGAAGAGCACCACCCGGGAACCGGTGGTCTTGCCAGCGGAGTCGTGGCCGGTCAGGACCGCGGCGTACTGGCCGTTGCCCAGATCAGCGACGCCGACGTTGCGCTGGGCGTCCCGGTTCCAGCCGGCGGGGGCGAGGGCACGGCCCTGCTCGGTCTCGAACATCTTACGCATGGCATCCGCGACCCGGGTGGACCCGGAGGAGGGGCTAGACTGGTTGGTGTAGACCGACTCCAGGACGCTGGCGGCGTCGAGGCCGTGGTGGCGCATGGCCGCAGCCAGTTCCGGCCGCTTGTCCACCAGGCGGACGTTCTCTTCGATCAGGCTGCGTTCGACCGCCCACTTCTGGCCGAAGGCTTCCAGCACCTCGGTCTTGTCGACCAGGAGAGGATGGCCTTCCCGGTCGGTGCCGATCTGGAGTTGGTCGATGCCGGCCGGGGTGACACCAGGCTGTTCCTGGAACTTGCGCAGGAGGGTGCTCTGGCCTTGCGTCGCGAGCCAGTTCTGTTCCCAGCTCATGCGTTTGGCGTCGAAGTAGTTTCGCTCGATGGAAACGAGATGGGCCTTGCCGTCCAGGGCGGCTTCACCACCCTCCGAGCTCAGCCGGTCCTTCACATCCCCCGTGCTGCCAGCACCCAGACCCGGGATGTTCCAGCCCTTGTCGGCAGTGATGAGATGGAAATCGGCCGCGGTGAAGGGCTTCCCGGCCTTGTCGGCCTTTTCAATGGCGCCGAGGCCATTCATGGCCTCCTTCGCCAAGTCCTTGTTCTGAGAATGGCTGGCTTGGGTGAAGAGATCCTTGTAGAGCGCAGACGAATTCTGGGTCTGGAAAGCAGCCCAATCCTTGTCGAGCTGGGGCCTCAGCGCAGCCCGGGCCTCCATCTCGGCCGCGTGGAGATGCTTGACGGGAGGATGGATCGCCTCCAACTGGGAGATGGCCCCGAGGGCCTTGGTCTGGAATTGCCGGGCGGCTCCGCCCTGGGCCTCCTTCTGCTCCTGGATGAGGGTCCCGAAGGCGCGTTCCTTGGCGTCCTTGGACTGGAACCAGGTCTGGACGGAGCCATTCATGGCGTTCAGGCCTAGCATCGCGTTGCTGAAGGCGTAGGCCGTGGCGCCGCCGTCGGGGTTGGCCGCCCAGCGGGTGCTCGCCTCCATGAAGCTCACGGCGCCGGTGACGGCGGAGAATCCCAGGGAGGTCAGCACCCGGGCCTGCATGGCGCGGTGCTGGCGCATGGCTTCGTCGGCATGGATGTCGAAGTCAGCATGGTCCGAGGTCACGACCAGGGGTGTGGAGGTCGGCATGGAGGACGGAGCGACCCCGGTGCCTTCGGCGAAGGTGTTCTGCCCGGGCCAATCGAAGATGTCCACGGCCCCGGGGGCCATGGGATCACGCTTCACGAGCCCGGCCTCGCGCTGGTCGAGACCCGCCTCGCGTTCCACGAGACCGAATTCCCGCCGCACGAGGCCGTATTTGGGGGCTTCCCGGATCGGCTGATCGAGGGCCGCCTGGTGGTTCTGGGCCATGAATTCGTAGTAGCCCAGGTCCTGGCCGCCCTCGAGCCGCTGATTGAGGAATTCCTTGCTGTGCTGGTTGTCGGCCGACATGGCGATCCACGCCTCGTGGTCGCCCTTGAGGATCACATCCTCGTTGCGCTCCCAGCCGCCGAAGTGCTCCCCCTCAGCCGGCCGGACCTCGCCCATGAGGCCGCGGTCCTGGTGCATGCCGTCGGTGGCCTGGCGCTTGAGCTGGTCGACGTCGTAGGCGCCACCGTGCTCCCGGCCCTCCTCCAGGGTCTGCCGGACCTCCTCGTTGGCCTGGCGCTTGGCCAGGGCGATGTCGGCCGCGGGGGTCTCGACCACCTGGGTCTTGAGGTTGGAATACTGGGTCAGGACCGTCCGGTAGTCCTCGGAGTGCTTCTCCCCGTTGCGTTCCATGGTGGCGAGTTGGGAGGAGTAGCGTCCCAGACCCTCGTTGATCCGGGACTTCTCCTGGTTGACCGCGTCCATCTGGACCGCGTTCAGGTATTGGTTGGCGGACTGGCGGTTGCCCAGTTCGGTCAGGGAGCGACGGACATCGTCGTTGCTTACGACCCGCACGGCCATGAACCGGCCCCCGGCCACGGAGTTGGGCGCCACGCTGGTGCCGTTCGCGACCGTCTCGAAGACCCGCCGGTTGTCGGCGTAGGCCTTGGCGAGTGCGGCGGTCCGCCCCGGATTGGGCCCCAGGTCCAGGCCCGGAATCGACGAGATGGCTTCGCGCAGGGTGGTCCCGCGCATCAGTTCGTCGTAGAGCCGCCGCCGAGGACTGCCAGGCGTCGCGTTCTCCAATTGGGATCCGACGGATTCGACCAGGCTCCGGTGAGCCAGCGTCTCCTCCGCAACGACATTTTCGAGTGCCGAATTCGACCGACGTTCAGCCATGAAGTCCCTCACACCTTAAACCGTAGCCCTCAAAGAATTTTCCCCGGACCGGACGGACCGGCCCGGGGACATGGTCTTGACCTGCTTGCCTAGTCCAGGCGGCTCTTGACGACCCGGCCGGCCAGGATGCCCTGGGACTGCAGGGCGGTCAGGGACCGCTCGCCGCGCATCATCTCGTCCACGGACTCCCAGGACAGCATCCAGTTGTGCGACTGCTCGCCGGCGCCGTCGCCCAGGAGGACGATCAGGCCGGAGACCTTCCGGTTCTCGAACCGCTCGGCGTCGGCGATGGCCCGATCGGCCACGAAGGTCGCGCCATCCCGGGATTCCCGGGCGGCCTGGGCGACCACGCTCTCCTTGCTGGCAATGGTGGCTTCGACCTGGGCCCCGGCTTCCGAGTTGGGGTTGACGCCCCGGGGGCGGCTGGCGCGGACCACGGCCAGACCGTAGGCTTCCATGACGTCGATGGCGGCCAGGCGCTGGCCGCGGTAGGCGACCGCACCTTCGCGGAAGGTCTGGTTCGGGTAGGCGTAGCGCCCGTGACGGGAGTAGAGGGAGTCCAGGGTGGTTTGGAGGGAGGCCTGCTCGAACCGGTCCGGGAAGGCCCGCACCAGTGTGTCGAGGATCAGCTTGCGATCCGGGTTCTCCCGGGCGAAGGTGACTTCGTCGGTGGCCTGGTTCAGGTTGCCGAAGGAGTTGGGCAGGCGGGAGATGCTCTCCTTGCCGTCCGGGCTGAGCTTGAAGGCCGGGATGTAGGTGCCGGGAGCGAACGCGCTCCGGGCCCTGCCCCTCATCACTTCCACATGGACACCCTGGAAGGCGAAGAGGTGCCGGTGACCGTGGTCGAAGGCATCCGGGGCCGCGAAGATCGGCTGCCGCTTGGCGTGGGCGATCTGCTCCTGCTCGGTGATCACTCGCTCGGCGGCGATGCCCGGGGTGAGGACCGGGAAGCCGCGGCCGTCACGCGGGGCGACGAACTCGCTGCGGGGGGTGGCGGCGCCGCCGACCCGGGCGTTTTCCTTGCTGTACGTGTGCTGGAACCGGACGACCTGGTTCAGGTCCATGTTGGTGGCCACGGCCACGTCCTTCTCGGAGCCGAGGGCGTCGCCGTCCAGCTCGCGCTTGTTCTGGTAGCCGGTGAAGCGGGTCATTTCCTTGTTGTCGGCCAGCACGGAGATCCAGGAAGTGGCGAACTGGGGCGCGGCATAGTTGAAGACGGGGTAGGTGCCGATGGGGGAGGGCTTGCGGCCTTCCAGGAGCCGACCGACGGCGTAGGCGCTGCGCTCCATTTCCTTCGTATTGATCTTGGACTGCACGGCGGTCGCGAAGGCCCCGTCCAGGTAGGTGCGCTCCAGTTCCGCCAGGGCCGGAACCCGGTCACGAAGGGTCTTCAGGGCCTTGTCATACCAGACGCGGTCCGGCCGGCTGACCTCGGCCCGGTTGGCGATCTGGATTGCGAGGGCGGTGAACCGCTTGCCGTCGATGGGCATGGGGCCCATGCTCGTGGCGGTCATGAGCATGCGGTTGGCGATCTCCAGCCGCCCCTTCTGGATGGCGCCGTCCAGTTCCTTGGCCGCGGCGTAGTAGTCCTTGGTGACAATGAAGGCCTCGCCCAGGACCGCGTCCAGTTCCGTGCGGAACCGGGGACGATCGGACTTGCCCTTGGCATCGCTCCACATGGCGGGAACCGCCTCGGTGAAGGCCTTCAGTTCCATGACCGGCTTGCCGTCTTCGCCCAGGACGGGGGCACCGTCAGGGCCGACCTTGGCGACCGGCTTCTTGACCATGGTGTTTTCCAGGGCCCGGACCGGATTGCCGGCCCCGTCGCGGACGATGAGGTCGGGGAGCAGTTCGATCAGGGACTCGTGGATCTGGTCCAGCTTCAGGGCCCGGGCGACGGTTTCCTGCTGGGTGGCGGCGCCGAAGGCATCGAAGGAGACGTCCTCGGTGCTCCGGTTGGACAGGAGCGTGCGGATCTTTTCGGCGGGCACCCCGTTGATGCTGGTGGATTCCTTGGTCAGGCCGTACTTGTCGACGAGGAAGTCGCGGAGGTAGAAGACCGGATCCTTGTGGGCGCCGTCGCGACCGATGGCTTCGAAGAACGCCTTCTCCTGGTTCGCCAGGGCGGTCAGGGCCGGGGCGACGTAGCCCAGGCACTTGGTCGCCACGTCCGGCCTGAGCCCGGACTGGATGAGGGCCTGCTTGGTCAGGTTCCAGGCCTGGGCCATCTGCTGGTCGAGTTCGTTGGCGAGGGGAACCTCGGGCTTGCCAAGGGCCGCGTTCATGGCGCCGCCGGCGACGCTCTGCGCGGTCCGCAGGAGACCATCGGCAGCCATCGTGTCGATGCCCCGCTCCCGGGCGACGGGAGGCAGGTCACCGCGGGAGGGCGGGACGCTGGAGATGGGCTGGAACCCCTTGGCGGCCATCGCCTCGATCATGGCGGGGCCGTCCTCACTGGGGGCGTTGAAGGGGAAGGTGGCGATGACACCGTCGTCGGGCACTTCCCGGACGATCTGTTTGTTGCTGCCGGCCTTGAAGGAGACCTTGCCGATGACTTCGATCTGGTTGCCCTGCTGGTTCACGGTGGCGACGCTTCCGGTGGCGGAGTTGCGGAACGCGAAGACCTCCTTGCGGCCTTCGGGGGTGTCGAACACGACCGGTTGGATCACCAGGCGGCCGTCGCCCACGGCGGGGATCGGGGAGGCCAGGTTGAGGGCCTTGTAGTCCTTCGCCATGGAGGTGCGGGCGTAGTCGGAGACCTTGTTCGGGGCCAGCGAGTTGGCGGCTTCCGAGAAACCGATCCGGCCCGGCAGGCCGATGGCCTTCTGCAGATGGTTGTCGAAGCCGACCAGGCGGAACTTCCCGCTCTCCAGGGCCTCGACCAGGGAGGCGATAACGGCCTTGGGCTGGCGCATGTCCCAGTCACGGCGGTAGCCGTCCAGGGTCGGGAAGACGACCTCATCGCCCTTTGGCGAGGTCTTGGGGGTGCCGCGGTTCACCGCGCCGGCGCCGCCCAGCAGGATGCGGGCGTTCATGATGTAGCCGGAGCTGCCGAAGGACTTCTTCGCGGCCTCGACGTCGTCCCGGTAGCTCCGGAAGGCGCCGCGGGGACCACTCATCGCGTCCCGGATGCTGCTGATGTCGCCGACCTCCCGGCGGACTGCCGGGTTCACGCCCGGGGCCTGCACATTCGGCGTGGGAGCCCCGTTCTTCGGAGCCTGGGTGTCGGGGCTGTTCACGTTCGGCGTGGGCATGGTGGACTCCATCAACAAAGCTGCTACTGCTGCTACTGCCTAAATCTTCATCTCAGAGAGAAAGAAATCCGGTTCAAGCGGGATCCTGGTGGTTCCTCAGGCCCCTTTTTGGGGGCAAATCTGCTGGTGCAGCCGATCTACACAATCCGGCGGAAAAATCCCCCGGACGCACCATATAGAGAGGACAAGGAGTTCCGAATGCGCGTCATCTTCGCCGAAAAGCCATCCATGGGCCGGACCATCGCCGGAGCCATCGGCCTGCCGGCCAACGGTAGGAGCCATATCCAAGGGAAAGACAAGGACGGCCGCGAAGTCATCGTCACCTGGGGGGTCGGCCACCTGGTCGAGCTGCTTGGCGGTTTCGAGGACTACCGGCCCGAGCTCAAGCAATGGCAGGCCGGGTCCCTGCCCTTCATCCCCGAGCAGTTCAAGACCCAGGTCATCTCCGGCACCAAGGATCAATACAGCGAGGTCGAGAAGATCCTCAACGCCTCCGGTGTGGATGAAGTCGTGGTCGCCACCGACCCCGGGCGGGAGGGCGAACTGATCGCCCTCTATGCTCTCCAGAAGATCGCCGAGCGCAACCTGGGCAAGAAGGCCGGCAATGCCAGCCCCCAGGACCTGATGAACCGCCAGTTCAAGAAGATCAGCCGCCTGTGGCCCAAGTCCCTGACGGATGTGGGCATCAACGAGGCCTACAAGACCATGAAGCCCTGGTCCGCGCACCAGAGCGGCATCGATGCCGCCCAGTCCCGCTCCGAAGCCGACTGGATCGTCGGCCTGAACGGCACCCGTGCCCTGACCCTCCGGGCCCGGCGAATGGGGCGATCGGAAAAGGGCGCCTGGGCCGTGGGCCGGGTCATGACCCCGACCCTGGCCATCCTGGTGAACCGGGAACTGGAAATCCAGAACTTCAAGTCGAAGAACTTCTGGATCCTGGAGGCCACCTTCCAGGCCGCCGCCGGGAGCTATAAGGGCAAGTGGTTCAAGAAGGCCGAGAACCCCGTCGAAGGCGACCCCGCCTTCATCGACCGCTTCACCAACCTCCAGGACGCCAGCGCCATCCAGGCCAAGCTCAAGGGTTCCAAGGGCAAGATCATCAAGCTGGACGTGAGGGAGGAGCGCAAGCTCCCCGAGATGTTCTACGATCTGACCGACCTGCAGCGGGAAGGGAACAAGCGGTTCGGCTACACCGCCCAGAAGACCCTGGAGATCGCCCAGGAGCTGTACGAAGCCAAGATCCTCTCCTACCCCCGCACCAATTCCAAGCACCTCACCGGCCAGGACGCCGCCGAAATCCCCCACTGGCTCAAGACCATGGCCGCCCTGCCCGACTATTCGGCCTTCGCCGCCACCATCGGCCCGAAACCCGGCCCCCTGGGCAAGCGTTATGTGGACGACTCCGCGGTCGAGGACCACCACGCCCTGATGCCCACCGACAAGGTGCCGAACCTGGCGTCCCTGTCCAACGAGCAGCGCAACATCTATGATCTGGTGGCCCGGCGCTTCCTGGCTGCGTTCTTCCCGGCCCGGATTGAGGAGAAGACCACCATCATCACCGAGGCCATGGGTGAGGTCTTCCGCACCAACGGCACCGTGGTGAAGGATCTGGGCTGGTCCGCAGTGGACAGCCCCAGCCAGTCGAAGAAGACCAAGAAGGGTGCCAAGAAGGGCGCCGCGGCCGACGACGACGAGGATGACGCCCCCATCGGGCTGCCCATCGTGAAGCTCAACGAGCCCGTCACCACCAAATCCGCCGATGTCGCCGCCAAGGTCACGGAGCCCCCCAAAAGGCTCACCGAGGCCGATCTGCTGCTGGCCATGAAGACCGCCGGCAAGGACATCGAGGACGAGGAGATCCGGGATGCCCTCAAGGGCATGGGCGTCATCGGCATCGGGACCCCGGCGACCAGGGCCGCGACCATTGAAAAACTGGTCAGCAAGGGCAGCCCGAAGTATCCCAAGGACCCCCTGGTGGAGCGCAAGGGCAAGGTCCTGGTCCCGACTCCCCGGGGCATGACCCTGATCTCCATGATCCCCGTCCAGGATCTCAAGAGCCCCGAGCTCACCGGCAAGTGGGAAGCCCAGCTCGAGGAAATCAAGGACGCCAAGCGCACCCGTTCCGCCTTCATGACCCAGATCGCCACCTACACCCAGGGACTCGTCGAGCAGATGCTCGGCGGCGCCCTGCCTGCCAACCTTTCGGAGAACCCGATGTCCGACACCACCCAGAACTACACCCGTTTCGAGGCCGTCCAGGTCGGCCCCTGCCCCAAGTGCGCCGGCCAGCTCTGGCACAAGGCCTACGACGGCAAGCACTACGTCAAGTGCGACACCGCCGAGTGCAAGGTCGCCTACGACTGCGATGAGCAGGGCGAACCGGCCGCCGGCCGCTGCAACAAGCCCGGCTGCGACGGGGCCGTGAAGCTCACCAAGGCCGGCAACGCCATCTGCGTGAAGTGCGAGTCCTGGCAGACCGAGAAGGCTGGCGGCAGCGGTGACGGCGGTCCCAGCGAGAGCAAGGGGACCTGCCCGAAGTGCAAGACCGGCACCCTGCGCCAGCGGGTGGGCCAGTATGGCCCCTTCGTGTCCTGCTCCGACCGGGCCTGCGGCCTCATCTACACCGTGAAGGAGGACGGCGAACCGATCGGCGGACGCTGCCCGAAGTGCAAGGGCCCGGTCAAGAAGGGCACCTGCCTGGTCTGCGACCATGCCGTGGAAGGTGCCGGCGCCGGCGCCCCGGTCGATCCCAACCGCCCCGCCAAGCCGGCGGACTCGAAGTGCCCGAAGTGCCAGATGGTGATGAAGACCATCTTCCTGAAGTCCAAGGCGAAGTGGGCCTACCGCTGCGATCCCTGCAACGCCTGGTTCGACGTTCCCGAGAAGAAGTAGTCCAATCCCTTCCCCGGCGGGCCGCGATCCCATTCGCGACCCGCCGGATCTCGTTTCTGGATCGAATCCGGACCGCCGGCGACATCGCCGCCGACAAGGTCTAAGGGAAATTTCATCTCCCCTTAGCCTACGAACAGAAGGAAAGGATCCTCAACATGTCCATATTCACCCCCATCGCTGAAGGCGCCGTTCCCTGGAGCGACCATCACCTCGTCCTTCTGGATTTCTGGGCACCCTGGTGCCAGTCCTGCAAGGCCATGTTCCCGCACCTGGAGAAGATCATCCCTGCGCATCCGGCGAACTCGGAGCTCAAGGCCTTCAAGGTCAACGCGGACGAAGAATTCGGCCAGGCCCTCTGCGGCGTCTTCGGAGTCACCTCCCTGCCCACCCTCATCCTGCTCAAGGATGGGAAGGTGGTGGCCAAGGTGGCCGGGTTCATGAACCACTCCCAGATCAACGACTTCCTCGAATCCGCCTAGATCCAATCCCCTCATACCGAAAGGACACCATGTCGTTCAACATCCTCAAGAAGATCGAACTCTGCTGCGCCGCCGAACTGCCCGAGAAGGCCGGCGTCGACGAACTGGAACTGCTCGCGATCGAGGACCGGAAGTTCGCCAGCGAGGCTGACGCCCTGGCCTTCTGCGTCCAGATCGAGGACGCCCCCCGCTTCATCCTCATCCAGGCCATGGTGCCCAAGCTCCCCGCGGAGACCGTGAAGGCCATCGAGAAGTTCCGGGCCAGCCTGCCGGCCATGAAGGAGAAGCTCAACGCGCTCCTCCAGATCGATCCCGAGACCGGCGAGCCGACCTGGCGCCAGAAGATCGAGGAGAAGATCATCGCCCGGGTGAAGGGCAAAGTTTGCGCGACCACCCCCTGCGAGGCCTGCGGTTCCCGCATCGCCACCGCCCACATCACCAAGCTGGCCTGCCCCGTCTGCGGCGCCTCCTATATGGAGACCAAGACCGACCTGGAACTGATCGCCGGCAAGGAGAGCGCGATCGCCGAGCTGCGTGACACCATCGAGGCCGCCGACGCCAAGATCGCCAAGATGGAGCAGGACGCCATCGAGGCTTCCGACGAGTTCAAGCGGATGTGGCTGGTCGTCGAGAACCTCTCCGTCGAGAATCTCGAGCCGATCCAGGAGCTCCAGGAAGAAACCCTGGCCGAAGAGTCCGTCCTGGCCGAGGCCTGAACGTGTCCGTCCAGGTGCTCTGCATCACCTCGTTCATCGCTCTCTTCGCGTTCCTGCTGGGTGTCGCGACGGGACGGCTCACCTGGATTTGAGGATCTACGCCATGATTGGTTTCCCGGGCGAATTTACCGTAAAACGGAACCTGGTTTTCAAGTTCGCCTCCCGATCCGGACGGCGGGTCATCGTCCTGCCGATCTCGCAGTGGCTGGTGGATCTGATGGTGTTCGCGACGCTGGGTCTGGCGGTCGCGCTCCTCGCGGCCCCGGCCTTCCGTAGATAGCATGAGCCGCGGCCTCGCCAGGAATCCTCCAGTCAACTGGGTCTGGGCCCAGGGGGAGGACATCGTCTGCGACCACTGCGGTGGCCGGACCCAACTCCTGCCCAACCCACCCGAGAAGCTCATCAACATCGCCGGCGAGTTCACCAAGGCGCACAGCAAATGTTCCCGGCAGTCGGCCCCGCCGCCCTTCAAGTCCTGGTCCAACCCCCTGGACTGGGTGGTGGGGGATGACGTCAGCATCTCCGCACGGACCATCTGGGCGGTGGCCATGGGTGCCAAACCTGCCGAGCACGACCCGCCGGAGGATCCGAGCGACTTCGGCCGCTGCTACCGGCTGCTCAGTTCCTTCCCGGAATGGAGGGCCCGCCTGGTCGACGTGGCGGCCCAATATCCGGCCTGGCGGCCCTTCGTCGCCGTCTGGGACGAGATGACCATCTCCTACGAGGAGGAGGTCCTGGCCGACGGCAATCGACGTGCCCCAAAGCTCTACAACCTACTGAGACGGCTTCGCTACGCCAAGGCACCAGCCGTCTCCAGGAAGGCTCCCACAGCCACTCTAGTCTGAGATTGAGGGCTCCCGAAAATGGGAGCTCTTCTTCAAGGACAGAAAAATCACCGGGTCCGTATCGTTGGGTATTGATCTTGACCCTGAACGTCTACCTGACCCGGAAACAGACTTCACTTCCCCCTGGCCCCTCATGAACGTCGTTGCCTCCCCCTCCCACAGCTTCACCCACAGCAAGAAGGCCCCTCGCGGGGCCTTTGCTGCCGGGGTGAGGAGGGTGGATGGTGGTGTTCCCGCACCATTCATCGACTGATCGGACCAGGAGAAGCCTTCCAGAAAAGGCATCTCATGAACCAGTATCCAAAAAATGGACCGGCCCCCCTCGCAACAAGTTTGGGGGATGATTCGACTCCCATCAAGGGCCGCATGAAGGAATTCGACGCTTTTCTTGATCGAATCCGCAATTCGGGCATGCAGGCCAACCAACTCCTGTTCCTGCAGATCGCGGTAGCGTCCGGCCTGCCCACCGGCGAAGGCCCCGGCGGCACGCTGGTCCCGCCCGAAGGCGGCTACCGGATCCACCCGGCCCTGCTCTACGGCGGCTGGATCAACCCCGCCAAGAGCAACCGTGGTTCCCAGCACCAGAAGCGCGGTGAGGTGGTCCTCGGCGTGCCCCCCAGCTTCGAGCCCAAGGCGCCCGTCATGGCCCGGGCCCACCACGCCCTCACCTGGAACTTCCAGCACAGCAAGTCCCTCCCCCCCGTCGTGGTGACGACGCCCCGGGAGTTGGGTCCCCGTCATTCCCGCCTCATGGTCGGGCTGCTCCTGGATCTCGTCGTCCGCTGCGCCGACAAGAGCCTGGAGGTTGTCCTCTCAGAAATCGCCTACATGCCCACCTTCCGCCAGCGCCTCAGCCTGAAGGAACTGCGCCGGATGGTAGGCAAGGACCTCACCGCGGCCAACGCCTTCGACCTTCTGGACGACCTGCGCCGGACGGTCTGGTCGATTCCCTTCCGGACCACCACCTGGAGCGAGGAGCAGGACAAGTTCGTCGTCGTGGACTACAACGTGACCGTCCCTGGTCTATCGGCCACGCCCACCTGCGTCGCCAAGGATGAGGGCGATGGCGGTACCGATGCCTGGCGCCCCCATGTCTTCGACCTGGCCCACTCCATCCGCACCCCCGTCGACATCTTCTGGGACGCCAGGGCGCTCGGCTGGGCCTGGTCCACCGCCCAGTTCCTCAAGACCAAGAAGAACATCGTCGGCCGCGCCGGCGTCGACAAGTTCCGGGAAGCCCTCCTGGAAGAGTCCAGCCCCCTGATCGTCCGCAGCAAGCTCCTGGAGAGCCTGAGCGACATCACCCGCGACCACCTTCGCATGGGCCTCGAGATGGACCACGAAAAGCACCGGGCCGGCGGCCTCATGAAGGACGTCTTCGGGGTGACCGACGCCTCCATGGTGGAGAAGGGCGCTCGCCGGGCCGAACGGGGGCGAGAATCAGTCTCGTCCAAATCTCGTCAAAAGGAAGGTTGGGATTATGGCGTAACCACCTCTCTTTTCAATGACGATTGCGCAGGAATGGCACCGGAACCCGAAAATCAGCCCGAAATTCTGGCTCCGGCAGGAATGGCTCCGGTTTGGGCAGGAATGGCACCCGGACGAGCAGGAATGGCACCCGAAAGAGCAGGAATGGCACCTGAACGAGCAGGAATGGCACCCGAAAGAGCAGGAATGGCACCTGAACGAGCAGGAATGGCACCGGGGGGGGACCTCCAGAAGGCGGCGGGTTCCAGCTTTTTCAACGGTTTCTCCGCCCCCCCCTCTTCCCCTACTAATAACTACAAAACCGAAAAGGTCGGGAACGGATCGGACACGAAAGAACCGGGACCGGAGACTTCGAGCAACCTCACCCAGAAGATCGACCTTTCGATCCCGACCTCGACCTCGACCTTCCAGGAGGACAGGATTGGTTCCAAGAAAGGGGAGGAGTCTCCTGAAGGGACCAGGGCTCTGAAGGGAATGGAGATCGGCAAGCCCCAGGGCAATGCCCAGACCCAGGCCTATGCTCAAGCTCATTCCCATCAGCAGACCTCCCCTGCCCCTTCCGGCACCTGGAAGCTCGGCTTCATCCCCAGCGACGCCGCCGGCCGCCCCTGGTCCCAGGACGAGATCGATGCCTACTTCCAGGCACCTTCCTTTTCGCGCCGGTTCCGGGAGCCTTTCCTGTCGGCCCTGGCGGACCTTGGGGTGAGCCAGCCCCAGGTGGCCCAGATGAGCGCCGCCACCACCCTCACCGACCAAGCCCTGGAGGCCTTCCTCGCCGCCGTGGTCAAGGCGAACAGCCGGGGCCGGGTGGCCAGCGTGGCTGCCGTCGTGATCGCGACTCTCTCCCAAGCCGCCCGATCCAACATCGTGCCCTGGCTCTCGGATCACTTCGCTTCCCATCGACGCCAAGTGGCCGCGATTGCCGGGGCCCGAAAGGCCCTCTACGGCGCCGGGCCGGTCCCGGCCTGGGTGAGTAGCCTGCCGGTCCAGGGCGACGATTCCGGGCTCCTGGAGATGATCCAGGCCCATATCCAGACCAACCCCCTGACCGACAATGCCCCGGCCCGGGCCCTGGGCACCGAACTTCGCAACCGGGGGCTCATTCCCCAGGTCGTCGTCGAGGGCTGGCGCCGGCGGCTGAGTCCGCTCCTGGATGAGAGGAGCATGACCTCCGGCATGGTCCGGGATCGCTGCATCAACATTCACCTGGACGTGATGACGCTCCTGCACCTGAAGGCCCTGACCCCCGAGACCGCCGACAAGATGGCCGTCTTCCACCGGCAGCTCTAGGCCAAGGTATGCTTGGGCATGCCAATCCCAGAACCCAAGCCCCGGATCAAGCGGCTCCTTGAATTCCGGCCCCAGGACGCCGTCGCCTTCGTCGACAGCTTCCGGTTCGGCTGCAGGATGGCCGGCGCCGACCTGGAGGCGCGGATCGCAGCGGAGCGCAGTTCAGGCTCCCTGGGCCCGGCCGGCCTCCGCGGCCTGGAGGTCGCGCTCACCTACCTCCGGACCGGCGCCATGCCGTCCGTGGTCCGGTTCGAGGTGGATGGCCCGGATCCCGAAGCCGGAAGCTGAAGGCCAGGACCAGGTCCAGGCTCAGAGCCAGGGCTCATCCGAGCACTTGAACTCCAGCAGCTTGACCTTGAGGACCGAGGCCGAGGCCACGACGAAGCGCCGGTCGGTTTCGAGGATGGCCCCGAAGTCGCTATCGATCTTCTTGACCAGGGCCTCCCGCTGGCTGGTTCGCAGGAGCAGGTGGTTGACGTGGTTCTCACTGTCGGGCTTCATGTCGATCCAGGACATGAAGACCAGCGGGGTCATCTGGAAGAGCGTCCGATCGATGTCCTCCATCTCGGCGGTGAGCTGGGGCGCCTCGGCCATCAGTTTGCCGTAGTCCACCCCCGGCCTGCGGGAGAGGAAGGCGGTGGTGTTCCGGATGACCTTCTCGTTGAGATCGACCTTGTGCTGGTAGAAGCCGATCAGGAACCCGAGGGTCTGCTCGTGCTCCTTCCGGGTGATCCTCATCTTGCTCAGGATGGCGATGTCGGCCTTCAGGGCCATCTTCATCCGGGTTGCATGCCGGATCGCGGTCATCAGGGTCGCGTTGGCCGGATCGTCGGAGGTCTTGTCGTCCAGGATCTCCTGGTCAACCTCCCGCTGGATCGCCCACAACTCGCCCAGTTCCCGGACGTACTCCGTGGCCACGACGAACGGCGGCGTCTCCTGGACGTTCGGAGCCGCGATCAGGGCCGGGATGAGCATGACTGGGTGCATGATTCCTCCATATTCCAAGTTTGAACCCGGACGACAAAACCAGGGGCCCAAGAATGGAAAGGCCCCGGTAACGGGGCCTTCCTTGCAGTTCTGGTTGCTGGGCTACTGCAGGGTCACAAGGATCGGGACGTTCGAGTTCACGTTAGCGATCTCCGAGACCTCGCCCTTGAGGTCGACGATCTTCGCGCCGCCGGTGAGCCCCTTGTTGAAGGTGATGCTGCGGGTAGGCTTGCCATTCACGGGAGGGCCCGAGAAGAAGTAGAACCGGTACCGCTTTTCATCGACCTTCGTGATGGAGTAGAGATCCTGGCAGCTCTTGACGGTGGCCAGGTTGCCCGAGCCGGTGTACTTCAGGCGGAACGGCTTCGACTTGGACAGCCACTTCTTCTCCACCGTCCAGCCGGCCTTGGTCAGGATGTCCTTGTAGGAGTCGGAAGACTTCTCGACCTCGTCCACGCTCATCTTCTCGTCGGTGATGGTCACCTCGGTCTGGAAGGTGGTGCTTCCGTCGGCCTTGATCCGGATGTCGTCCTTCTCGGTCCAGCAGCCGACCAGCAGGAGCAGGGAGGCGGCGGCGGCAATCAGTTTGAGTTTCATGGGGGTTCCTCGCTTCGGTTCCTGACCATGATCACAGGGATTAAAAACGACTTTCAGTCTAAGAAGATGGCACTGCCAACGGAAGCAAGGGAAAGCCCCGTCGCCGGGGCCTTCCTCTTGTTCAACACCTTGCGGTATTCGGATTCATACCAGCGGGATGATCTCGTAGAGTGCCTCCCGCTGATTCTCGTCGCACCATTCCTCGAAGAGCACTGGAGCATCGACGGCGGCCGAGATCACCTCATCCGAAGGCCAGATCAACTTCAGCCTGGCCGTTTCACTCGGATCTCCGGCGAACTCCACCATCAGGATCCCAGGGCTCAACCAGAGGGCCCGGAAGTCCGGAGCTCCGGCAAGAGGAAGCGCGTCCATACCAAAATTCTTGTCCACCCTCGCCAGGCGCTGTCCGAAGGAAAGGGCGTTGAACTCGGTCTGGGTCATGCCGAACATATCCGACCAGAGGTCGTATCGGCTTGCGAACTCGGCGTTTGAGTATTCCGTCATGGATCACCTCCTTTCGCCGCTGAAGATTAGATGCCGCCCGGTGCCAACCCAGGCTGGCGCCCTGCCGGCCAAGGCCGGTTTTTGGGTTCCAAATTACAGTCGTTTTAGACCCAGATGCCCATTGTGGCTAGATTTCCTCTGACGGCACGGACAAACCCCCGTTCCGGGAACCGGGCGGGGGCGGGATCATCAATTCAGGTTCCAAATTACGGTAGTAACCGATCAAGATCCAATTACCACGGAAGTGACGAAGGTTCTCAATTCAGGTATTTGTCACGCGATTCCGGGGTCCAGTTTACGATGACTGGTTTCCTGAGCAGCACTTCAGCAAGGGCCCGGTAGGCGGGGCGGAAGGCTTCAGCCACCGGATGGGTGATGTCCGGAAGCACCGAGCCGTCTTCGAGGAAACCCTGCCGGTGGTACCCGGGGAGCGACCCGATGACGTAGCCGCCGAAAGACGTGCTCAAGTTGGCCAAGACGATCGTGCCGGAGTCCGCACCGGGGAATTCGGCGTCGATCGCCTCCAAAGCGGTCGTCAGAGACAGAATTTCGGCCATTCGGCGGGAGGAAACAGGCGAATTTAGCCCAGAATGCAATTCGAGCACCACCTCACCGCCATGGCCTACCACGATGGCATTGCAGGACGCGGAAAAGGTCGAATTGGATTCGACCAATTCGACCGAAAGTTCGGCAATTCGGAGGATGGTCCCCGGAGGGGTGCTGGTGTCCCGAGCACCCTGGTCGGGATCCTGGTCCCGGATCGGGACCGGACCGGTGGCCAGAGGCGGAGTTGGGACAGAAACCGGTCGAGGCCGAGGGGCCTGGGTGGGGGAAGGCGCCGGAACCCGGCCGGCGAGGTTCTCGTCCAGCTCCTCGAACTCGGCGATGTCGAAAAGCGCCCCGCCCATCAGAAGTTCACCGCGACCTGGTGCTTCAATCCTGGCGCCGGAACCTGCACGCCCTGCCCCGCCGCCAACGCCAGGGCATCCTGACGGGCCTCCTCCAGCTCGCTCCAGACCCGGGAGGACGGCTCCGGGGTTCCGGGCCGGGGCCAGAGCAGCACCTCGAAGCCGAGAGCCACCTTGCGCACGATGGCGAGGCCGGCGCTGCCCGCGGCCGTGAAGACCGGGTTGCGCTTCTGGTAGTCCGGCGTGAGGAAGACGCTTGCGAGGGAAGTCGTCAGCCAGGTCGGGCCCAGGGGGGACTCCACGAGGACCTTGACCAAGAGGTCCGCGGCCTTGATGTCCTTGGTGGGCTTCTCTCCCTCGAACACCCGGAATCCATAGACGTGAAAGGTCTCATCCAGGCGAGGGAACTCTTCGGAGAAGGGCCGGATCTCCATCCGAACGAAGCCGATGGAGTGGAGCTGGTTGAGCGGATCGAAGGTCCGCCTTTCAGGTGCAAGTTTCCAGGTGTCCATAGCTCAGTCGCCCTTCACGTCCAGGTCGTCGATGGTCACGAAGCATTTCGGGGGGGTGTAGGCCCCGTGCCCCTTATCCGAAAGGAACGGATCCCGCATGTAGGCCTCGGTGAGCTTGTTGCGCCGGGCCACCAGTTCCGCCACGGTCGTGGTGAGGCTCGTCACCATGGTCAGGCGGTCATCCATATCACCTTCGTTCTGAGAACGGGCCCGATTGGCCACCCACAGGGTCAGGGTCGCCTGCTCGGCGGGGTGCCGCAGGCGGTAGCAGTACGGGCCCGGGGCGGAGGCAGGCGGCAGGGCCTGGATCTTGCCCTCGTGGACCATCGTGTTGAGGCCGGTGGAGAAGCGCATCCGCCACTGGACCTGTTCGTTGTGGTTTTCCAGGTCGGCCTCACCGAGGGAGTTGAAGTAGGCCTGGCGAAGGTTGTCGAAGGTCGGCATCTCATCCCCCGCCATCATGAAGGCGCGGAGGATCAGGGTGTCGTTGGGCATGGTGTGGGCCGGCCGGCCGGCGCCAGGATCGCGGAGCGAACGGATTTTCGCACGCACATCCTCCACGCCCAGGTTGGGACGGAACTTGATGGGGTTCTGGGGGCGCATGCGGTCGTAGTCCTGGGGGTGCATCAATGACCTTTCTTCATGGAGTTCAGGTTGGGGTTAGGGGAGTTTTTGCCGCGCCAGGACTCAGTCTTGGCGGGTTTTTGGGTGGCGGACCTGCGCCACCCGGGCCTGCATCAACATCTCCATGGCGTGCCGCAGCTCGTCTGGGTGGACCAGTTCCCCTTTGTGCAGACGACCCAGGAGGTCGAGCTGGACGTTGACGGCGTCCTCCATTTTTCGTTCGCCGCGTTCTTCACGCGACTCGTTCGTCCTGTCCGGTTCAGGGATTCCGGCCATGGCCTTCATTTCCTTGATCGCATCATCCTTCGAGGTGCAAATCCGCTTACAGAAGCCGTTCGGCTCGGCGCCATCGGATGCTCCAAGAACCGTGAACCCAGGCACCCGGCGGCCATCCTGGTAAGAGGGCGCCAGGACAGCAAGACCATTGGGGCCCTCCACGGTGTCCAGCACTCCGGAGTTCATGTCCTGGATGTGGATGTTCCGGACATCGGCGTTCACCCAGGCCGGTCCAGCATCTGTGTCGCATGCATCCATGAGCACCTGGGTGGTGCGTCCATCCCGCCGCATGCCGTAGATCGGCATGTTCATGTCGAACGCGCCGTACCCCGGAGCGACCCGGGCGACCTTGACCGTGCCGATGGGCCGCAAGTCTTCCTCAAAGAGGAGAGCCCGGCGGCTGATTTCAACGGGGACTGGGTCCTTGGCCGGCAGCACCCACGCCGGCATCCGCATCTTCTGTTCTGGGGTGACGGGCGCCCTCTGGGCGAGATCGCCCATCGCCTGGTTGGGCGCCATGGGCGACGCCGCGGGGCTGAGGGCAGCCGGTGATTCGGACTCCGAGTCGTGACCAAGTCGCATGTTCATGTCTCCTTCTTTGTTATTCAGTCCCGGTCCGCATCGTCCCCGACCCGCGGGGTGAACAGGAGGGTGTTGATTTCTCCCATGGCGGCCAGCAGTTCGAGCGGATGGACCGGTTCCCCGGCGTGCAGGCGCATCAGCAGGTCGTACTGGTTGTTGAGAGTGCGCCTGGATTCGCCGCGGAACTCCCAGGCGTCGGCTTCGAGAAGGCGAGGTTCGGGCGCCCCGACCAGGGACCGCATGGCATGGAAGGCATCCACCTTCCCGGCATACCAGAACTTAGCGGAACTGGGATTGGCCGGGCTGTCGTCCTCGGGCGCCAGGAGGACCGTGAAGCCCGGCTGCCGCTGCCCGGTCTTGTCGAAGAAGGGCACGATGGCGGCGAAGCCCTTGGGCCCTTCCTGGGTGGCCATCACGCCGAGGCCCTTGTCCCCGTGGTCGTGGAAGTCGATGTCGCGGGCACTGACGTTGACCCAGGCTGGTCCACCGACGGCGTCGTGGAGCACCTGGTTGGTTCTGGGATCCCATTCGTCGAGGCGGCGGATGCCGTAGACGGGGGTGTCGGTGAGGAGGGGGCCATGCTCCGTGGCGGCCCAGGCGGTCTTGATGGTGCCGATGGGCGGCAGTTCCCGCGCCAGGAGGCTGCGCTCCCGCATGACGGAGAGCTTGGCCGATTCGCTAGGAATGGGCTCCGGGGCGGTGTCGAGGGTGATGGGGGGGGCCGGAACCTGGTAGGCCAGGTCGATCCTGCACGCTGGTGGCGGCCTGCTGGAACGAAGTCTGCTCGTGGTTCAGATGCATGGCCGTGGCCTCCTACACGACCATCTTTGAACTGGAGGAGGAATACCCACCCTTAACTGGCCCCATTGCTGCACGTTGGGCAGGATTTCAGGGGTCAAATTGGCTGAAGGAGCCGATCTGAGATCAGTCCAAACATGGCTCCGGCATCACGCTTCTCGCCTAGAACTGGCGTCTCGGTTATGTTCTCCTATACCAATGTTTGGAGAATCGATGACGAGAATATCCCCTGCCCTGCTCGTGCTCGTCCTGCCGTTCGCAGCAATGGCCCATGCGCCCAACAGCTATATCCGTACCAGCCCAATCGGGTCGGAGAACCCAGAGGTTCCGAAATCCAAGCCAGCCCCGGTTCCGATGGATGGATTCCACAACCTGAAGCCTGAAGAGTGGGTTGGGGAGCGCGTCATTTTTGCGTCGAAGTCTCGTTCTCTTCAATACTACGGCTACCAGAGCGTCCACAAGCCTCCCGAATCCATCGTTGGTTTGCCCTACGAGCCATACGTGGGCAAGTTGGCGGTCATCAAGGAGGTCACCCAGGAACCCCATTGTCATGAGGTCGAACTGGAAACCGAGGACGGGGAGCGACTGACGGCACAAGCATTCCATGGATACATCAATGGGATCATTTTTCTCCGGGACATCGATCTGGCCCGAGAGAGGTATCTTGGCAAGCACTTCTGGCTGATGTCCGGAACGGTGTCAACCGCTGATGAAAATGGGGATGAAACCAAGGACCTCCCAGTGAAGCGATTTGGCAGGGTCCTAGTCAAGGACGTCGTAACAGGCTGGTACAACGGTGCCCCTGTGAGGTTTATCCTTGAAACCGACGATGGGAAAGAGGGTTACCTGGATCTCCAGGTTTCCGGCACCAACGTAAGCGATACCCTTCGTGAGCCGAACTCGTTTTCGGAACATCTAGTGACCAAGGATCCCAGGATCCTATTCGCCAAGTGGGGGAAGCGGACTTTGGACGCCATCGCCGCCGAGAAGGTCTTCGTCGGCATGACGACCGTACAGGCCAAGATGAGTTGGGGAGATCCCGACAAGGTCAACGCCACGACGGGATCCTGGGGACGCCATGAGCAGTGGGTCTACGGGGACTCATCCTACCTCTACTTCGAGAACGGCAAACTGACCTCCATGCAAAACCAAGCCAACTAGACATGCCCGGCCACTTCGAGAAGTGGTCGGGCTGGCTTGTGAAACTTTCGGGAAAGGCCTCAGCGTTTGACTGCCGGCCCGGCCAGGATGCTCATGGCGTCGCGGGTTTTATTCTCGCTCGGATAGTGGAACCGGAGCGGCACCTTGTGCGACTCGTATTCAAAATAGTTGCGCAACAGGACCACGTCGTAGCCGGTCTGCGGCTTCCCAGACTGGTCCCTGGCAGGAAGGAGGGCGGCAAGGCCGTATTACCCTTCCCTGCTGTCGATCACACCGATGTTCGCCCATCCATGGGCATTGAGATGGATGTCCATTGAGTCAACGTTCACCCATGCCGGGCCTTCCGGGGTGTCCTTGAGAGCCTGGGGCTGTCCGATGCCCTTCTCGGGACTATACCGCTCGCCATAGATGGGTTCTTCCTTGACCCGACCGATGGGCATCAGGGTCCAGGCCAGATTAGGCCGGCGGACCTGGGCCTGCAGCTCCGGCGAGTCGTCCAGGTCGAGGGTGATCGGCGCCACCGGCGCCTGGTAGGACAGGTCCAGGGCCACGGCCGAAGACCCATCCATATCCTTGTAGACCTTTCGGTTCAGGCTTGGTGCGGTTCTCATGCTGGGCAGTGGGCTCATCGGCGGAGCCTCATTCATCCATATCTTTGGTCTGAGAGAGGTTTCCCTGCGGGCAACCGGTGCCATCCTGCTCGTGGGGGCTGAATCCGTGGCCAAGCCGGCTCAAGGAGCCAATCTGAGCCGAGCACCAGACACCGCAGCGCCTCGGCATGGTGCTTGAAATGCCGTGTTATATGAAAAAAATGCCCCCTGCCCATGCGCTCCAGGCTGTCGAAGAAGGCGGCGTGGCGCTTCTGGTTCCCCCAGGGCGAGAACATCCCCTCGCTGCTGAAGCAGGTGGTTAACCAGATTTCCAAATGTCATAGAAGCTCGCCTTCCAAAACGGCCATCCTTGATCTAGAATTGCGCGTGACCTCAAACCAGGCTGATTAGTAGGCAAACATCCATGTCGAACGGATGTTTTGACCAAGCTCCGTCATGATTAACACTTCTTGTTAAGTTCAACCCTGGAGACCTCAATGAAATCACTGTATTGTTTTTGGGTTGGGATAGCAATATTATCAACCAATTGTCATACAAAAAATAATTCATCACGTATTGTTCAGCCAAATATCCCACCTCCAATTTCAGCTAATGCGACGAGCCAAACCAATACCAACGAATCTTCCGAGAAAGAAACTAATAGAGAATTAGCAACCAAGGAAAGAGAAGAATTTTTTAGAAAATCATTTGGATCTAAATTAGAGTTCGGAGAAAATCCGATAGTGTTTTCACGTTATTTTTGGCACGATCTGTGTAATAATTTTGATACTCCGCCAACATTAGATGCTAGAGTTTCGTCCTTTGAACAAATTCATGGGATTTTTGATAAGGAGACCAAGGATTTAGAAACTAAAACGTTGCATTATAATCCTGATTTAATGGAATTATCACAATTACTCATTAAGGACCATAGGCAATTAACACAAATTACCTACGTTAGGTGGAAATACTTGGAAATGCTTCAAAGTTTACAAAATGTCCCCAATATTCCAAATAAAGAGGGTTACATTGCTACAATTAAAGAAGATATGAGAGGCCAGGCCAAAACACTACACGAAATGGAAAAGGATCAGATTGAATTAGGTAAAAAAATTATAATCGCAGCAAATGGATTAAATATTAAAGTTCATTACAAATAATGTTCCAATTATTTATTGGATGGAACATTATTAGGCTGGATTTTCAGGTCTGCGGCTCAGTGAAACAGAAATCCGCTTCACCTCTCGCCATAATTTGAAAGGGCCTGGTGTAGTTCTGTGATCATCACGCCGGAACAGTTCAAATTCATCGTGCATGGCGAGCCCATCAACGCCGAGGCCCGGGAGACGAGGCAGTGCCTGGATGACTACATCGGCGCGTCCTTCGAGACAGCAAAACCCCTGAATCTCTGCGACCGCCAGGAGGTCCTCATACGCCCGGATCGGCCCTGTGTGGTCTTGATCCTTGAGTCACCCCACATCGCTGAATACCCTAATGACGGCGGAAAGATCGGACCTGCCTTGGGACGGACCGGCTGCCTGATCTGCGGGCATCTCGGGGCGATCCTCCGGGCCCGCCTCTGTGACCGACCCAGAAACTGCCAGGGGCTCTTGCTCATCAACGCAATCCAGTACCAGTGCTCGCTAGGAATCAGGGCTAAGAAGGGCGGGGAGATGCGTGACCGCGTATTTGCAGAAGTGTGGCGCAAGGGCGGGCGGGCGGACTTCATCGAGCGGTTGAGACAGACGATCGCCCACGAGGAAGACCTGGTCATCAATGCATGCACTATTGGCCGGGGCAAGACGCCGCTCTGCAGCTTAGTTGAGGATGCGATCCGCGAGGCGCGGAATGACTGTCCCAGCGACCTGCGCCTGTACCACCCCTGCAATTGGTACCGAAAGGATCGTAGGGCGTCAAAGCTCCTCTGACTGCCATAAGGGGGGTGCCATCCAATAGGGTCGCGCAACCTGGTCGATACGCCTGCCACCCTTTATTGCAGGTTTTTTAGGCTTGGTAAGATGTGGCGGTTTCAACCCAATTTCCCGGATAGCCGAAGTATAGAGCGATCCGCTAACGACAATGGGGCTGCGGGTATCCCGGTTGGCAGTGTCGAGGAAAACATGAAATAACAGTCGGAAAGCTCGTGAGAATGCGGGGTTGCAGAGACACATGGTTCCGCCCATGGATGACCACAGCCACAAATCCTTGTGGGCATGGGTGATTGCGAGGAGGGACGATTGCCGGCAGGCACGATTCCACGAGCCAACGCATGAACATCCGATGAGTTGAGAAAACCAATTGAGGGATGGGAACGGGATTCCTTCCGGGTCCCAATCCGGCAAAAAATCCATCATTCAATAAATAAATAAATGTATGTTTGAATCAATGGAAATGAGAATAGCCCTCAAATTAAAAGAATCCATCAAAGTTGACACGAATAGAAGATTTGATGAACTTACGCTCAGATGTGGGTTTGAGGGAATGAACGAGGGCGGGTCGAAATCTTTCCATCCACCAACCCATGAAAAGAAATTTCCATAGATCCGGGTTTGTGGTATTGCGTGCATGGATAAACGCATCTACCCTGGGAGCCACGAGAGAACAGGCGAATGTTCGCCAGCACGAGGGGAGAAACCAAGATGAAGATGCTTACGCTTTGGTCCGACAAGGGTGGCGTTTCCAAGACGACTTCCGCGCCCAACCTCGCGGCGACCTTGAAGAACCTCTTCCCCTGGGCCAACGTGGGTCTCATGGATCTCTGCTCGGACCACGGCCACCTGTCCAAGCGATACGCGGGGGACAAGGAGGAGGCCTGTCAGGGTGCCTGGACGATCATCGATGCCCTCCTGGATCCCCGGAAGAAGGGGAACCCCGCCATTGCCCAGCAGGCCGTGCGCGATGCCACCACCCTGATCCGGGTCGTGCCGGGCACCACCGGCGAGGATGGCACCGTGGCCTTCGTCAATGTCGGTGTGCAAATGAGCCACAACCTGCGTGGCGCCGGCGTCTTCGCATCCCTGGAGGGCGCCAAGCGTTTCGGAGAGGGCTTCCTGGCCGTTCTGGAGGAGGTCCTGCACCTGGACTTCATCGTCGTGGACTTCCCGGGCATGGTCGAGGACGCCATGGTCCGTGCGGTGCTCCCGCACTGCTACGCCGCGGCGATCCCGATGGACATGCGCTGCTACATGAACATGGCCGAGACCGGCGTGCTGATCCAGAAGCTCAAGAACATGGACGTGTATCCCTCGGGCTTCCTTCGCACCTTCGTCGAGGAAGGGGACCGGGTCACCACCGCCCAGAAGGGCGCCGAGGAGGTCCTGGCTGAGACCGCGAGCGCCAACGACATGCCGATCCTCGCCGGCGGCGTCCCGAACAAGACCACCCTGGTGCAGGCCATCGAACCGGTTGAGGCCGAGGATGGGATTGCCGAAGTGGGCCTCTACTGCATGGCCGCCCAGAAGTCGGTCAACGAGAAGACCCGCGGCGTCATCATGCGGGCCGCCGCAGCGATGGAAGCGACCCTGAGCGCGATGATCGAGCCGGCTGAAGCCGAAGCCAACCCCGGCACTGAAGTCGCCCAGGCCTGAACAAGACCAAACCAGTCTTAGAGAAGGAGAATTCTGTATGGCAGTTGAAAAGCGGCGCACGAACCTCGGTCTGAATGCCAACAAGGCCACTGTCCCGGCCGCGCTGGGCGGGGGCATCCCGGACTTTGGCGCCGGCCCTGGCGCCGAGGATGCGCCTAGTCTGGCCCTCGGTTCCGCCGGGACCACCGGGGATGCTCCTGGTGTCGGAGAACGGTCGAATACGGAACCGGATGGGTCGAATTCAGGTCAGGAACGGTCGAATCCGGCGGTTTCTGGGGGATCCATCGCGAGTGCCCAAAATGTGGGCAACCAGGCCGACCAGGCCGGTCTGGCCGGTCAGGCGCCCCGTCAGGTCGCTCCCGCACCCAAGCGACCCATCCAGCGGATGCCGGCAGTCGGCAGCCCCGCCCGCCAGAACAAGCTGGATCAGCTCATGAACCGGCTCTCGGAAGGTCAGGAGAGGCCCAAGGCGGTCCTCCCGGGCCCGAAGAGCCACCAGGTCACCATCAGCCTGCCCGTCCCGGTCTACCTGGTCCTGGAGGGTATGGCCGGCGGGCGCCAGGTGCCGGCCCTCGTCCGGGACTCGATGCTGCGCCTGGCCGCCAAGGCCGAGTTCCGCTACGCGGTCGCCCTCAAGGACACCCTGGCGGCTTCCTACGGCGCCCTGGTGCAGGCCCGCAAGGCCGCCCGGGTGGTGGGCCGCGGGGCAGGGGTCCGGAGCATCACCATCCTGGTCAGCCAGGACGAGGCCAAGACCCTCACCTCCCTCGGCGAGGGGTTCGGGCTGAGCCCGATCCAGCTCATGGAGGTCCTCGCCTACGAGCTGGTCCAGGGGGAACTGGCCGCCCAAGGAAACTGAGCGGGCAAACCCAGCAAAACGAAGGCCCGGTCCAAGACCGGGCCTTTTCGTGTCATCAAACCGTATTTGGGGATGTTAGGGCGCGAATTCGGGACAGCCGGAGTTCCAAGGTAGGGCAGGGAGACGGCTGCCTCTCCCGGTCAAAAGCTCCCGCCGAAGACAAACCCCCACCCGACCAGGACGAGGGCAATCCCTGTGATCATCCTGGTTTTGGGGAGTTGCCACTCGGCCACCTCCTCCTGAGCCACCTGGTGAAGCCCATGCAGCATACACAACAGGCCGAGGCAGACTGCCTCGTAGCCGACCAGGGCGACCACGGAGTTCCCGAACATCCCGGTCGCCATCAGGAGGGGCATGGCGAAAAGGCCGAGCGCCGCCCGCCAGTACGCCCACTTCAGATAGCGCGGCTGGTTCTTCCGGCTGAAAAACATGAGCACGGCAATGACAAGGTCAATCACCCCCGGTTTCGAGCTTGAGGTGCTGGATTGCTGGCCAGGCCCAGACACCGTCATGGCCATGATGATGATGCCGTTGATGAACAGGCAGGAACTTGCAGCAAGGATCGCAGCCCGGGACGAGACCTGGCTGCCGGGGGCAGGCAGCGGCTTCTGCTCGAACATGAATAGGGGCAATTTGAGAGGTTCTGGCCCAGCGACGGCAGAGACGGGCTCAGTGATGGCCTCGGCATAAACCGGAGGTTCCGGTACGGGAATCACGGGCTCCGGCACCACCGGGGCGGCGGCGGGAACTGTCATTTCCGCGACGGCCGGAGCGTTGAAGGGCATGACATCTACCCCGCCAAATCCGCTTCTCACCCAGAGGATGGTCTTGATGATCAGGATTACTAGGCCGAAAACGATCGCCGGGACCAGAATGAGGATTGAGCAGAACGAGAAGATAGGGCTCTCAGGGGATGGCTTGAACCCGAGGCCAAAGACCAGTCCTATCCAGACCAGATAGGCCGCTCCAGCAAGGACCAGGCTCAACCGCCTCAGCCCCTCTGTCTTCATCAGGAATGGGTTGGCAAGGCTCACTTATGCCCCTCTCGCTCGATGTTGTGTGATTTAAATACTTATACCACAGGCAAAAGTGAGAATCACCGTCTTGTTCCAGCCATGGACGATATCAGCCATGTTCCGCGAGACGTCACAAAGCCTTCCAACAACCGACCACAACCCCGGACGTTTGACTTTTTCCATCCGATATCTAGATCCGCTGAAACCGTGCCAGGCGCCTCGAAATCCAGAATCTATGCGGAAAACCCGTAGGCCAAAAATACCGCCCAAGGATATTTGTAATGCTTTTCATGGGGAAACCCGGCGGGAGCAACCTGCACTCAAATTTCAGCAGTGCAGCACGCGGGCGACAGGTCGCATCTATAGGTGGTCGTCCATTTCCTCGAAATCGAAAGTCGTTTCGTCTGTGTACAGCCAGTCCCGTTCAACGGCGTTCAGCCGCTCCGCGCACAGGGCCAGGTCGTCAGCCTGAGCTGATCCCAGGCAGCCATCGGCAGCGGAACGGAAACGCTGGATGAGGACCTCTGGATCCAAGTGCCCCAGATTGGCCATGGCCTCTATGTCTTTGCGGTCGTTGGCATTGAACCGCTTCAACTTGGAGACTACTACGTCGACGATGTCCAGGGCCTCGACTTGGAAGTTCCGCATGGTCATGTTCAGACGTTCGACTGGATGGAACAGTGGGGGATGAGGAAGGAAGGGCAGGCCAGAAGGGACCACGTCCATGTAGATCCCACAGTCTCGGGCCAAGGCGGTTCCGGGGCCGCCCAGGAGGAGCAGCCGGGTCTTCACGGCCTCGTCGATGGCCAGGCTCTTCAGCACGTCGCCATCCTTGGTGCCGCGCAGGTAGGCCACCTGGAGCATCAGGGCGCAGGAGCCAATCACCCAGAGGGGGATCCGCTTGTCTGGGGTCTCAACATCCCGGGACCAGAGCCGATCGAGCCCGAACAGGAAATCCTCAATGGGCGTCATCGCCATCCTTCTTTGGCCTGCCGACGGTGCCGGTGGCGGACCCGCCTATGCTAAGGGTCCCACTGGAGCGCCCAACGACGAAGCTGGAAAGCAGGGCATTGATGAAATCCTCAACCTGCAAGGCTGTCACGACCAGCCACCGGTGGCTCACAGGCGAGGCGTTCGCCCAAAGGTTAGAGGTGGTTTTGTTGGAAAGGCCGATGCCGTCGAGGACGTCCAACTCGACGGTTATCGAGTTCTCAGGAACCTGGGGCGGATGCTTTCGCGCCAGGAAATTGCGAAGGGCGCCCTCGGCCTTCCGGAGGTTGTTCTGCTCCTTACCAGCCAAGGATGGCACGACGGAGTGGATCGCCTCTGCTGCGTTCTCCAACGCCCAACCCAACCGGTTCTCCAGACCGTATTCGACGAACCGGGCCCAGAGCCGGTTGAGGTTCAGGTTGGCTACGTTCCATGCGAGGACCGGTGCCAGGGCCGCCACCTGCCTTGGATCATCACCGGCCAGCAGGACCTCGCGGACGGTGCCCTCCACCTCCTCTAGTTGGTCGCTGGGCAGGAGCTCCGAGTCCTCCACCAGGTGGAGTGCGCCATGTCTGGCCAGGGCGTTCTGGAGGTCTCCCTGGACATCCTTCTTGCCGGTCCAGAATGCCTGCGGGGAGACATTGAAGATCCGGAGGATCTCCAGGAACTGCTCGGCGCTGAATGACCCGTCACCCTTCTCGATGATGGACAACCTGGCCTGGGAAAGCCCCAGGCGCTGGGCCAGTGCGGTCTGCGACAGTCCCCGCTTCTTGCGCAGTTCGCGCACCTTGTTGGAGATCGCGCTCCTGAGTTGAGGTTTCCAGGTCTTGTCCATTCGTTTCCGAATCCTTTTATTCGGATAGTAATAATGATCAAGCTTTCACCTTGCAGGTCAAGACATTATTAGCAATTTGAAGGCCCACCAGCGACGGCGAAGCATTCCTGACTGGCGAAGCCGCTACTCGGCTCCGCGGCTGAAGCGGACCCAGGCGCCCGGGGCGCCCACGCCTTCCGGCGCTCCGGCGGCGGGAATCTGAAGGTCGAGGACCTCCCCAGGTTCCACTTCCCAGGGCGTGATGCGGTCCTGGCCGACCCGGTATTTGGTGTTGAGACGGTAGTTCGGCCAGCCCTTGACGACCGCGGCCCAGCCTTCGAGGGCGGCGGTGCCGAGGGTGAACTCGTTCACGGCGGCGGGCATCCGGGAAGCCGGGATCCGGGCGATGATGCAGGTGTCGAGGTTGCTGGCCTGGGACGGACCAATCCACAGGGTCGCGAACACCCCGTTGGGCAGGGTGACCCGGCGGTAGGCGCGGATGAACCCATGGATGGCGGCGGCCCGGTGGGTGAGGGAATCCATCACGGTGAGTTGGGTGGAGGTGAAGCTCCCGTCAACCCGGGGCACGATGGCCGGCATGGTCTTGACCCAGTCGAGAAGGTCCCAATCGGTCGCCGCCAGCAGGCCCTTGTCCAGGGGGGCCGGGCGACTGGCGGTGTTTTCCCAGGTGCGGCGCTGGCCCCGGTCGTCATGGTCTGGATTGGAACCGGCGAGGGTGGTCTTGTTCGCAGGGGCCTGGGCGCCCGGGCCCGGTTCGGCCTGGATCGCCTTGGCCGCCTTCGGGCCCCGCTTCTGCTTCTTCTTGGCGAGCGCGGCCACGGGTTTCGGTTCGGCATGCGGGGTCTTGGCGAAGGGCATTCCCTCGTCGTGGTCCGCGTCCATTATTTGGCCTTCGACGAACTCGGCTTCCGGTTGGTCCTGCTTGGCGGCCGTCGGGGTGGCAGCAACCGGGATGGCAGCGGCAACCGGGGCGGCAGCGGGAGGTGCGGGTTGGGCCCCGGTCATGGCCGGGATGGGCGGGACCTGGGGAAGCGGGCCCAGTTCGGCCTCCATCTGGGCCTGAATCGAACCGGCCGTTGCGGGAGCGGTGGCCTTCTGGGCTTTCCGGCGCCGCTTCTTCCTGGAGACCTTGACCACGGGGGTCGGATCGACCTGCGACACGACCTTGAGGGGGGATGAACCCAGGTCATGGGCATCTTCGACGACAGGGGCCTTGGTGTGTACCGAAGCCAGCGAGTCGGGCATGAGGCCGCTGGAAGAGGGGGCGAGCCGCAGGGTGTCAGGCGCGGACGCCGGAGGGACCGGAAGCCCGGCGAGGCCTTCCCGGCGGAGGTTCTCTCGGGAGGGATTCATGGAGCCCTGGCTGAAACCGGAGGTGCCGACGATGAGGGTCGCGATCAGGGTCGCATGGAGCTTCATTTATGGCCTTCCTGGGCGGGGGTGTTGGCGGCCCGGCCCCGGCCGGCCCAGCGGCGCTGGGACCTGTCGAGGGAGGCTTTCCACCGGGTGGAGAGGTAGGTTTCCAGGCGTTCCGGCCGGAGCGTCCGGGCGATAAGCATGACCAGTTCCGAGATGATGTAGCCCTGTGGGGCCAGGATGGCCGCCGCGGACAACATGACGAGGAATGTGATCCCTGGCGGGAGGTGCTTGGCGCCACGGAGGACGTTCCGGCCGTTGCCGTTGACGAGGGCGCTCATGAATCCGGCGCAGAAGATCGTGAGCCCTTCCACCAGGATCAGGGTGCAGGCCCAGGCCTTCCATGCGCTCCTCAGCCACGGCCAGGAAGACGGGTTCCCGGCAGGATCCTGGATCCGTCCGGCCCGGAGCAGGAGGGTCTCGCGCCGGAGGGTCGGGGCCTTCCGGGCGGCCCGGTAGAAGGGGTAGGCCCCGACGCTGAGGACCGTGAAGAAGACGAACCGCCCCACGGTCAGAATGCGGTCAAATCGGCTAGAGCGGACAGGGCTAGGGGTAGGACTGGGTTCCATGTTCTCTCTCTCTTTGGACAGGCTAACCCTGGGGAAAATTTCCCCAGCCGTAGGCTTGGATATGGATAGAGGAGGTTGCATGGCTGCCAGGAAACCGGTGTACAGCAAGAGCGATCTGGCGCGGGATCTGAAAGAGAATCTGGGTGCGATGGCGCCCAGCATCGCCTACTGCGACGACCTCGTCACCCGGGTGTTCCTGCTGACCCGGAAGGCCCTCTCGGAGGGGAACCGGGTCATGATTTCCGGCTGCGGAATCCTGGAAGTTGAGGCCCCCCGGCCCATCACCCGGAAGACTCCCCAGGGCAAGTCCTGGCAGGGTCTCTCTCGGCCCCGAATCAAAGCGGTGATCCAGCGGGCACTGGAACTGGACGTCCTCAAGCGGGCGGATCAGCCGGAGGCCGGAACCCAGCCCAACCGGGCCGGGAACGGCCCGGCCGCCCAGGCTGCCAAGGCGAAGAAGGCCACCGCGACCCCGGCCCCGGCCGGCAGCGCCAGGAGGAAATAATGAGCGGCGGCGGCAAGGCCCGGAACAACCGGGCGTACAACATGGCCCTCTCCGGCGGGTGTGCCTTGGTGGTGGTGGCGATCGAGGTCTGGTTCCTGTTCCGGCACCAGTGGGTGCTCTTCGACGCACTAATGAAGGAGAACCCCTACTTCACGATGGGATCGGTGCGCAGTTGAGCATTCCGATGCTGGCCGGCTACAAGGCGGGCAATTCCGCCGGGACCAAGGTCGGCGACGAGGCCGAGAACATCGCCCGGGGGCTGCGCCCGTGACGATCCGGCTGGCCATCCACCCCCCCTCCGGACCGGCCCAAGGCCGGTCCCTCGGGGGCGACCAGGCCGGAGCCTATGGCGGCTCGGGTGCCATTCCTGCCGGTGGGGCAGGGGAGTCCCATTGGCGGGGTAGCCGGCAGATGATGGGGCGGCCCACAGAGGGTTCCAGGCAGGCCGGGATCCCCGCCCTTGAGCCGGGTCTGATCCTGCTGCCGGGGACCGCCCAGGACCCCTTCGGGGACCACCGGGGGGAAGGGTCAGCCAGGGCCTCCCGCCAGTCCCGCAAGGGGAACCCGGACCGGCCTGAACCGCCCGAGTGGTGCCGGTCCTTCTATCGTCCAAGGATGCTCTCAGAACAGGGCGTTCAAATCATGCGGGATCTGGACCCTGCGGGTCGCGGGACTGCTTTCCCGCTGGGCTACGGGGATCCCAACGAGGGCCTCCAGGCCCGGATGGACTACCTGGCCAGGCGGCACACCGCCCTGGACCTGATGAGGAAGGGGGAGGCCTTCTCGGTGGGGGGGTACTACGCCCATATCTCCCGCCTTCCGGACGCCGGAAGGTTGCTCAAGGAGTGGTATCAGAAGATGCCTTCGGGCGGCCCCGGGATCGACCGGGAGGAATTGCTCCAGTGGTTGGGCCTCTACCGGCGGCCCAGCCTGGAGCAGATTCTGGCCCTGGCCCCGGCCGGCATGCGGGACACCTGGGACGAACTGGACCAGATGGCCACGGAGGGGATGTTGCAGATGTCCCACGTCGAGATGGGGAAGGGCCGGTTGGAGACGGTGGCCCTGACCCCCAAGGGCTGGAAGAAGATGCTCGAGACCCACGAGGACGCCAAGGCCTGGGGTTGGGGACCGCGCCGGCCCCTCCCCCAGAACCGGGAATTCCACGAGCAGGTTGTCGGTGATGCCGTGTCCTACGCGCTGCACGAACTCGACACGATGACCGCCAAGCCGATCGGTGTGCTGCTGGACCCGGCGCTCCGCCGGTTGTATCTGGGGGCGCCCTATGTGCCGGATCTCCGGCTGGACTTCGAGGACCGCCTGGGGGTTCCCGGCCACTACCTCATGGAGGTGGAGGGCCGGGGGTCGGATTACCGCGGGCGGGGGCACAGGGAGAAGATGGATTCGGCTGGGATGTTCCGGGCGTTCAGCACCCGGGGCGCCACGGCCGGGGGTGGAGGTGGCCGTGTCTCAATCACACGCTAGGTGGTTCCTTCCCCCTACGCCGACCCTGGGCCGGGCCCCGGTGATCCAGCGGATCATCCAGGTCTACCCGGACCTGTCGAAGACCGCGAAGCTCTTCTGGACGAGAACGACCAGGCGGGCTCCGGACTGGGGGATCTACCACAAGCTGAAGCAGGCCGAGATGCGGGTCATGGCACTCCACCCCAGCCTCAACCACGCCCTTAATTCGACCATCGAATCTATTCAGTCGAAAGAGTCGAAATCGAATAGTCCGAGCGGCCGCGATAAGGTCAAGCCCCAGACCCACCAGTCATCCAAGACGCCTGGTGGCCCTGCCGGCCAGGCCCTAAAGGCCTTAACCGAAGCCGAGACCATCGCTCGTGGAGTTGCGGCGATGGACCTGATCATGGTCGAGGCCATGGGGCTGGCATTCGACGGCAGCGTTCCGTTCCGGGACGACCCGAATGCTTACCTGCTGCTGCCCCGGGAGCGTCCGGACGGTCTGCCGCCCTTCGGCCTCTACATCTGCGGGGACATCCTGCACATCTTCGTCTCAGAGCAGGACATCGTCCCGGTCGCGGCCTTCATCGGGCCCGGCGCGAGCCGCTTCCTGGAGGAGGTCTGCGAGGTCCAGGTGCTCTGGCATCTCCTGACGGCCCGGAGTCTCGCCCTGGGTGGAACTGCCCAGGCGGTCGAGGCGACCGGGGTTCCCCGGGACCACGGCTTTGTCGTCTGGCAGTGGCATCCGGGCGGACTCCTTGGGGCGGCCGGCTATTCCAGGGACTTCGGCGTCCACAGCACTTTGGTCCTCTCGGAGACTTCTCCCGAGACGACCTGGTTGGCCGCCGCGAACTTCATGGACCAGGCCCAGGCCTACGCCCATCCGGCTCCGGAAGCCGTCTGGAAGATGCTCCAGGTCGGCGGATCCGCGCCTGTACGTGATGCGGGTGCTGTTCCTGCCCGCCAGCCCGCGCCCGTAATTGGATCCGGTGCCTCCAGGATTCCTGAATCCGCTCCCAACCTGGGTTCCAACCCTGGCCAGATTCCCTCCCAGACCACCACCGGAGGACCCTCCCGCGCCGCCGAATTCGACCGTCCTTATAAGGGTGCGTCAGGCGGCCGGGAGCATTCGACAACGTCGAATGCCGATTCGACCCCCATCGAGCCCTCAGCACCGCCTCAGCACCGGCCCGGCACCGCTCCAGCACCGGCCGAGCACCGGGCCAGCACCGCCTCGGCACCGGCAGACGCCAAGGCCGCCGACGTCGCAAAACTCAAGCAACAGATGGAGTTAGCCCTCGCGATCGGCAATCCGGCCAAGGTCGCCGCCATCCAGCAGCGTTTGGACGCCCTGACGGCGGCCGACTAACTCGACCGACTCGACTTTTCCGCATGGTGCCCGGGTTTCGACCATCCGGGCGCCCGGAAAGTCGCAGTCGAAACGGGGCCTAAAATCGAATCGTCTGGACGGGCTTCGCCGGGGGGATTTCTCTCAGTGCCAGGAGGCCCGTACGGAGGTCTGTTCCAGGTGCCATTCCTGCTCGAGGTCGAGGTCGGTTCGAGGTCGGGTCGAAGGCCTAGCCGGGCGGCCAGGTCATGTTCCGGCCGCAACTTTTCTCGGGGGAAAAATCTCTACGTGGAAAGTGATAGAGACCGCTGCTGGATGAACCCGTCCAGAGCCCTGACAGGAGTAACCATGGCGAAAGCCGTTGATCCCAAGAAATCCGCCCTGCTGCGGGCCCTTCACGACGAACTGGTCGGCCCCGAGAACGGCCATGACCACTTCCTCAAGCGGGCCCTCGTTCCCACCGAGGCCGCCAACACTCTGGCCCGCCTGTACGCAGCCGGCGGCGGCAAGGCCAGCTTCGGCGACTTCCTGGAGGTCCTGCTGAAGTCCGCCCTGAGTCAGAGCGAACGTACCGCCCTGTCCCAGATCCCCGAGGAGGACGTCACCTCGGCCAAGGCCAAGCTCTTCCAAACCGTGGACCGCAAGGAGACCGCCCGGGTCTGATCCCGGCTCGGCCTCGAAGCGCCGAATGACTGGAGGCGCCCCGGCGGGGGTGGCCCTGGTGACAAGTGGTCCTGAAACCGCGGAGGAAGTGGCGACATGAGCAACGGCAAGGGAAGCGCAGGGAAAGGGCATGTGGTCGAGCGCCGGAGTTTCTATCCGGCCTTCCTCGCGCCGCTCCCGGCCGAGACCCGCGATCTGAAGGCCCGGCAGCGCAAACTGTCGGACGTTCAGCGTGGCAACCAGAAGAAGTGCTCGGAATACGTCGTCGCGAGGGATGCGAATGCTGAGCCGCAGGGGTTGACCCGGCCGGCCTTCGCGTTCGGCGGGGTGGCGGGCGGCCTGGCCCTCGCCGCGGTC